>Ga0302311_10000342_pt1 | contig 58741 bp, 67 predicted proteins | sample III_Palsa_N1_3_FD_200449 | JGI IMG/M metagenome (GOLD analysis project Ga0302311, IMG submission 200449) | Peat permafrost microbial communities from Stordalen Mire near Abisko, Sweden - III_Palsa_N1_3 | ecosystem: Environmental > Terrestrial > Soil > Palsa > Peat permafrost | place: Sweden... | reverse complement strand
ACCTCTTGCGCCAAAACCCCGACAAGGGCTCCATCAAAGGCAAGATCAAGCGCGCCGGATGGGATGACTCCTTCCTCTTCGCCCTCCTCCGCCATATGCGATAGCCCTGCCCCAGAGGGGGAGGAGAATTAGTCGCCTGACGCCCGCATGGCCTCGAGGCGCCGGTCGTTGGCGCCCTGCCGGGACTCCACATCCGCCGGCGCCCGCTCCGCTTCGGCCATGTAGTCGCGGGTGAGGGGCAAGGCGTCGTTGCGCTTGGCGACCTGGAGCTGGAAATTCATGTGGTCGCCCCAGACAAATCCCATCTCCGCCCCGGCGAGGTAGAACTCCCACATGCGGCAGAAACGCTCGTCGTAGAGCGCCGCCATCTCGGCGCGGCGAGCCTGGAAACGGTCGTACCAGCAATGCAGAGTCTTGGCGTAGTGCAGGCGCAAGATCTCCAGGTCGGTGACCATCAGCCCGGCCCGCTCCACCGCCGGCAACACCTCCGAGACCGCCGGGATGTAGCCGCCCGGGAAGATGTATTTGGCCGTGAACGGATCGGTGGTGCTTGGGCCGGCGAAGCGGCCGATGGAGTGGACCAGGGCCACGCCGTCGTCGGTCAGGCGCTCGGCCACGGTGTCGAAGAAGGCCTGGTAGTTGGGCCGGCCGACATGCTCGAACATGCCCACCGAGACGATCCGGTCGAACTTGCCGGTCACGTCGCGATAGTCGGTGAGCCGGAAGGCGCAGCGCTCCGCAAGCCCCGCCGCCTCGGCGCGGGCCTCGGCCGTGGCCAGCTGCTCGTCCGAAAGCGTGATCCCCAGCACCTGCACCCTCGCCGCCTGCGCCAGGGAGAGGGCCATGCCGCCCCAACCGCAGCCGATGTCGAGCACCCGTTGGCCCGGTTCGAGCGCCAGCTTGGCGGCGATGTGCCGCTTCTTGGCGACCTGCGCCTCCTCGAGGCTCATGTCGTCGCGCGCAAAGTAGGCGCAGGAATATTGCAGATCGTCGTCGAGGAAAGCGCGGTAGAGGTCGACCGAAAGGTCGTAGTGGCGGTGGACGTTGCTGCGGGCCGCATGGCGGGCGTTGTGCTCGTCGGTCAAGGCCTTCCAGACGCGCTTTAACACCCCTGGCCGCTTGTAGGCGCGCGGGCCGCCATTGTTGCGACCGGCGAGGAAGACGAGGTCGTGGATCGTGCCGCGCTCGAACTCCAGGCGGTGGTCCATGTAGGCCTCGGCGACGCCGAGCGAGGGCTTGGCCATGATCTGAGCCAGGGTCGTCGCGCCGCTCAATCGCACCGCCAGGTGCGGCTCCGAGCCATCCCCGAGTCGCAGCCGCTTGCCGCCGGGCAGGGTGACTTCCAGGGTCCCGGTCCGGAACATGCCCCCCAGAAAACGCTCGATATCCACGCCGGCCTCGCTGTCGACGCGCCAACCGCCGGGCGCACATGACATTTTCATTTCACCCGGCGCGGCTTGACTCGCAATAGGGGCCTGCCTATCTCCGCCTCGTTGGCACTCGACACCTCCGGCTGCTAACGGCCGGGTGGCGAGTTGGGCCACGATCTTGAATTCGAAAATCTTACGGAGAAAACATCCATGGCGTTTCGTCCACTCGGCGACCGTGTCCTCGTTCGCAGGGTCGAAGAGGAAGAAAAGACCAAGGGCGGTATCATCATCCCCGACACCGCCAAGGAAAAGCCCCAGGAAGGCAAGGTCATCGCCGTCGGTCCCGGCGCGCGTGACGACAGCGGCAAGGTCCAGGCTCTGGACCTCAAGGCCGGCGACCGCATCCTGTTCGGCAAATGGTCCGGTTCCGAAATCAAGCTCGACGGCGAAGATCTCCTGATCATGAAGGAGAGCGACGTCCTGGGCGTGCTCGACTGAGCCTTCGCCCCACTCGCATTCACCCCCATTCGGAGAGCCTAGAACATGGCTGCTAAAGACGTCTATTTCGCCAACGACGCGCGCGATCGCATGCTGCGCGGCGTCAACATTCTCGCCAACGCCGTCAAGGTGACCCTCGGCCCCAAGGGCCGCAACGTGGTCATCGAAAAGTCCTTCGGCGCCCCGCGCTCGACCAAGGACGGCGTGTCGGTGGCCAAGGAAATCGAACTGGCTGACAAGTTCGAAAACCTCGGCGCCCAGCTGATCCGCGAGGTCGCCTCCAAGACCAACGACAAGGCCGGCGATGGCACCACCACCGCCACGATCCTGGCTCAGGCCATCGTCGTCGAAGGCGCCAAGTCGGTGGCCGCCGGCATGAACCCGATGGATCTGAAGCGCGGTGTCGACAAGGCCGTGCTCAAGGTCGTCGAGCACATCAAGGCCACCTCCAAGAAGGTCACCACTAACCAGGAGATCGCCCAGGTCGGTTCGATCAGCGCCAACGGCGACGCCGAAATCGGCGACATGATCGCCAAGGCCATGGAAAAGGTCGGCAATGAGGGCGTGATCACGGTCGAAGAGGCCAAGAGCCTCGACACCGAACTCGACGTCGTCGAGGGCATGCAGTTCGACCGCGGCTACCTGTCGCCCTACTTCATCACCAATGCCGAGAAGATGGAGGCCGTCCTCGAAGAGCCGCTCGTGCTGCTCTATGAAAAGAAGCTCTCCTCGCTGCAGCCCCTGCTGCCGGTGCTGGAAGCGGTGGTCCAGTCGGGCCGTCCGCTGGTGATCGTCGCCGAAGACATCGACGGCGAAGCCCTGGCCACCCTGGTGGTCAACAAGCTCCGCGGCGGCCTGCGCGTCGCGGCCGTCAAGGCTCCGGGCTTCGGCGACCGCCGCAAGGCTATGCTGGAAGACATCGCCATCCTCACCGGCGGCCAGCTGATCAGCGAAGATCTCGGCATCAAGCTCGAGAACGTCACGCTCGAAATGCTCGGCAAGGCCAAGAAGGTGAGCATCACCAAGGACGACACCACGATCGTCGACGGCGCCGGCGCAAAGGCCGACATCGAAGGCCGCATCTCGCAGATCAAGCGGCAGATCGAGGACACCACGTCTGACTACGACAAGGAAAAGCTGCAGGAACGCCTCGCCAAGCTGGCGGGCGGCGTCGCCATCGTGCGCGTCGGCGGCTCGACCGAAGTCGAAGTGAAGGAGAAGAAGGATCGCGTCGACGACGCCCTCAACGCCACCCGCGCGGCGGTCGAAGAAGGCATCGTCCCCGGCGGCGGCGTCGCCCTGCTCAAGGCGGTCAAGGCGCTCGAAGGCCTGAAAGGCGACAACGCCGACCAGGACGCCGGTATCGCCATCGTTCGCCGCGCCCTGCAGGCGCCGATCCGTCAGATCGCCGAAAACGCCGGCGTGGAAGGCTCGATCGTCGTCGGCAAGGTGACGGAGAACGACAGCGCCACCTTCGGTTTCAACGCCCAGACCGAGCAGTACGTCGACCTGATCGCCGCGGGCATCATCGACCCGGCCAAGGTCGTTCGCACCGCGCTGCAGGACGCCGCCTCGGTGGCCGGCCTGATGATCACGACGGAAGCTGCGATCGTCGAAGCGCCGAAGAAGTCGGCTCCGGCCGGCGGCGGCGGCATGCCCGGCGGCATGGGCGGCATGGGCGACATGGATTTCTAAATCCGGCCCATTTGCTCTGAATGAATTGGGGGCGGCGGCCTTAGGGTCGCCGCCCCTTTTTCATTGGTTCCGGGCTATCCTCGGCGAATGACGCGGCCGACGAGGGAAGCCATGGATGAGGATCTGGAGGCATTGGACCGGATAGCGCTGATCGCCGAGGTTAAGCGACTGCGGACCGGAATCCGCGCCCATCGCGACAGCTCCGGCCACGACCTGTGCTGGCATCATCCGCAGCTCTGGGGGTTGCTGCCGGAGCGCGTCACGCCCGATGTCGCCGTGCCGCCCTGGCCGAAGTTCATGCACGGCTGCGTCGCCTATCGCGCCTCCCTCGACGCGGAGCGGCCCGATGCGCCGCTTGCCGACGTGAACTATGAACCGCGCTGAGGTGCGGGCGTCACGGGCGCCGCCCCTTCTTTTTGACCGGCTGGATCGTCAGGCCGAACGGTGAAGACAGCATACGGGTGAGCGCCAGCCCGAAGAACGACGAGCGGCTCATGCCCCAGTCGGCGGCGAGCGCGTCGGCCCGCGCGATAAGATTCTTCGGCAGATAGACGTTGACCCGCTCCGAGGGGTTGGGCGGGCTCGCCCCGATCGACAACAGGCTGACCACATCGGCCTCGGCCGGGGTGACGATAGCGTCGAAGGCCGTCGGCTCGGGAATGCTCGCCTCGCTCTCGGCCGCCTCCTGCAGGGCCCTCGCCAGCGCCTCCTCGGCCCTGGCCGCGGCCTCTTCCTGGCTGCGGCCGGCGGCGACGCAGCCCGGGAAATCCGGAAACCAGATGGCGAACATGTCGCCCTCGGCCCGCTCCAGCACGGCGGGATAGAAACGCTTGCTCATGAGTGTGCGAAATAGCACACCTTGGGGCGCGTTTCCAGCGGGCTGCCCCCTCCACCGCTTCACGGTCCCCCCTGCCCCAGACGGGGAGGAGAACATCAGCGCCTCTCCCCCCCATTGGGGGAAGTACGGCCGACTGCGAAGCAGAGGCGCGAAGCAGCCAACGTCGGGAGGGGGCTCGCCGTCGCTGTCGCCTACCGATCGCCGCGGTCGGTGACCATGCCGATCAGGCCATTGGCCGCCCAGCTGACGATCCCGAGCACGATCACCGTCAGGATCAGCGAAATGAAGCCATGGATGTGGATGGCGTGGATGAACACCGTCACCAGCCAGACCGTGATCGCGTTCACCACCAGCAGGAAGAGCCCCAGGGTGATGATGGTGATCGGCAAGGTCAGAATGGTCAGGATCGGCCGCACCACGGCGTTGATGATGCCGAGCAGGACGGCGCCCTCGATGAGCGCAATGGTGGTGTCGACGTGGACGCCTGGCAGGATCTTGGCGGCGACCCAGAAACCGATTGCGGTGGCCAGGGCGTGCAGGATGAATCTCAGCATGCGGTCCTCCTGGAGCACGTCGCGACTGGGCGGGGTCGCCGGTCGCCTTTATGTGCCCTCGATTTGAAGCCTCGAACGCGTTCCGAACGCAAAACCTGTCCCACTCCTGCGGAACGCTCTGCGCATCAACCTAGAGCGTGAACGGCAGAGGTGGAAAGAGGTCTCGCGGCGATAGCCTCTTCAACTTCATTCTTCCGGTGAAGGTTCCCTTGAATCGGCCAGCCGGGTGCGCGGCGGCCGAGGTTCAACTGTGAGGGAACGACGTTCACTTGAAGTTGACGTGTGGGGAAGGCGGCGCTACCTCGCTGACGCGCCAAACAAGCGTTTGAGACGCGCTTAGGGAGTCTGATCGCCGCCATGTCCATGGAACTGCGTCGTCCGGAACGGACGTTCACCATCCGCCAGCTGTGCGTTGAGTTTACCTGCACCCCGCGCGCCCTGCGCTTCTACGAGGACAAGGGCCTCCTCGCCCCGGCCCGGCAGGGCCTCAACCGGGTCTATTCCTATCGCGACCGCGCCCGCCTGAAGCTCATCCTGCGCGGCAAGCGCGTCGGTCTGGCCCTGGCCGAGATCCGCGAGATTCTCGAGGCTTATGACAAACGCGACGGCGCGGCTGCGCAGAACGCCCTGGCGCTGGCCAAATTCCGCGTCCGAATCACCGCGCTCGAGCAGCAGCGCGAGGACATCGACCACTCCATCGATGTGCTCAGGGAAGCCTGCGCCAACCTCGAGGCGCAACTGTCCGAGGCCGCCGAGGTCAAGACCCCCGCGTTCGCCCACTGATGGCCTACCGCCCACCGGTCCGCGAACACCGCTTCCTGCTCGGCGAAATTCTCCAGATCGAGCAGTACAACAACCTCCCTGGCTTCTCCGAGGTCTCCATGGACCTCGTGGACCAGATCTTGGACGAGGCCGCGCGTTTCGCCGCCGAGGTGCTGGGTCCGCTCAATCCTGTGGGCGACAAGCATGGCTGCCGCTGGTCCGACGACGGCGCGGTGACCACCCCGCCGGGGTTCAAGGACGCCTACCGCAAGCTCGTGGAAGGCGGCTGGCCGGCGCTCGGAGCCGATCCCGCCTTCGGCGGCCAGGGCTTGCCGGCGGTGGTCGGCCTGGCGTTCAGCGAGATGAGCTCGGCGGCCAACATGGCCTTCTCGATGTATCCGGGCCTGACGCATGGAGCTTACTCGGCGGTCGCCGCCGGCGGCTCTGACGCGCAGAAGGCGCTCTATCTGCCCAAGCTCGCGTCGGGCGAGTGGGGCGGGACCATGAACCTCACCGAGCCGCAATGCGGCACCGACCTCGGCCTGCTGCGCACCAAGGCCGTCCCGGTCGGCGATGGCAGCTACAAGATCAGCGGCCAGAAGATCTGGATCTCCAGCGGCGAACACGATCTGGCGGACAACATCATCCACCTGGTTCTGGCGCGCATCGAGGGGGCGCCGACCGGCGTGCGCGGCATCAGCCTGTTCATCGTGCCGAAATTCATTCCGGATGCGGACGGAAAGCCGGGGCTTCGCAACACGGTCGCCTGCGCCGGCCTGGAAGAAAAGATGGGCATCCACGGCAACGCCACCTGCGTGATGATTCACGACGAGGCGACCGGCTGGCTGGTGGGCGAGGAAAATCGCGGCCTCGCTTTGATGTTCGTGATGATGAACGAGGCGCGCATCGGCGTCGCCCTTCAGGGCCTGGCCCAGGGCGAGGCGGCCTATCAGGCGGCGGCCGACTTCGCACGCGAGCGGCTGCAGGGCCGCGCCTTGACCGGCCCGGTCAATCCCGAGGGGCCCGCCGATCCGATCATTGTCCACCCTGACGTGCGCCGCATGCTGATGGATTCCCGCGCCGTCCTCGAGGCCGGCCGGGCCTTGCTGTTCTGGACCGCTCTGCACGGCGACCTCGCCCACGTCCATCCCGACGAGGCGGTGCGTCAGAAGGGGTCGGACTACATGGGCCTGCTGACCCCGGTGCTCAAAGCCTTCCTGACCGATCGCGGCTTCCAGATCTGCTCCGACGCCCTGCAGGTCCACGGCGGCTCTGGTTTCACCGAGCATTTCCAGGCCAGCCAGCGCCTGCGCGATACGCGCATCACCCTGATCTACGAGGGCACGAACGGCGTGCAGGCCCTCGATCTCGTCGGCCGCAAGCTGGCGGCCAACGGCGGGCGGGCGATGACAGCCTTCGCCGCCGAGATCGATGCCTTCGTCGAGGCGCACAAGGACGAGACAGCGACTGCCGACTTCGTGGCCGCGCTGGCAGGCGTGAAGGCCCAACTGCAGGAGGCGACCTTCTGGTTGATGCAGAACGGCCTCGCCGACCCGGACAACGCCGCTGCGTCCTCGACCGACTACCTGCGCCTCTTCGCGCTCACCGGCCTCGCCTACATGTGGGCGATCATCGCCCGCGTGGCCCAGGCCAAGGTCGAGGCTGGGGATACCGACCCGTTCTATGCCAACAAGCTGACGGTCGGCCGCTACTTCGTGGCCCGAATCCTGCCCGAGGCGGGGGCGCACCTCGCCAAGGTCAAGACTGGCGCCGCGACGGTCATGGCCCTGCCGGCCGAGGCGTTCTGAACTGCGTCATCCCGGGAGAGCCGTGAAACGGCGAGATCCGGGGCCCAGGGGCGGTTCGCACGAAGCCTGTCGCCCCTGGGTCGCCGGACACCGCTCCCGGCTGGAAGCCGGGGTCGGTTCCGGGATGACGCAATATTGGGAGGTATAGCCATGAGCATTCACCGCGCCACGGTGACCTGGACTCTGGCCGAGGACGCCGCGGCCTTCCTCGCTCGCCGCTACAGCCGCCTGCACACCCTCGCCTTCGAGGGCGGCGCCGAGGTGCTGGGCACGCCGGCGACGTCGGTGGTTCCGGCCCCGTTTTCCTCGTCCCAGGGCGTCGATCCGGAGCAGGCCTTCGTCGGCGCGCTCAGCGCCTGCCACATGCTCTGGTTCCTCGATCACGCCGCGCGGGCCGGATTTGTCGTCGCCGCCTACGAGGACGCCGCGGAAGGGACGCTCGGGCGCCTGGAGCGCGGCAAATACGCCGTCACCCGTGTGGTCCTGCGCCCGCGCATCGTCTTCGCCGGCGAGGCGCGCCCGACGGCGGCGGAGGCAGACCGCCTGCACGAGGCCGCCCACGCCGACTGCTTCATCGCCAATTCGGTGACCAGCAAGGTGATCGTGGAGCCGGTCGCCTAGCCGGTGTTTGACGGCCGCGCCGGCCTCGGCTAATCGGCCGCCGTTCCTTGGGGAGTAGTCGTCCGCCGTTGAGCGGAGGCCGCGTCAACATACTTGGCCTTTCGGGTCATGGCGCGAGCTGGCGGATCGCTCGGTCCGCTTGACGAGACCAACGGCGCAGGCGCTTGCGGCTGGCGGGCGCCTGGGCCGTTGCGCGTCTCGCCCAGCCCCGGACACGTCGATGGAAACCTACCTCGTCTCGGCCCTCCTGGTCGCGCTCGCAGAAATGGGCGATCGCACCCAGCTCCTCGCGATCATGTTGGCCAGCCGCTATCGCAAGCCGATCCCAATCTTGCTGGGCATCTTCGTGGCCACGCTGGCCAACCATGCCCTGGCCGCGCTCGCCGGCTTCTATCTGTCCAGCCTGCTGCAGGCGACCTGGTTCAAATACGTCATTTCCCTGTCGTTCGTGGCCATGGCGATCTGGGCCCTGATTCCCGACAAGGCGGATGATGACAGTAGGCCGAGCCAGGTGCGGCTCGGCGTCTTCCTGACCACGGCAGTGACGTTCTTTCTCGTCGAGATCGGCGACAAGACCCAGATCGCCACCGCCGCGCTCGCCGCGCGCTATCAGGACATCCTCGTCGTCGCGGCCGGCACGACCACCGGGATGATGATCGCCAACATCCCGGCCGTGTTCCTGGGACAGGCGGTGACGCGCGTGCTGCCGATCCACGCCCTCCGGATCGGCGCGGCGCTGCTCTATCTGGTGCTTGGGCTCTGGGGCGTCGCCACGACCGCGGGCTGGGTGGGCGAGCCGGTGTCGCATTAACTATTGTGGCCAAACCAAGACGACGATAGCATCGTGGCAGTCTTCGGGGAGGCTTCCATGGGCAGGCTGATCGCGCTGATCTATGGCGTCGTCGTCTACGCGTTCTTCTTCATCACCTTTCTCTACGCCATCGGCTTCGTCGAAGGCTTCGTGGTTCCCAAGACCATCGACAGCGGTGTGCAGGACGGCCTCCTGGGCGCCGTCGTGATCGATCTCGCCGTCCTGGGCGTCTTCGCCGTCCAGCACAGCGTCATGGCGCGGCCGGCCTTCAAGCGCTGGTGGACAAGGTTCGTGCCCGCGCCCGTTGAGCGGACGACCTACGTCCTCCTCGCGACCCTCGCGCTGGCGCTGATCCTCTGGCAATGGCGACCCATTCCGACCGTGGTCTGGAGCCTCGGCGGCCCGCTGGCGACGCTGCTCGTCGCCGTGTCGCTGGCAGGCTGGGGGCTGGTGTTGTTCAGCACCTTCCTGATCAACCACTTTGAGCTGTTCGGGCTCAGCCAGGTGTTCGCCAACCTCGGCGGGCGCGAGCCGGCGGCGCCGATCTTCCGCACGCCGATGCTCTACCGGCTCGTGCGGCACCCGCTGTATCTCGGCTTCATCATCGCCTTCTGGGCGACGCCGACCATGACCGTGGGCCATCTTCTCTTCGCGGCGGCGACCACGGCTTACATCTTTATCGGCGCCTTGCTCGAGGAGCGCGATCTCGTCGGGCTGTTCGGCGATCAGTACGTCGAATACCGGCGGCGGGTGGCCATGATCATCCCGCTCGGGCCGAAGTAGCGGCCAGCCAGTCCCTGGCCCGCGACTCGAGCGTCTGGGCGTCTTTCAGCTCGCATTCCCAAACCAGCTCGACGCGCCAGCCGGCCGCCTCCAGCGCCGCCCGCGCCGCGACGTCGCGGGCCCGGTTGCGGGCGATCTTGCCGGTCCAGTAGTCGCGGTTGGCTTTGGGCACGCGGGCCCCGCGGGCGCACTCGTGGCCGTGCCAGAAGCAGCCATGCACGAAGATCGCCAGCTTGCGCCCGACCAGCACGATGTCCGGCTTGCCCGGCAGGTCGGCGCGGTTCAGTCGATAGCGACCGCCCAGGCGCCAGATCACCCGCCGCACCGCCAGTTCGGGCGCCGTCCCCCGTCCCTTGACCTGCCGCATGACCGCCGAGCGTTTTTCCGGCGGGTAGACGTCGGTCAGGTCAGAGCCCCTCGAAGAGCGCGGTGGAGAGGTAGCGTTCCGCGAAGCTGGGGATGATCGTCACGATCAGCTTGCCGGCCATCTCCTCCCGGCTCGCCACGTCGAAGGCGGCCGCGAGCGCCGCGCCGGACGAGATGCCGACCGGCAGGCCCTCGATCCGCGCGGCCAGGCGCGCCATCTCGAAGGCGTCCTCGTTGGAGACGCGGACGACCTCGTCCATTATCCCGCGGTCCAGCACGGCCGGCACGAAGCCCGCGCCGATGCCCTGGATCTTGTGCGGACCCGGCTGGCCGCCCGAAAGCACCGGCGAGGCCGACGGCTCGACGGCGATCATCCTGACCGACGGCTTGAGGCCCTTCAGCACCTGACCGACGCCGGTGATCGTGCCGGCCGTGCCGACGCCGGAGATCACCGCGTCCACGCGCCCGGCCGTGTCGTTCCAGATCTCCTGCGCGGTGGAGAGACGGTGCGCCTCGGGGTTGGCGGGGTTTTCGAACTGCTGCGGCATCACCGAGCCGGGGATCTCGGCCAGGATCTCCCTGGCGCGCGCCACCGCTCCGGTCATGCCGCGCTCGGCCGGGGTCAGCTCAAGCTTCGCGCCCAGCAGCAACAGCATCTTGCGCCGCTCCAGCGACATGCTCTCGGGCATGACCAGGACCAGCTTCAGGCCCTTGGCCGCGGCTACGAAGGCGAGGGCGATGCCGGTGTTGCCGCTGGTCGGTTCAACGATGGTCGCGCCGGGCTTGAGCTTGCCCTGGGCCTCCAGGGCCTCGATCATGGCGACGCCGATGCGGTCCTTGACCGAGGACATCGGGTTGAAGAACTCCAGCTTGGCCACGACCTCGCCTTTGGGCTTCAGTCGCTCGCTGAGGCGGGGCAGGCGCACCAGCGGCGTGTCGCCGACGGTGTCGATGATCGAGTCGTAGATCTTGCCGCGACCTTCTCGCCTCAGGCGGTGGCTGGTTACGTCGTTGGCGGCGTCCATGGTTTCTCTCTCGTCCCAGATCGGCCCGCCCGACACATAGGCCCCGCCGCGGCGGGGTGGAAGCGGTCAAGCGCGGGAAGGGGTTGCCCTCGGTTTTGATCATGATATCTGTTATGCATATCAGATTTACAGAGTCATGCGAACACTGGTCGACATTCCCGATGAATCTCTGGGCGCGCTTGAAGACCTTCGCGCGCGCCGTGGGGTGTCACGCGCAGCGCTGATCCGTGCGGCGATCGGGGACTATCTGAAGCAAAATCCGCCGCCCGATCCGACCGAGGCGTTCGGTCTCTGGCGAGAACGGGCAGTCGATGGTCTTGAGTATCAGCGCCGTCAGCGCGACGAATGGTGAAGGCGGTCTTCGACACCAACGTCCTGATCGACTTCCTCACCGGTCGGGCGGAGGCGCGAGACGAGATCGCCCGATTTGAGTCGCCGTCCATCAGCATCGTCACTTGGATGGAAGTCATGGTGGGCGCGACCGAGGCCGCCGCCGACGACACCCGGGCTTGGCTCTCCACCTTCGAAGTGATCGGCCTCGATCCGCCAGTGGCGGAGGTGGCGGTCGCGTTGCGACGTCGCCACCGTCTCAAACTTCCGGACGCCATCGTCTGGGCCTCCGCACGGACGCGCGGCGCGCTTCTCGTGACACGCGACCAGCGCGGCTTTCCGCAAGACGACCCCGGTGTCCGAGTTCCCTACGCCTGATCACGATCGCAAGAGTCGCCGCGACCCGGGAAGACTTCCGCGCCGGCGGCGCCGCCCATTCCCACGCCGCCGGGGAAAATATCAGTATCTGCATTCACTTGATGCCGCGCGGCGTCGGCGACCTTTACGGCGGCCCGCGCGCGGCGCGTCCTCACCTGCGCTTGAAGTCTGCAGGGAGGTTCAGCTCATGGTCACGCCCCTCACCGCCGCCGGTCCGCATCCCATCGCCGCCCGCTTCCGGCGCGATCGCGCCGCCACCCTGGGGGTCGCCGCCTCGGTCGCCGTTCACCTGGCCGTCGGCGTCGCGCTGGTGACCATGACCTTCCATCCCCTCAAGCTTGCGCAGCCGGACGACGCGCCGCTGGTCACCAGCGTCCTGACGCTCGATCCCACTCGGCCTGCACCCCCGCCCAAGCCGATACCGCCGCGCATTCCGATCCACGCGCCGCCGGTTGCGCCGCCGCTGGGGGTGGAGACTCTCCCCCAACCCCTGATCGACCATCTCTCCCCGCCGCCGATCGACGATCAGAAGCGGGTCCTCGATCTCGGTCCCCCGGCGGCCCCGCCAGCGCCGCCGCAGCCGACCAGACCCACCATGATCACCGATCCCGACTGGATTTCTCGGCCGGGCGCCGCCCAGATGTCGAAGGTCTATCCCGACCAGGCCGCGGAGGAGAGCCTGGGCGGCGACGTCACCCTGGCCTGCCAGGTCACCGCGGCCGGCGGCGTCGCCGACTGCCGGGCCACGAGCGAGTCCCCGCGCGGTTTCGGTTTCGCCCACGCCGCCCTGGATCTGGCGCCCTATTTCCGCATGAAGCCCCGCACCGAGAACGGCCAGCCGGTCGGCGGCGCCCAGGTCGTCATTCCCATTCGCTTCGCCATGGCGGCGGGAGGGTAGGGGGCGCGGAGGCGCAATCCGATCTCCGTGACGAACACATGTTCGAAAGGCCGCTTTCGGGTGTAGGCTGATCGCCGATAATCCACGGGAGCGCGCGATGGAGACGGCGTTTGATCTCGTCATCCGGGGCGGCGAGGTGTTTGACGGCCAAGGTGGGGCGTCCGTCCAGGCCGACGTCGCGGTCAAGGACGGGCGGATCGCCCAGGTCGGCAAGGTGGCCGGCGCCGGAGCCGAGGAGATCGACGCGCGCGGCAAGATCGTCACCCCGGGCTTTGTCGACGTCCATACCCACCACGATGGCCAGGCGACCTGGGACGCGCGCCTGCAGCCCTCGTCGCTGCACGGCGTCACCACCGTCGTCATGGGCAACTGCGGCGTCGGCTTCGCACCCTGCCGCAGCGACGACCACGACCGCCTCGTGCGCCTCATGGAAGGCGTCGAGGATATCCCCTTTCCGGTGCTCGCCGAGGGCCTGCCTTGGACCTGGGAGAGCTATGAGGACTATCTCGACCGGCTGGCCGAACGCGCCTTCGATGTCGACCTGGGCAGCCAGCTGCCGCACGCGGCCCTGCGCGTTTTCGTCATGGGCGAGCGCGGAGCCAAGCGTGAGCCGGCCACGGCCGCCGACATCCGGGCCATGGCCGCCATCGCCCGCCGCGCCGCCGAAGTCGGAGCCCTGGGCTTCACCACCTCGCGCACCCTCAATCATCGCACCAGCGATGGCGATCCGACCCCGACCCTCACCGCCGGCGAGGACGAGCTCTCGGGCATCGCCCTCGGGCTGAAGGCGGCGGGCGCCGGCGCCCTGCAGGTGGTCTCCGATTTCACCGATCCGGAGATGGAGTTCGCCATGCTGCGCCGGATCGTCGAGCGCTCGGGCCGGCCGCTCTCCTTCACCCTGTTGCAGAGCCCGATCGACCCGGCCGCCTACAAGACCCTGCTGGCCGCGCTCGAGGACGCGGTGGCGGCGGGGCTGCCGATGGCCGCACAGGTGGCCGCACGCGCGGTGGGGGTGCTGCTGGGTCTGGAGCTGACGCTCAATCCGTTCAGCCAGTATCCGGTCTATCGCGAGATCGCCGGCCGCTCGCACGCCGAGCGCGTCGCGGCGCTCTCCGACCCGGCGTTCCGGGCCCGGCTGCTGGCCGAACCGCCGCCGCACGCCCTGCGGCGCCTCGTCTCCGACTGGAGCCGACTGCACATTCTCTCCGATCCGCCCGACTACGAGCCGGGGCCCGAGACGTCGGTGGCCTTCGTCGCCAAGGCGCGGGGCGTGACGTCGGAAGAGGCCGCGCTCGACCACATGTTGACCAACGGCGGGCGCGGCATGCTCTACGCGCCGTTCCTCAACTACGCCGAAGGCTCGCTCGACGCCGCCCGCGAGCTTATCGTCCATCCGCTCACCGTGCCGGGACTCTCCGACGGCGGCGCCCACGTGGGCATGATTTGCGACGGCAGCTTCCCCACCACCCTGCTGACTCACTGGACCCGCGACCGGACGCGGGGACCGAAGCTCAGCGTGGCCGAGGTCGTCCGCATGCAGGCCCGCGACACTGCGCGCCTCGTCGGCCTGAACGACCGTGGCGTCGTCGCGCCGGGCTACCGGGCCGACCTCAATGTCATCGACTACGATCGGCTCGCTCTGCATGCGCCGCAGGTGGCCTATGACCTGCCCTCGGGCGGCCGGCGGCTGATGCAAAAAGCCAGCGGCTACGCGGCGACGATCGTCGCCGGCCAAGTCACCTATCGGGATGGGGAAGCCACCAGCGCCCTGCCGGGCCGCCTGGTGCGCGGCGCCCAGGCCGCGCCTGTGGCCATGGCGGCGGAGTAGGGGGTCCGCTCGTAGCGCCGGCGTCTCGCCGGCATCTCTTCGCAGGTCCCACCGTTGCTGTGAAAGACATCGGCTTCGCCGATTGCCGGCGAGACGCCGACGCTACGCTCTACCCCGTCCGGCGCGTCATGGACTTGGCCTCGCGGCGAGCGCGCTGTTCGGCCTTGAACGCGGCCTTGCGGTCGCGGCGTTCCTGGCGCTTCGATTCGAGATCATTGGCTTGGCGGTCGATGGCTTCCAGACGGGCCGCCTCTTTCGCGGCGGCGCGGTCGGCGCGCACCTTCTCGAGCTCCTTGGCCTTGCGCGCCTCGCGGCTCTCTAGCGCGGGCGCGGTGACGCTGGGCTTCACCTTCATCTTGGCCAGCAGGGCCTTCTTGGCCTCGTTGGCGGTGGCCAGCCGCTCGGCATGGCCTGTTTTCAAGCGATCTCGCATGGGTCCTTAGAGTGAGTTTTCGGGGCGGGGCCCCTCAAACCTTATAACGGTCCAGGATTCAACCTCGTTCCGGTGAATTATTCGCCAAAACCCGATCCAGGCGTGATCGGGGCCAGGCGGATCAGGCGGCTGTCGGCGACGCCGGCCGTGCGGTGCTTGACGTGCTCGCGGTAGTCAGGGTCGGTGACCATGGCCAGGAACGCCGCGGCGCTGGGATACTCGGCGATGAAGGCGAGGTCCCAGGCCTCGTCGATCGGACCGGTCACCACCGCTTCCGGCCGTCCGGCCCAAACCTGGCGGCCGCCGACGCGGGCAAAGACCTCGGCGCTGTCCCGGCCATAGGCGCGATAGGCGTCCAGGCCGCTCAGCCTCTTGCCGTGGTTGGGGTGGTCTTGCGGATATTCGGCCAGGGCCTTGAGCCGGATGAGGTTCAGCATCTGGATCGGCGTATCGCGCCGCAGGGCCTTGAAAGCCTCGAACTGCGGACGCGTCGGATCGACCGAGCCTTGCGTCATGGCGCTTCCCTCCATTTGTGGCCAGTTCATACAGCAGGATCTAAGGCCTGTCCGGCGTCGCTCCCAACCTGGTCACTGCGGTTAAGCTCGGAACGGAAACCGGCGAAGCGCAGTTGTGAATGGTCGCGGGGGCGTTGTGACAAAGGTGCGCATATGCAAACCCCCCACTTCCCGCTCGTCTCGGCCGTAGCCGTCGCTGCCTTTCTGGCCAGCGCGCCGGCCATGGCCCAGAGCGCCGCGCCGCAGCCGAGCGGCGCTATGCCCAGCCAGACTTCCCAGACATCGAGCGGCGCCATGAGCACCCAGCCCGCCGCCCAGGCCCCCGCCGCGAGCAGCCCGGCGCCCGGCGCTAGCACCGGCTCGGCCGCCAACACCAGCGCCACCACCTCTTCGACCAGCCAGTTGACGACTGGTCTGACGGTCAAGGACCGCAATGGCGCCGCCATTGGCCAGATCGCCGACATCTCCACCGACGCCAAGACCGGCCAGCAGCTGGCCACCATCCAGATGGGCTCGGAAGCTTTCCGGCTGCCCGTGGATCGGCTGGGCGTCTTCAACGGCGCGGCCAACGTCAACCTGACCCAGGCTGACATCGAGGCGCAGCTGCATCCGGGCGCCAAGCGCTAGGCGGGGCCGCCTCGCTCAGACGAGCAGGCTGGCGGCCGTATCGGCGATCGTGTCGGCGGCCGGACGGGGCGTCCAGCCCAGCGCCGCCTGCGCCTTGCTCGTGCTGAACGCCTGCGTGCGGCCCAGCAGGGGCAGCATCGCCTTCATCTGAGGTGAGACGGCCGCCAGGGCCCGCGCGGCAAAATCGGGCATGGCCAGGGTGGGGACCTTGGCCGCGCGCTCGCCCAGCCGCGCCTTCAGGATGCGAGCCATGTCCCGTACCAAAGCGCCTCGCCAAGAGTGATGAACCGCTCCCCGGCCGCCCCTGGCGCCGTCATGGCGCTAACATGCGCCTCGGCCAGATCGCGCACGTCGGTGATGTTGAAGGCCAGGCGGGGCAGGGCGGGGGGCTGACCTGCGAGCAGTCGCTCGACGATCGCCACCGAGCCCAGGCGTTCGCGGCTCAGCACCGGCCCGAAGATCGCGCCTGGGAGAATGGTCGCCAGCTGCGTCGCCTTACCGGCCATGAAGTCCCAGGCCGCGCGCTCGGCAATCGCCTTCGAGCGGCGGTAGGCGGCAAGGCCCGGCTGGTCCGGGTCGGTCCAGTCGGTTTCGTCGATGGCGCGCGCCCGCGGCTTCGCCGGCGTGCAGGCTGCCGTCGAGGAGGTAAGCACCACGCGCCGCGCGCCTGCGTTGGCGGCCGCTCGCAGGACACGCAGCGTCCCCTCCCGCGCTGTGTCGACCAGGGCCCCTTCGTTCGCCGCGCCGGTTCCGAGCGGCGAAGCGATGTGCAGGACAAAATCACAGCCTGACACGGCCTCCGGCCAGCCCGCGTCGGCTTCCAGGTCCACGCGACCACCGTCAGCGCCTCGCCGGGACCAACCTCTCGGGCGATGGCCGCCCTCAAACCTGCCTCGCGCGCCAGGCTGCGGACCGTGGTTCGCGCGCGGTAGCCGCGCCTCAGCAGGCTGACGATCGTCCAGCCGCCGACGAATCCCGTCCCGCCAGTCACCAGCGCCGTTTCGGCCATGGCGTCATCCTCGATTGCGTCAGAAGTCTACGACTGTATATTTACCACTGGCGCGATTGTCTACAGGTGTAGAAGAATGACCGACTCGTCCGCGGCGCCGCGCGCCCGCAACGCCGCCGCCACGCGGGCGGCGATCCTTGTCTCGGCCCGCAAAGCCTTCGCCCGCGCCGGCTATGACGGGGCCGGCGTGCGCGAGATCGCCGCCGGCGCGGGCGTCACGGCCATGCTGGTCAACCGCTACTTCGGCTCCAAGGAAAAGCTATTCGCCGAGGTTGCCGCCGACGCCATGCGTGATCCGGTCATCCTCTCGGCCGCCAACCTCGCTGCGCCCGACTTCGCCGTCGCCCTCGCCGGCGCCCTGGTGCAGGTGACTGCGCCCGGGGCCACGCCGCTCGACGGTTTCCTCATCCTGCTGCACTCGGCGTCCAGTCCCAAAGCCGCGGAGATCGGCCGCGAATGGATCGCCCGGGGCCATCAGTCGACGTTGGAGCAGGCGCTGGTCGGTCCCCGCGCGGCCGAACGCGCCGGGCTGTTTTTGGCCCTGGTGGCCGGCCTGCAAGCCATGCGCCAGATGGTCCAGGTTCCCGCCTTGGCCGAGGCCGATCCAGCCGTCCTGGAGCGCCTGCTCGTCCCGATGATCCGCGTGCTGCTGGAGTCGACGAACGGGATGTGAGCGCCGGCCTCGCGCGCCTCGGCGGGAAACCTTACCGGACTTTCATTTGCGTCGAATACGGCCTTTGCGCCAAGCTGGTCTTTTTAGTGAGAGTTCAAATGCTTAACGTCAGGCTTGCCCTCCTTGCCGCTGCCGGCGCCCTTGGGCTCAACGCGCCCAGCGCGGCGGCTATGCCGGCCGCTCCGTCACACGGTTGGGTTGCGACCTGGGCCGCCAGCCCCGAGCCGGCCGACCCGGATCCGGACGAACCCTTGCTGAAGCTGAACGGGCAGACCGTGCGGGAACGGGTGCGGATTTCCGTTGGCGGCGATAAGATCCGCGTGCGCCTGTCCAACCAATATGGGTCGGCGCCGCTGACGATCGGCGCGGCCACGGCGGCGCTTGCGGTCGATGCGGCCAACGTCGAACCGGAGTCACTCCGCTCACTGACGTTTGGCGGACGCCCGACCGTGACCATTCCCCCCGGCGGCGCGGTCCTCAGTGACCCGGCGGCCTTCATCGTCGCCCCCGGCGGCGAGATTAGCCTCAGCCTCTATTTCCCGGGTCCGGTCGCTACGCCGACCTTGCATGGCGTAGCCATGAAGCACGCCGTCGTCACGCCGGCGGGGAACGGAGTCTTGGCGGCGCACGTGGAGATCCAGGCGAAGTCCGAGTCGTCGATCCTGGCCACCCAGGTGCTGACTCCGGCGCGGCCGGGCGAGCGCCTGATTGCGGCGTTCGGCGATTCCCTCACCGATGGCGATGGCTCGACTTTCGACACCGATCGACGCTGGTCCAACGATCTGGCCAGGCGTCTGGCCGAGCCTGGCGGCGATTCGACTCTCGCCGTGGTCAACGAGGGGGTGGCCGGTAACCGCCTCCTCGCCGACGGGCCGTTGCCCAGCCTCGGGGTCAGCGGCCTGGCGCGGTTCGATCATGATGTTCTCTCCCTGCCGGGCCTCACGCACGTGATCGTGCTGGAGGGCGCCAACGACATCGGCTTTCCCGGCGCCAATCGACAGGGGTTCCCACTGGGCGACGCCGCGAAAGCGCCCTCGGTCCAGGACCTGATCGCCGGATATAAGCGGCTGATCGCCATGGCCCATGCGCGCGGGGTGAAGGTGATCGGGGCCACTTTGACGCCCTTCGAAGGCGTCAACATGCCCGGCTACTACTCGGACGAGAAGAACAAGGCGCGCGAGGCCGTCAATCAATGGATCCGCACCAGCGGGGCCTTTGACGGCGTCGTCGATTTCGACGCCGTCGTGCGCGATCCGGACCATCCGAGCCAGCTGGCGGCGCGCTACGCCGCGCGCGACCACCTGCACCCCAACGACGCCGGCTACCAGGCGCTGGCGGACAGCATCGATCTGGCGCTGTTTCGGTAAGATCTTGGCGTGGCCCCGGTCGCCGGCGCGTCGGCGGCCTGGGGCCGCGGGCCATTGTCGCCCCGTTCTTGCCGACCGAGTCCGATTGTCGCCAGCGCCTCGGCCGTTGGCATGGCAGTCTGGCCTCTCATCAAGGGAGATCGTTATGGCCTCGATTCACAAGGAAATCTCGCTGGGCGCCAGGGCCGATGCGGTGTGGGATGTGGTGCGTGACGTCGGCGCGGTCCACGTGCGCTTTGCGCCCGGCTTCGTCGTCGACGTAGCGATGGAGGAGGGCGCGCGGATGGTCACCTTCGGCAATGGCCTCATCGCGCGCGAGGTGATTGTTGATTTGGACGATGGCCGGCGGCGACTGGCCTATTCGGTCCGCAGCGAACGGCTCAGTCATCACAATGCTTCGTTCCAGGTGTTCGCCGACGGCGCCGGCAGCCGCCTGGTGTGGATCGCCGACGTCCTGCCCGATGCGGCGGCGGTGAACGTCGCTGCAATGATGGACGATGGCCTGAAGGCGGCGGCCGCCGCGCTCGGCCGTCTGGGGTGCGCCGCCGAAGGATCGCCGAGGGCGCACGCCGAGTCCTAGCGGCGCGCGTCAGGCCTGTGACTTGCTCCGGTCCTGACCGTGTCGCTACAGTCGCTCGCGATCGACGCGTTCCGCTTTCGGAGGCGTCTCGCGAGACGGCCAAAGGGAGGCGACCATGGCGATCTCACTCTATGATCTCAGCGTGGCGTCCTACCTGCAGACGTTGGGCGGCGTGGCAGGCTTTCTCGACCGCGGGCTCGACCATTGCCGCGAGACCGGCATCGACCCGGAGGAGATCGTCGAGACGCGTCTGTTCCCGGACATGTTCCCGTTTCGCTTCCAGATTTGGTCGGTCGCCCACCATTCGATCGGCGCTATCGAAGGGGTGAAGCAAGGCGTGTTCAACCCGCCGCGGGAGCTGCCGCCGCTCGACTACGCCGGCCTGCAGAAGGTGGTGGCCGATACGCGCGCCGCCCTCGAGCAACTGACCGCCGCCGACGTCAACGCCCTGGAGGGCCGGGACGTTGCCTTTCAGTTTCGTGACTTCAAGCTGCCGTTCACGGCCGAAAACTTCCTGCTCTCCTTCTCGCTGCCCAACTTCTATTTTCACGCCGCGACGGCCTACGACATCCTGCGTTCGAAGGGCGTCCCGCTCGGCAAGCGCGACTTCATGGGCGCGCTGCGGCTGAAGGGCTGACGCCACGGCGGCGGGGGTTTTTGAGCTATCCGCAGATTACACAGATGACGCCGATTGCCGCCCGGGGGCCTCGGCGCGACGTGCGGGCTTTCATCGCGCGCCTTTGGCGCGCAATCATGCCTGAGGCGCAGGCCCCTCAAGCATAGCCATCTGTGCAATCAATCTGCGCTGATCGGCGCAATCTGCGGATCAAACGATGCGCCTAGTTGGCGGCCGGCTTGGCGGTGGGATCGGGCGCTGGCCGCGGGTGGTAGTGCGCCTCGGCATAGAACCAGGCCCCCGGCGCGGCGGGCGAACTGAAGCGGCTGGCGGCGATCTGACGGCTGAGCCGCTCGCCGAGACCCTGCCCCGGCGGCGCCTCCTTCAGCAGCTTGACGCCGGCGCCGGCCCCATCCGCGCCGATCTGAAACATGGCGCTGGCGCAGCCGCTGACCGCCGGCGGCGAGGCCGAGGGGCCCGGTCGGCTGAGGACGGTCAGTGGCGCCTGGGCGAGCATCGCCCGCACCGTCGGATCGGCGCCGCAGGGGTCGGGCGGGATCCCTTGCGCCGTCGCGGGCGGGCCGGCCCCATTCTGATGGCCGGGGCGTGGAAGCACGGCGTCCTGCAGCGCCACCAGGGTCTGCTCCGATTGAACGAAGAGCGCATTGGTGGAGTAGGAAAGGAACAGACGGCGGGTTCGCGCATATCGGGCGCCAAGTAGCATGTCGGCGTCGGCGAGCGTGAAGTCGCCGATGACCAGCACTGGGTTGCGGAACATCTCCTCGCCGATCTTGAGCGTGTCGAAGCGATGCCGCCAGGTCTTGGTCTGGCCGTGTCCGCCGCTGGTGACTGTGCCGCTCGGGTCGCGCGCGAGATCGGCGTCGGTCAGATCGAGGCGGGCCGCCGCCGCGCGCGACATCACTGCGGTGTCCGCCCCGGTGTCGACCACGAACGGCAGCTGCGCGCCGTTGACCCTCACCTCGATGGTGGGCCGCTGTTCCGGGGCCATGGGCAGATTGGCGACACGCGTGAATTGGCATTCGGCGTGCGCGGCGCCCGCGGCCAACGTCGCCGCGGCGAGACCGCAGCCCCAGAGAGCGCGCGCCCCGTCGGTCGTCGCGAGGGCCGCCTGCGCTGTCTTACTCAAGGGTCTGGCCATAGCGCTTCACTTCCCGATCGTTCGCCTTGCGCAGCGAGATCACCCGCCGGTCGTCATACGCCTCTGGCGTAGTGCGCACCCGCCGGGGACACGACTCGGAATTGACAATTTGCAATATTTGTTTTCAAATTGTCTGTTTTTCCGAGGTGCGAAGTTGCTCATGACCGACACCTGCGAGCGCGCCTTTGCCGCTGGGCGCACTCTTGGCTCGGCGACGCCCCGCTGCGAGCCCCGAGGGCCATTTCCACCACATCTGTGGTGATTTACGGTGGCCCGGGCCGCCTCGCGCCTGGCTTTGCGGCCGCGCGCCGCCCCCAGCTCCCGCCCACCGCATTTACGGACAAATCACCAGCCGAGCGGTGAATCTACGGCCCCCTCCGCTCGATCCCGCGGCGCCCGCGAGGGGCGTGTTGCGCCCCCTGGGGCCCCATGCTATCAGCCGCCCGGCTTTGAGGGACGGGCCCGCCGTGGCCCCCCGCACACGCGCCTATTTTTCTGGCGGACTCAAGCCTTTCGAAGCCGGACCGGGGCTCAACTCTTCGGTCGCGGCGCAGACGTTTGGAACACGGGCCGATGGCTGACGATTCTCATCTTGGTGACGTGGGCGCGCGCTATGCGCGGGCGCTTCTGGAACTCGCCGCCGAGCAGAACAGTCTGGCCGCGGTGGAGTCCGATCTCGCCACCCTGAAAGCGGCCCTGGCCGAGAGCGCCGATCTGCGCTCGCTCCTCAACTCGCCGAAGTTCGACGCGGCGGCCAAGTCCGCCGGCCTCGGCGCCGTCGCCACGCGGCTTGGCGCCTGTGAGACCACCCACAAGTTCCTGGGTCTCCTCGCCGCCAACCGGCGCACCGCCGCGCTCGGGGTGATCATCGAGGCCTTCGAGCGGCTGGCCGCCGCCCGCAAGGGTCTGGTGGCCGCCAAGGTCACCACCGCGACGCCGCTGACGCCGGCCCAGGCCCGCAGCCTTTCCGCCACGCTCGCCGCCACCCTCGGCCGCGAGCCGCAGATCGAGACCATCGTTGATCCGGCCATCCTGGGCGGCATCAAGGTGCGGGTTGGCTCGCGCCTCTACGACGCCTCGCTCAAAACCAAGCTCGATTCCCTCAAATTCGCCCTCAAGAGAGCCTGACCGCATGGATATCCGCGCCGCCGAGATCACCGAGATCCTCAAGAGCCAGATCGCCAACTTCGGCGTCGAGGCGGACGTCTCCGACGTCGGCCAGGTGCTGAGCGTCGGCGATGGCATCGCCCGCGTCTTCGGCCTCGATCAGGTCCAGGCCGGCGAGATGGTGGAGTTCCCCTCGGCGGGCGTGAAGGGCATGGCTCTCAACCTCGAGCGCGACAACGTCGGCGTGGTCATCTTCGGCGCCGACGCCGAGATCAAGGAAGGCGACGAGGTTCGGCGCCTGGGCGAGATCGTCGATGTGCCGGTGGGCAAGGGCCTGCTCGGCCGGGTGGTCAATCCGCTCGGCGAGCCGATCGACGGCAAGGGTCCCATCCAAGGTGTCACCGAGCGCCGCCGGGTGGACGTCAAGGCGCCGGGCATCATCCCGCGGAAGAGCGTGCATGAGCCGGTGCAGACGGGCCTCAAGGTTATCGACTCCCTGGTGCCGATCGGCCGCGGCCAGCGCGAGCTAATCATCGGCGACCGCCAGACCGGCAAGACGGCCGTGGCCATCGACGCCATCCTCAACCAACGCCAGGTCAACGCCGGCGACGACGAGAAGGCCAAGCTCTACTGCATCTACGTGGCCATCGGTCAGAAGCGCTCGACCGTCGCCCGCATCGTCAAGACCCTCGAGGACCGCGGCGCGCTCGACTACACCATCATCGTCTCGGCCACGGCCTCGGAGCCGGCGCCGCTGCAGTTCCTGGCCCCGTTTTCCGGCTGCGCCATGGGCGAATGGTTCCGCGACAACGGCCTGCACGCCCTGATCATCTACGATGACCTTTCCAAGCAAGCCGTGGCCTATCGTCAGATGAGCCTCTTGCTGCGCCGCCCGCCGGGCCGTGAAGCCTATCCCGGCGACGTCTTCTATCTGCACTCGCGCCTGCTCGAACGCGCGGCGAAGATGAACGACGATTTCGACGGCGGTTCGCTCACCGCCCTGCCGGTGATCGAAACCCAGGCCAACGACGTGTCGGCCTACATTCCCACCAACGTCATCTCGATCACCGACGGCCAGATCTTCCTGGAGACTGACCTGTTCTACCAGGGCGTGCGCCCGGCCATGAACGTCGGCCTATCGGTCAGCCGGGTGGGCTCCGCGGCCCAGATCAAGGCCATGAAGACCGCCGTCGGCTCGCTTAAAGGCGAGTTGGCCCAGTACCGGGAGATGGCCGCCTTCGCCAAGTTCGGCTCCGACCTCGACGCCTCGACCCAGAAGCTTCTGGCCCGCGGGGCGCGGCTCACCGAACTCCTGAAGCAGGCGCAATACGCGCCGCTGCAGGCCGAAGAGCAGGTCTGCGTGCTCTACGCCGGCACCCGCGGCTACCTGGACGGCATTCCGGTCAGCCAGGTGAAGCAATTCGAGGCTGAGCTGTTGGCCCGCCTGCACGGCCACCACGCCGCGCTCCTGGATGGCATCCGCACCGGCAAGGCCCTCTCGCCTGAACTGGAAGCCGAGCTCAAGCGCGTGCTCGACACCTTTGTCGAAGGGTTCGGAGGCAGCGCCGCCTAAATGGCCTCCCTCAAGGACCTGCGGAACCGGATCGCCTCGGTCAAGGCGACGCAGAAGATTACCAAGGCGCTCAACATGGTCGCCGCGGCGAAGCTGCGCCGCTCTCGTGAGGCGGCGGAGAACGCCCGGCCCTACGCCGAGCGCATGGCGGCGGTGATCGCCAACCTCGCCCAGGGTGTGCCGGCCGCCGGGGCGCCGGCGCTGCTGGCGGGGACGGGCCGCGACCACAAGGAGCTGGTGATCGTCGCCACCTCCGACCGTGGACTCGCCGGCGGTTTCAACTCCCAGGTGGTGCGCGCCGCCAGGGAGCACATCTCCCAGCGCGTGGCGGCCGGAAAGCAGGTCACCATCCTGACCCTGGGGCGCAAGGCCCGCGATCAGCTGCGCCGCACCCACGGCCAGATGTTCGTGGCCAATCTCGAGGTGGGCGTGAACGCCTCCCACGCCAAGGCCCAGGAGGTGGCGGACATCGTCCTGAAGCGCTTCGAGGCCGGCGAAGCCGACGTCGTCACCCTGTTCTTCAACCGCTTCGTCTCGGTGGTCAGTCAGCGGGCCACAGGGCAGCGGCTGATTCCCGCCGAGGCCGCGGCCCGACCCATCGACCTCCAGGGCGCAATCTATGACTACGAGCCGGACGAGGAGACCATCCTCGCCACCCTGCTGCCACGCAACATCGCCACCCAGATCTTCTCGGCCATGCTCGAGAATCAGGCCGGTTTCTGGGCCGCCCAGATGCAGGCCATGGATAACGCCACGCGCAACGCCGGCGACATGATCTCGGCCCTGACGCTTGTCATGAACCGCACCCGCCAGGCGCAGATCACCAAGGAGTTGATCGAGATCATCTCCGGCGCCGAGGCGCTTTGATGAAGCCCGCTAAAATCTCTTCCCCCCTCACAGGGGGGAAGTGTCCCGAAGGGACGAAGGGGGGGTCGGACGCGCCGGCGTCTCCGATCCCCCCTCCCGGCCTTCGGCCGTACTCCCCCCTCATGGAGGGGGGAGAGAAACAATCCCTCATAGAGACCCAGCCATGACCGACACGCTCACCGCTCCCCAAACCGGCGTCGCCGCCGGCCGCATCGTTCAGATCATCGGCGCCGTCGTCGACGTGGAGTTCGACGGCCACCTGCCGGCGATCCTCAGCGCGCTGGAGGCGACGAACACCGATCAGCGCACCGGCAAGCCCTTCCGACTGGTGTTCGAAGTGGCCCAGCACCTGGGCGAGAACACCGTGCGGGCTATCGCCATGGACACCACCGAGGGCCTGACCCGCGGCCAGCCCGTGATCGACACCGGCGGTCCGATAACCGTGCCGGTGGGTCCGGCTTGTCTTGGCCGGATCATGAACGTCATCGGCGATCCGATCGACGAAGCCGGCCCGATCGCGCACACCTTCACCAGCTCCATTCACCGCGACGCGCCAGCCTTCTCCGAGCAGACGACGACCGCGGAAATCCTCGTCACCGGCATCAAGGTCGTCGACCTACTCTGCCCCTACACGCGCGGTGGCAAGATCGGCCTGTTCGGCGGCGCGGGCGTCGGCAAGACCGTGACCATGCAGGAGCTGATCAACAACATCGCCAAGGCCTACGGCGGTTATTCGGTGCTGGCGGGCGTCGGCGAGCGGACGCGCGAAGGCAACGACCTCTATCATGAGATGATCGAGTCCAAGGTCAACGTCGATCCGCGCAAGACCGGCTCCAACGAAGGCTCGCGCTGCGCCCTCGTCTACGGCCAGATGAACGAGCCGCCGGGCGCCCGCGCCCGCGTCGCCCTCACCGGCCTTGCCCAGGCGGAATACTTCCGCGACCAGGAAGGCAAGGACGTGTTGCTGTTTATCGACAACATCTTCCGCTTCACCCAGGCCGGGTCGGAAGTGTCGGCGCTGCTGGGCCGCATCCCGTCGGCCGTGGGCTACCAGCCGACCCTGGCCACCGAAATGGGCGCTCTGCAGGAGCGCATCACCTCGACCAGCAAGGGTTCGATCACCTCGGTGCAGGCCATCTACGTACCGGCCGACGACATGACCGACCCAGCGCCGGCCACGTCCTTCGCCCACCTGGACGCCATGACCGTGCTCAGCCGCGACATCGCCGCGCTCGGCATCTTCCCGGCCGTGGACCCGCTGGACTCGACCTCGCGGATCCTCGACCCGCTGGTCATCGGCGACGAGCACTATCAGGTCGCCCGCCGCGTGCAGGAGATCCTTCAGCAATACCGCTCGCTGAAGGACATCATCGCCATCCTCGGGATGGACGAGCTCTCCGAAGAGGACAAGCTGATCGTGGCCCGCGCCCGCAAGATCAGCCAGTTCCTCTCCCAGCCGCTGCACGTGGCCGAGGCGTTCACCAACCAGCCGGGCGTGTTCGTCCCCCTGGAGGACACCATCCGCTCGTTCAAGGCGGTCTGCGAGGGCGAGTACGACCACCTGCCCGAGACCGCCTTCCGCATGGTCGGCGGCATCGAGGACGCGGTGGCCAAGGCCGAGCAGATGGCCAAGGACGCCTGACGTGGCCGACGGCAAGTTGCACTTCTCCCTGGTCTCGCCCGAGCGCGAGCTCTTCGCCGGCGAGGTCGACCAGGTCGACGCTCCGGGTTCCGAGGGCGCGTTCGGGGTCCTTGTCGGGCACGCGCCATTCATGACCACCCTGCGCGAGGGCCGCATCCATGTGCATCTGGGGCAGGGCGAGCGGGTCTGGGACGTGAAGGGCGGCTTTGCCGACGTGACCGCCGAAGGCCTCACCATCCTCGCCGAGGAGGCCTCGGAAGTCGTCTAATTCGGCGGCGATCCGCGTTGGGCGGCTCCGCACGGCGATAGCGCTTTGGCGCAGGACGGGTTTTGTAGCTAGAACGCGTGTCGTCGGGATTTTTATTCAGAGGGGAAAATCGCATGCGTCTCATGCTCGTCATCGCCGCGGTCGCCGCCGCGCCGCTTGCCTGGGCCCAGACGCCGCCGGAACCGGCGGCCCCGCCCGCCGCGCCGCCCACCCCTTCGGCGGCGATGGCGCCTGCGGCGCCTGCCGCAGCCGCGCCGGTTGCTCCCGAGGCGGCGCCGCCGCCGCCCCCGGCTCCTCCAGCTCCGCCGCCACCCCCCGCGCCGCCCACCGACCCCGCTGCGATCGCCGTGCTGAGCGTGCTTCAGAGCGTCTGCATCCCAGCGGTCCAGGGCGGTATGCTCGACAAGCTCGCCAAGTCCGACGGTTTCCGCAGATCCGGCGACAACTACGTGCTCAGGGGCCAGGGCTTTCAGCTGACCCTGTGGCCGGCCGGCTCGAATCCCAATCAGTGCCACGTCGACATCGTCCATCCGGTCGATCAGACGGGCCCCGGCGCGCCGATCATCGTCGCCCTGCACAACTGGGCGGCTGTGGAGCGAGGCTGGAGCCTCTACCGCAACGACAAGAGCGTCGAGAACGGCCAGCAGCTGACCACCCGGTCCTGGGAGCATGACGACCCGGGCAAGCACGAGGCCATGTTCATGACCACGTACCGCAAGCCTGACGGCTCGCCCTCCAAGGGGTCGTCCGACACCTCGACGATGGTCTATTCCGAGATCAAGTCGGGCGAATGAGCCTTCCCGACGCCGCCGGCCTGGTCGGCGTCGTGCTGATGCTAGCGGCCTACATCGGCGCCCAGGTCGATCGGCTCGACCCCCGGGGCGCGCCGTCGCTGCTGATGAATCTGGTCGGTCCCGCCCTGGTCATCTGGTCGTTGATGTACCGTTTCAACCTGCCGGCGTTCCTCACCGAGGCCTCATGGGCGGCGGCGGCGGCCTTTGGCTTGGCGCGACTGGCGCTGAAGCGGCGGTAGGGCTCAGGCCGTCTCCGGGACGAGCAACGTGCGGAACGCCTCGACCACCTTGCGGTAGGTCTCGCGCTTGAAGGGGACGACCACTTCCGGCGCCTCGTCGAGGTCGGCCCAGCGCCAGGCGTCGAACTCAATGTGGTGGTGGGACGCGAGGTCGATCTCCGCATCCTCACCGAGGAATTTCGCGGCGAACCACATCTGCTTTTGGCCGATCCAGCCGCGCGCCACTTTCGAACCGTTGTGGCCGGGCGGGAAGGCGTAGGCCAGCCAGTCGTCGGTGCGGCCGATGATCCGCGCCGAGGTCACGCCCGTCTCCTCGGCCAGTTCGCGCAGGGCCGCGGCCTCGAGGCTCTCGCCGGCGTCGACGCCCCCCTGGGGGAACTGCCAATTGTCGGGGCCCGGCGTGTCGGCCCGGCGCCCCAGCCACACCTTGCCGTCGGAGCGGGCGAGCACCACCCCGACGTTGGGTCGGTAGCGTTTCAGGTCCAACTCAGTTGTTCGGCTTCGCCGCGGCAGGTTGCGGGCCATGGGCCGCCTTGAGGATGGCCGCCTCGGCCAGGGTTGGGCCGGGCTTGGGCAGCTTGGGCGTCGCGTCCACCGAGCCGTACTTCAGGACGTCGAGGGCGCGCGTGAGCTGGAAGTCACCCTTCTTCTCGTCGAAGTTGGTCGGCGGCTCTTCGGCCGGTTCGTGCGCGCCCGTGCGGCTCTTGCCTTCGTCGGCGTTGAGAGCGTTGTGGAAGCTGGCCTCGCTGAACTGGAACGCCTCGTTGGCCACCTGTTGGGCCTCCTCGCGTGTCTCGGCCACCTCGAGGTCGGGCTGAATGCCTGTCCTCTGAATCGACCGGCCCGAGGGGGTGTAGTAGCGCGCCGTGGTCAGCTTCACCGCCCCGTCGATGCCGCCGCGCAGCGGGATCACGGTCTGCACCGAGCCCTTGCCGAAGCTGGTCAGGCCGATGATGGAGGCGCGCTTGCGATCCTGCAGGGCGCCGGCGACGATCTCGGCGGCCGAGGCGGTGCCGGAATTGATCAGCACCACGACCGGCAGGCTGCCGAGCTTGGCGCCCGGCCGGGCGTTGTAGCGCTCGATATCGTGCGGGTCGCGGCCGCGCTGGGAGACGATCTCGCCCCCGGAGAGGAAGATGTCCGCCACCCCGACCGCCTGATCGAGCAGGCCGCCGGGATTGTTGCGCAGGTCGAGCACCAGGCCTCTGAGATGCGGGTTCTGAGCCCGCAGGTTGTCGATGGCGGTTTTGGTCTCGTCCGTCGCCTTCTCGTTGAAGCCGGAAAGCCGCAGGTAACCGTAGTCTCCCTCGGCGTGGTAGGTGACCGATTTGGGCTGGATGATTTCGCGCATCAGCTTGACGTCGAAAGGATCGGTCTTCTCGCGGGCGATGGTCAGCGTCACCTGCTCGCCCACCTTGCCGCGCATCTGTTTGACCGCGTCGTTCACCGACAGGCCGAGGACCGACTGACCGTTGACCGCCGTGATGTAGTCGCCGGGCTTGATGCCGGCCTTGGCGGCGGGCGTGCCGTCGATCGGCGAGATCACCTTGACGACCCCATCCTCGCTGGTGATCTCGAGGCCCAGGCCGCCGTACTCGCCGCGGGTGTCGTCCTGCATGTCGTTGTAGGCGTCGGGCGCCAGGTAATCCGAGTGCGGATCGAGCGAGGTGAGCATGCCGTTGAGGGCGGACTGGATGAGCTTCTTGTTGTCCACCGGCGTCACATACTCGCGGTCGACCGTGTCCAGCACGTCGCCGAACAGCTCGAGCATGTGGTAGGTCTCGGCGCGCGGCTCAGGGGTCGCGCGGGCCGACTGGCCCAGATACCCCACCGTTGCGGCGCCGAGAGCGAAGGCCGAAACGCCGATCAGAACATAATTGCGCATGCGCACCGCCGTGAATGTCGCCCGCGCCCGAGCGCGAAAGCTACCCACCCGCTCTTACGGGAAGATTTCAGATGTGTGGCCCCCTTTTTTTGTCGCAAGTGCGATCGTGATCCCATTTGCGTCAATCCCGGTGGTACGGCTGCCCAGCCATGAGGCTGGCGGCCCGGTAGACCTGCTCAGCAAGCATGGCGCGGGCCAGGGCGTGGGGCCAGGTCTGCGGTCCGAACGCCAGGGTCTGGTCGGCCCGCGATAGAACCGCAGCGTCGAGCCCGTCGGCTCCGCCGATCACGAAGGCCAGCGACCTGACGCCATCGTCGCGCAGTTTCGACAGGCGCTCGGCGAAGGCGCGGGAGGCCAGGGCCTGGCCGCGTTCGTCGCAGGCGATCGTGAAGGCGCCCTCGAGTCGGGCGAGCAGAGCCTCGCCCTCGGCCGCTTTGCCGGCCTTGCGGGGCTCCACCTCGACGATCTCGACCGGCGAAAGGCCGTGAGCGCGGCCCACCTGGCCGGCGCGCTTGACCCAGCCATCGGCCAGCGCCGCCTCGGGCGCGTTTCCCAGCTTGCCGATGCAGACGAGGGAGACCCTCAGTTGGCGGCCGCCGTGGCGGCCGGCGGTTCGACCGACCAGATTTTTTCGAGGTTGTAGTAGGACCGCACTTCGGGCCGGAAGAGGTGCACGACAAGATCTCCGGCGTCGATCAGCACCCAGTCGCAGGCCGGGAGCCCTTCGACACGCGCCTTGCCGTGGCCGGCGACCTTCAGGGCGCGCAACAGGTGGTCGGCGATGGCCCCCACGTGACGTTGCGAGCGTCCTGAAGCGACCACGATGCCATCGGCCAACGAGGATTTGCCTTTGAGGTCTATGAAGATGATGTCGAGCGCCTTTTCGTCGTCCAGGCGCTTGATGACCATGGCTTCGAGAGGGCTGCGGCCGGCGAGGTCCAGCGGCGGCTCGGCGCTGACGGGCGCGGACTTGGCGTTCAGAGATAGGCTCCTGGCGGGAGGCGGAATGGAACTCATCCTACCACAACTTGGAGGTCACGTCTCGCGAGCGGACTCCAAAGCCCGTAGCGCAGTGGAAGAGGCGTAGTTCCACGGACCGGTGAGATAGACCCAGGCCGGCGGCGTCATGCCAGGCAACCGGCGCGCCGCGCCGGCCGGGAGACGTGCGTGCGGAAAGCGCCGGGCAGCCGGGGAATCGAGTCCACGCAGGCTGGCGCCGGGACGGGCCACCACCGCCACCGGCAGTTCGCGCATCAGGCCGGTCCAATCCCGCCAACGATGCAGCTCGGCCAGGCCGTCGGCTCCCATCACCCAGACGAAGCGAACGCCGGGGAAACGCGTCTTCAGGAGTCGCACCGTGTCGATGGTGTGGCGAACGCCGAGCCGCCGCTCAGCGTCGGAGACCACAGACGGCGGCCGGGCATGGCGGCGCGCCGAGTTCGCCCGCGCCTCGAGCGCCGTGGGCGCGAACTTGAGCGGATTGCGCGGCGTGACCAGCCAGATCACCAGATCTAGGCCCAGCCGCTTGCGGGCGGTCTCGGCGGCGTGGGCGTGGCCGTCGTGGGCCGGATTGAACGAGCCGCCGAACAGCCCCACGCGCATGCCGGGCTGAAGCGCAAAGCCGAGCCGCAGGGCGCGCGGTCGCCCACCCGGCGCCGGCCTGCGCGAACGCGTTAGCCGGGGCCGCTTCACGCGCCGCCCAGCGCCAGGTCATCGGCGTGGATCAGCGGGCCGGCCGCCTCGCCGAGCAGGGCCACGATGGCTTCCGATCGCAGACCGACGATCCGCCTGGCGTCGGCGGCGTCGTAGCGCGCCAGGCCTCGGCCCATCTCGCGCCCGGCGGCGTCGAGCACGACCACTGCGTCACCACGGGCGAAGCGACCGTGCACATGCCGGACCCCGGCGGCCAGCAGGCTCTTGCCGGCCCGGATCGCCGCGGCGGCGCCATCGTCCACGGTCAGCGCGCCGTGCGGGGCGAGCGAGCCGGCGATCCAAGCCTTGTAGGCCGCCGCCGGCGTCGAGCGTGGCGCAAACAGAGTTGCGCCCGCGCCGGCTTCGACGGCGCTCAGGGGCCCCTCCCGCCGGCCCAGCGTTATCAGGGTGGCGCATCCAGCGGCCGCGGCGATGCGCGCGGCGGCGAGCTTGGTCGCCATACCGCCGCTGCCCACGCGGCGGATGGGGTTGGCGCCGCCGGCCATGGCCTCGATCTCGGGCGTGATCGCCTCGACGTGCGGGATGAGCCGCGCGGTCGGATCGCATCCGGGATCGGCGGTATAGAGGCCGTCCACGTCCGACAGCAGGACAAGCAGGTCGGCCCCGGCCATCTGCGCGACGCGGGCGGCGAGCCGGTCGTTGTCGCCCCAGCGCAGCTCCTCGACGGCCACGGTGTCGTTCTCGTTGACGATTGGCAGGGCCCCCAGCTCGAGCAGGGCCCCGAGCGTCGCCCGCGCCCCAAGGAAGCGGCGACGCGCCTCGGTGTCCTCAGCTGTGAGAAGCAGCTGGGCGACGGGCGTTGGCGCGAGGGCCGCCTGCCACGCCGCCATCAGCAGGGATTGGCCGGCCGCCGCGGCAGCCTGTTTCTCGGTCAGAGTCAGCACCCGGTCTGGAAGACCCAGACGCCGGCGGCCGAGCGCCACCGCCCCGGAGGAAACCAGGATCAGGCGTTGGCCGCGCCCGGTGAGGCGCGCGGCGTCAGCGGCGAAGGCGGCCAACCAGTCATGGTCCACCTCGCCGGAGTGCGCCTCGACGATGAGGGCCGATCCAACCTTGACCACCACGCGCCGCGCATCTCGCAGGGCCGTCACGGTGACCAGGGCTCCTCGGCCTTGGCCGGCTTCGGCCGGCGGACCTCCGCCCAGGCGGCGCGCAGCACGTCTCGCAGACCCTCGCCGGAGACCGCTGAGACCAGCCGCGGGGCCTGGCCCGAAACCGCTTCCACCGCCTCGGCCGCCGCCGCGCGCGCCTCGGGCGTCAGGGCGTCGACCTTGTTGAGAGCGATGATCTCGGGCTTGTGCTCCAGGCCCGCGCCGTAGGCTTCGAGTTCCGCCCGGATGGTCCGCCAGGCGGTGGCGGGTTTCTCGTCCGTGGCGTCGATCAGGTGGATAAGTACGACCGTGCGCTCGAGGTGGCCCAGGAAACGGGTGCCGAGGCCCGCTCCCTCCGAGGCGCCCTCGATGAGGCCCGGCACATCGGCCAGCACGAACCGCTCACCCTCTGAGAGATCGACCACGCCGAGGTTCGGCGTCAGCGTGGTGAAAGGATAATCGGCGATCTTGGGCGTCGCCGCCGAGACAGCCGCCAACAGGGTCGACTTGCCGGCGTTTGGCAGGCCCACCAGTCCGACGTCGGCGATCAGTTTCAGCCGTAGCCAGATCCAGCGCTCGTCGCCCGGCAAGCCGGGGTTGGCGCGACGCGGGGCCTGGTTCACCGGCCCCTTGAAGTGGGTGTTGCCGAAACCGCCATTGCCGCCGGCGGCCAGGCGGAAGCGCGCCCCGGTCTGCTCCAGATCGACGATCAGAGTTTCGTGATCTTCCTCCAACACCTCGGTGCCCACCGGCACGCGCAACACCTGGTCGGCGCCGGCCGCGCCTGAGCGGTTGCGACCCATGCCGTGGCCACCCGTACCGGCTTTGAAGTGCTGGTGATAGCGATAGTCGATCAGGGTGTTGAGACCCTCGACGGCCTCGATCCACACATCGCCCCCGCGCCCGCCGTCGCCGCCGTCCGGGCCGCCGTACTCGATGAACTTCTCGCGCCGGAACGAGACCGCGCCGCCGCCGCCGTCGCCGGAACGGATAAAGATCTTGCACTGGTCGAGAAATTTCATGCTGGGGCGCTTTTGACCGATGCGCGCATATAAATCGAGCCGGGGAGGGGATTCAGTCTCCGACGCGCCGCCCGCTCAGGAGCTGGATCTGCTGCTCGACCAGATCGACAGACTCGCGCGCCGAGAGCCGAGCGGTGTCGACAATCACGTGGGGCTCGGGCCATGGGGCGTATTCGCGGGCCATGACCGCTTGCCAGGTTGGAATCTCGTGGCCGTCGATATCGGGACGTCTTAGTTCGACTCGACGTCGGTGTTCGACGGGATCTGAGCAGACGATCTCGACTTCCAGGAGCGGTTTCCGGGCCCGAGCCGCGGTCGCCCGCCATCCCTCGCGACTTTCGGCAACCGGATTGACGCAATCGGCAACTACGACTTGGTCGTTCGCGAGATTGGACGCCGCCAAGGCGTTGGCCACGACGTAGCCGGCCGGCCCGACGTCCGCGGCCAAGACGGCCGCTGACCGGATCGCCTGCTCGATCTCGTCAATGCGCAGATAAACCGCGCGCAGACGACCGGCGACGGCCCTCGCGATCGTCGTCTTGCCCGTTCCCGGCAGGCCGCCAAATACCACGAGCATCCGAATGCCTCCCTCTCAAGCAGGCGAAAGCCCTAGGCCCGCTCGAACTCCAGCCAGACGGGCGCGCAGTCGCCCAGGCGCTTGATCTCATAGCGGGTCGTGACGTGGTCGGCTGGGGCGATCCGCCAGTCGTCGGCGCGCTCGGCGGTCCAGGCGAGGGCCGGGCAGGCCAGCAGCGCAGCCAGAGCCTGATGCGCATAGTCGGCCCAGTCGGTGGCGAAGCGCAGGCGCCCGCCAGGCTTCAGGAGACGCGCCGCCTCGTCGGCGAAGGCCTCGCCCACCAGCCGGCGCTTGTGGTGACGCGCTTTGGGCCACGGATCGGGGAAGAGCACAACGATCCGGTCGAGGCTGGCGTCCGGCAAGGCGGCCATCAGCTCGCGCCCATCGCCTGGCCACAGAAGCACGTTGGCGAGGCCCCCCTGATCCACGTGGCGCAGCGCGCTGGCGACCCCGTTCTGGAACGGCTCGGCCCCCAGCATCAGCGCGTTCGGCCGTCGCGCCGCCTGGGCGGCCAGATGCTCACCGCCGCCGAATCCGATCTCCAGCCACGCCTCGTCATGGCCTTCCGCCGCCGGATCGAAGGGCCCAGGTGGAATGGTGATCTGGGGCAGCAAGGTCTCGAGCAGCGCCGCCTGGGCGGGCTTGAGCGTGCGTGAGCGGGTGCGCCCGAAGGTGCGAATCGGCGGCGTCATCGCCACCGTCTCGTTGCGAGCGACAGCCCGGCGGAAAGCACGATCAAGCCGAAAAACGGCAGGTCGCCCAGGGTCCGATAAGGGGTCGCGACGAGGGCCGGCGGCAGAGGCAGGTCGATGACGCCCAGCGCGCCTTCGGGCAGGCTTTTCAGCGGCCGGCCGAAGGCGTCGATCATCGCCGAGACGCCGGTCGGCGTCGCCCGCACCATCGGCAGGCCCTCCTCGATGGCGCGATAGCTGGCGATGTTGAGGTGCTGCAGCGGCCCACTGGTGGCCCCGAACCAAGCGTCGTTGGAGATGTTGACGATCCAGGCCGGCCGCACATGCGCCGCGGCCGCACCCTCGCGGGTGAAACCGGGGTAGAGCGCCTCATAGCAGATCAGGGGCTGGAATGGCGGCAGGCCGCGGAACGCCATCGGTCTGGGCCTGGGGCCGGCCGTGAAACCATCGCCGACGTGGACGAAGGTCTTGATTCCCAGTTCGCCGGCCAGTTTGTCGAAGGGCAGGAACTCGCCGAACGGGACCAGCCGGAACTTGTCGTAGAGGCCCAGCCGGGTGAAGCCGTCCGGATCTCGGCGCAGAGCCAGGAGGCTGTTGTAGACGATCGGCGGGTCGGTCGTGGCGTCGCCATACCTGTAGCCGCCGAAGATGAGAATCTGTCCGGGCTGCAGTGCGCCCAGGATGTCGGCCTTGGTCCAGGTCCCGTCCGCCAGGTAGTCCTCGATCGCATCGGGGATGGCCCCTTCAGGCCAGATGACCACATCGGGCGTGCGCGCCGCCGGCGCCTTGGTAAGAGCGACGTAGCGGGCGACGATGCCGGAGAACATCCGCCGGTCGTACTTTGACTCCTGGCGCACGTCGGCCTGGACGATGCGGATCATTGGGGCGGCGGGATCGATCGGCGGCGCCGCGGCCAGGCGGGCGGCGCCCCAAGCGTAGAGCGCCACCAGAACGCCGGCCGAGGCGGCGACAAACGTGCGCCCGCGCCAGCCTTCTCCGGCTACGGCCGGCGCGGCGGCGAGCGCCAGGGTGATCCAGGTCAGCCCATAGGCGCCCGCCAGGGCGGCGGTCTGGGAGACCGGTGAGCCGGCCGGCCAAGTCTCGCCGACGAGATCCCATGGAAAGCCGGAAAGCACGTGACCGCGCACGAATTCGAGCCCCGCGAAGGCGCCGGCGAACACCAAGACTCTCAGGACGCCCCGGGGCGCAACGACCCGGAACAGCAGGGCTGCGCTGGCCCAGAAGAGGGCCATGCCGGCGGTGACGATTGCCACGGCGAGGGGCGCCATCCAACCCTGCTCGACCGCATTGACCTGGAACGGCTCAGCCAGCCACCAGAGGCTCGGCGCGAAATAGCCGAGGCCGGCCAACCAGCCACGCAGGAAGGCCGAACGGAACGGTCGCTCGGTCGACGTGCGATCTAGCAGGGCAAGCAGCAGGGCGTAGCCGAGCAGGCCCGGCAGAAAGCCGAACGGCGGCTGCGCCAGCCCGGCTCCAGCCCCGGCGAGGATCGCCAGGCCTCTTGCAAGCCAGGGCGAGGCGGCGAGACTTCTGCGTTCAGTCACCGGCGGCCCGAGGGCGGGCGCGCAGGCGCTTGATGCGGCGCGGATCGGCGTCGGTTACTTCGAAGTCGAAACCGGCCGGGTGGGCGATCACCTCTCCGCGCTGCGGCACGCGGCCGGCCAGGGCCGTCACCAGGCCGGCCGCAGTGTCGATCGACTCGTCGTCGAGGTCCTCGGTGACCAGCGGCGCGCCGAGCGCCTCTTCCAGGTCTTCCAGCGGGGCGCGGGCGTCGATCTCGAAGATGCCCCCCGCGCGACCCTGGATCAGGGTTAGGTGGGCCTCGTCGTGCTCGTCCTCGATCTCGCCGACCACCGCCTCCAACACGTCCTCGAGGGTGACGAGCCCGTCCAATCCGCCGAACTCGTCGATGACCATGGCGATGTGGATGCGGCTCGTCTGCATGCGCAGGAGCAGGTCGGCGGTCCGCATGGACGGCGGCACGTAGAGCGTGTCGCGCTTGATCTTGCGCAGCACCTCCGGCCCGGCGGCTGCGCGGGCCTGCGGCTCGGCGATCAGCAGGAATACGTCCTTGAGGTGCACGAAGCCTATGGGGTCGTCGAGCGTCTCGCGATAGACCGGCAGGCGCGTGTGCTCGCTTTCGGCGAAGGCGGCGATCAGACCCTCGAGGGGCGTCGCCAGCTCGACGGCGGTGATGTCTGCGCGCGGGATCATGACGTCGGCGACAGTTAGGGTCTGAAAGGCGCGGGCGTGATTGACCAGCTCCGCAGCGGCCTGCTCGGCCGCGGCGTCCGCCTCGGACTCCGGCTTGCGGGCGCGCCCGCCCAGCCGGCTCAGCCACGAGCCGCGCCGCCGCGCGCCGTCGGGTTCAGTCTCGGACATCGGCGTAGGGGTCTTGGATGCTCATTGCCGCCAGGAGCCGACGCTCGAGAGCTTCCATGTGCGTCGCGTCGTCGTCGGCCAAGTGATCATAGCCCAGAAGGTGCAGCACGCCATGGACCACGAGGTGGGTCACGTGATCGGCCAGGGTTTTGCCCTGCTCGGCGGCCTCGCGCTGGCACACCCCGAAGGCCAGCGCCACATCGCCCAGACGGTCCGGCGATGCGTCCGGGAAGGCCAGCACGTTGGTCGGCCGGTCCTTGTCGAGAAACCTGGCGTTGAGATCCTGCAACGCGGCGTCGTCGGTCAGCAACACGACGATGCCGCCGACGGCGCCGCCCGCCGCCGCCTCGGCCGCGCGCCTGACCAGGCCCCCCGGATCAGACAGGGCGCAGTTCCAGGCTTCATCCTCGATCTCGATCTCGATTTCGCTCATGGCCGGCGCGCGTCGGCCTCGTAAGCGTCGACGATCCGCCCGACCAGCGGATGGCGGACGACATCGCTGGTCGCAAAGCGAGCCACCGCAACGCCCTCGACGCCCTCGAGGATCGAGACGCCGTGGACCAGGCCCGAGTCCAAGGGGTCAACCAGGTCGACCTGGCTTGGGTCGCCCGTCACCGCCATGCTGGAACCTTCGCCCAGGCGCGTGAGCACCATCTTCATTTGCAGACGCGTCGTGTTCTGGGCTTCGTCGACGATGACGAAGGCGTGGCTGAGGGTGCGCCCGCGCATGAAGGCGATCGGGGCGACCTCGATCTCGCCGCGCTCGCGGCGACGGCGCAGCTGGTCGCCGCCGAGGATCCGCGTCATGGCCTCCCACACCGGGGCCATGTAGGGATCGACCTTCTCGTTCAGGTCGCCGGGCAGGAAGCCCAGACGCTCGCCAGCCTCTACGGCGGGCCGCGTGACCACCAGTCGCTCCACTTCGCCGGCCTTGAGCAACTCGGCGCCGTGAGCGACCGCGAGGAAGGTCTTGCCGGTGCCGGCGGGCCCCAGGCCAAAGACCAGGGGGTGACGCTCCAGCGCCTCCAGGTAGCGCGCCTGGCCAGGCGTCTTGGCCGCCACCGCGCCACGGCGGGCGGGCGCGGACTGGGGCGCACCGGCTCGCACCTGGTCGATGGTGACTCGCACGTCGGTCGGGGTGACCTCCTCGCCGGTGCGGATCCGTCCGGCCAGGCGCTCGACCACCTGACGGGCCGCGCGGCGGGCCTTGGCGTCCCCACTCACTGTCACACCGCCGCCCGGCGTCTCGATGAGCACATGGAATGCGTCCTCGATCAGCGCCGCGTGGCGACCGCCCGGGCCGGCGACGCCGCGGACGGCCGCGTCATCCAGGGTGAGAAACTCTGAAGGGCCGTGGCTCAAGCGGTTTCCACGAGCCGCTCGGCCGCCAGGCTGTTGGGGCCGGCGGCCGTGATAACGACGTCCTCGATCCGACCCGTGAGGCTCGGCGAGCCTTCGCAATGCACCGCCTGCAGATAGGGGCTGCGGCCGCTCATCTGGCCCGGATGGCGTCCTGGGCCTTCGAACAGCACCGGCAGGGTGCGGCCCACCATGGAGGCGTTGAACGCGTCGCGGCTCTCGTTGAGCACCGCCTGCAGCGCCGCCAGCCGAGCCTCCTTCTCCGCTTCAGGAATCTGGCCGGGCATGGCCGCCCCGGGGGTGCCCGGACGGCGGGAATACTTGAACGAGAAGGCGCTGGCGTAACCGACGCGTCGCGCCAGCGCGAGCGTCGCCTCGACGTCCGCGTCACGCTCTCCCGGGAAGCCGACGATGAAGTCTCCGGAGAGGGCGATGTCCGGTCGGGCCGCGCGGATCCGTTCGACCAGCCGCAGGTAGGCCTCCGTGTCGTGACCGCGGTTCATGGCCTTCAGAATGCGGTCCGAACCCGATTGGACCGGCAGGTGCAGATAGGGCGCCAGGGCTTCGATCTGGCCATGGGCGGCGATCAGATCGTCGCCCATGTCTCGCGGATGACTGGTGGTGTAGCGGATTCTCGCCAGGCCTTTGATGCCGGCCAGGCTGCGGATCAGGGCTGCGAGCATGACGCCGTCCGGATCGCGATAGGCGTTGACGTTCTGGCCGAGCAGGGTGACCTCGCGCACCCCGCGGGCGGCGAGCGCCCGGGCCTCGGCCTCGACTGCGGCCGCTGGCCGAGAATACTCCGCGCCGCGGGTGTAGGGCACCACGCAGAAGGTGCAGAACTTGTCACAGCCCTCCTGAACGGTGAGGAATGCGGTCACGCCGGCTGGCTCCCGCTCGGTCGGCAGGGCGTCGAATTTCGCCTCCGGCGTGAAGTCGCAGGCCAGCTGATCGCCCCGCTCGCGGTGCGTGCGGGCGATCAGCTCGGGCAGGCGGTGGTAGGCCTGCGGCCCGACGGTCAAGTCCACCACCGGGGCGCGGCGGATGATCTCTTCGCCCTCGGCCTGGGCGACGCATCCGGCCACGACCACGGTCATGGTCTCGCCCGCCTCAAGCCTGGCCTCCTTGAGCGCGCGCACGCGGCCGAGTTCGGAATAGACCTTCTCCGCCGCCTTTTCGCGGATGTGGCAGGTGTTGAGGATGACGAGGTCGGCGTTGTCCGGCGCGTCGGCGAGGGCGTAGCCCAGGGGCTTGAGGATGTCGCCCATCCGCTCGGAATCATAGACGTTCATCTGGCAGCCGTAGCTTTTGATGAATACGCGCCGTTCCCCTCCCCCGTTTGCGGGGGAGGGGAACCGCGCAGCGGTGGAGGCGGCTGCCCCCCTCCCGGCCTCTGGCCGTACTCCCCCCGCATGCGGGGGGAGAGAGGTCGCCTCACTCATCGGCGGGTACGGCGTAGAGCTCGAGACGGTGATCCACGAGCCGGTAGCCGAGCCGGCTGGCGATCTTCTTCTGCAGGGCCTCGATCTCCTCGTCGACGAACTCCACCACCCGCCCCGTCTTCATGTCGATCAGGTGATCGTGGTGAGTCTCGCTGGCTTCTTCGTAACGCGAGCGGTTCTGGCGGAAATCGTGGCGCGTGAGGATGCCCGACTCCTCGAAGAGCCGCACCGTGCGGTAGACGGTCGCGATGGAAATGTGCGGGTCGATCACGTGGGCGCGGCGATGCAGCTCCTCCACGTCCGGATGGTCCGTGGCTACCGACAGCACGCGCGCGATCACGCGCCGCTGATCCGTCATTCGCAGGCCTCTTTCAGCGCAGAGCTTCTCCAGCCGGTCCAATCAGTCGCTCCGAGGTTCGCCTGAAACATAGTCGGCGTCGGGCGGCCTGTTAAGGTCGCGCCGCAAGACGAAGGCGTCGGTTCCGGCGGGCGCGTAATATCCGCGCCGCAGGCCCGCCTGCGTGAACCCCGCCCCTCGATAGAGCGCCAGGGCTGCGGCGTTGTCCGCCGCCACCTCGAGGAACATCGCCTCGGCCCCGCTGCGTTGGGCGGTGGCCATCGCGGCTTGTAGAAGCTCCGTTGCGACCCCCCCTCGCCGGTGGGCCGGCGCGACCGCCAGCGTCAGCACCTCCGCCTCGCCGGCGATAGCCCGGCAGAGGATGAAACCTTCGATTGCCCGGCCCGCGCCAGCGGCGAGCGCGAAGACGCCGGCAGCGGCCAGCAACTGAGCGAAGGCGTCCTCCCCCCAGGAATCGTCGAAGGCCTGACGGTGTATGGCCGCAAGAGTCCCCGCGTCGCTGGCCCGGCAGATGATCATGCGCCCTTCGGCCGAGCGTCCGGCGCGCGCAGGTAGAGCGGGATTGCCGGTTCGGGATGCGTCGCCGCCCGGCGGGCGATGGCGAGCGGGGATGGCCAGGCGAGGTCGATGGCGGTCTGGCCAGGCGCGGCGAGCCCCGTGGCCGTCGGGCCGATGAGCAGCTCGACATCGGCCAAGACCTCAGCCTCCGCCGTTTCCGGCGGCCCAAGCGCGGCCTCGCCGTCGAAGCGCTGCATCCAGATCAGGCCACGGCCGTTGTCGATCGCCGCGCCGCGACGGCCCGGGCCGGTGACGCTCGCCGCCAGAGCCGCCAGGGTCCCGACCCCGATACAGGGGATCTCCAGCGCCAGGGCGAGTCCCTTGGCGAAGGCGAGGCCGACCCTGAGGCCGGTGAACGATCCCGGGCCCACCGTCACTGCCACCGCGTCCAGGTCTGCAAAGGCCACGCCCGCCGCCGCCATCACCTCGCCGGCCATGGGAGCGAGCCGCTCCTGATGGCCGCGCGTCATGGGTTCACTTGCCTCAGCTAGCAGCGCGCCATCGGCGACAACGGCCGCCTGGCAAGCGTCGAGACAGCAATCGAGGGCGAGGAGCCGCACGCCTCAGACGATCCGGCACGCCTCGTCGAACGCCAGTCGGGGCAGGCGAGGGAAGAGGTTGTGCTCCGTGCCGCGGCCGATCGAGCAGAGGAAGTTGGATTTGATCTTGGTTCCGGGGAAGAACAGGGCGTCGACCTTGCCGTTGTCGAAGCCGGACATCGGCCCGCAGTCGAGGCCAAGCGCTCGGGCGGCGATGATGAAATAGGCCCCCTGCAGGCTCGAATTGCGGAGGGCGACCAGTTCGGTCGTCGCCGGATCTTTGAAGTGGTCCTTCATACCGGGCGCGTGCGGGAAGAGCTTGGGCAGCGTCTCCGGGAAAGCGAGATCATAGCCGATGATCACCGTGGCTGGGGCCTGACGGATTTTGGCCTGGTTGTTATCTGAGGCGACCGAGGCGAGCCGGTCCTTGGCCTCGGCGCTGGTCACGAACACGAACCTGGCCGGGGTGGAATTGGCCGCCGTTGGGCCCCACTTGGCCAGTTCGTAAATTTCGCGAAGGAGCGATTCTGGGAGCGACTCGGGATCCCAGCCGTTGCGGGTGCGGGCCTCGGCGAACAGCTGACCAAGGACGGGGGCGTCGAGGCGTTCGGCCATGCGGGGCTCCGGAAGTTGGGGAACGTGAAGCCGAAGCTCTACAGGACCTGCTCGACGCTCGTCACCTCCGGCACATAGTGCCGCATCATGTTCTCGACGCCGGCGCGCAGGGTCGCAGCGGAAGAGGGGCAGCCCGAGCAGGCGCCTCGCATATGCAGCCAGAGTACGCCGGTGTCGGGCTCGAACTTCGAGAACAGGATGTCGCCGCCGTCCTGGGCCACGGCCGGGCGGATTCGGCTGTCCAGCAGTTCTTTGATCTCGGCCACGATCTCGGCCGTCGCGCCCTCATAGACACCGTCGCTGTGGCCCTCGCTCGCCGCCTCGCGCAGCAGCGGCGCGCCGCTGGTGAAGTGGTCCATGATCGCCGCCAGGATCGGGGCCTTCATGTACGACCAGTCGCGCTCGTCGTCCTTGGTCACTGAGACGAAGTCGCTGGCGAAGAAAACGCGGGTCACACCCGGCAGGGCGAACAGCGCCGCGGCCAAAGGCGACTCCGCGGCCTCGCCAGCGTTGCGAAATTCGCACGTCCCCTCGCTGAGCACCTCCCGGCCAGGGAGGAACTTCAGCACCGCGGGATTGGGCGTGGTCTCGGTCTGGATGAACATCGACCCTCAGATGGCGCGTTGTCGGCAAGGGCGCAAGCGTCTCTCGCCGCGCCGGCGCGCGCCTCACCCCCGCCAGAAGCCCACGATGCGCCTGACCTCGTCCATCGTTGGCGCGGCGAGGGCGCGGGCCTTTTCGGCCCCATCCGCCAGGATCCGGTCGATCTCGGCCGGATCGGCCAGCATCCGCCGCATGGCGTCGCCCACGGGCGCCATTCGATCCACCAGGAGGTCGGCCAGCGCCGGCTTGAAGGCGCCGAAGCCCTGGCCGGCGAAGCGCGCCAGCACCTGATCCTTGGTCTCGCCAGCGAGCGCGGCGTAGATGCCGACCAGGTTGTCGGCTTCCGGCCGGTTTTTCAGGCCTTCAGATGTCTCGGGCAGGGGCTCTGGATCGGTCCTGGCGCGCCGAATCTTGAGCGCAATGTCATCGACGCTGTCGGTGAGGTTGATGCGCGACTGGTCCGACGGATCGGACTTGGACATCTTCGAGGTTCCGTCGCGCAGCGACATGATCCGCGCCCCAGGGCCTTCGATCATCGGCTCGGGCAGCGGGAAAAAGTCGGGCGTTTCGAAATCGTGGTTGAACTTCTGAGCGATATCGCGGGCGAGTTCGAGGTGCTGCTTCTGGTCGTCGCCCACCGGCACGTGGGTGGCGCGGTAGAGTAGGATGTCGGCGGCCATCAGCACCGGATAAGCGTAGAGACCGACGCTGGCGTTCTCCTTGTGCTTGCCGACCTTGTCCTTGAATTGCGTCATGCGGTCGAGCCAGCCGACCCGGGCCACACAGTCGAGAATCCACGCCAGCTCGGTGTGCTCCCTGACCGCGGACTGAGCAAAGATGATCGATCGCTTCGGGTCGACGCCGGCGGCGATATAGGCGGCCGCGATCTCGCGGGTCTGGGCGGCCAGCTCGGCCGGGTCCTGCCAGACGGTGATGGCGTGCAGGTCGACGACGCAGAACAGGCACTCCTGTTCTCTGTGCAGGGCGACGAACTTGACCAGGGCGCCCAGGTAGTTGCCGAGGTGCAGGGCGCCGGAGGGCTGGACGCCGGAAAAGATGCGGGTCTTGACGGTCATGATGGCCGATCTCGCGAAGGAAGGGGACGCCGCGTGAGGCGGCGGTTCAGGCGGGCCGAGCTTTGCGGCGCCATCGCTGAACCGAAAATTCGAGATGCGTCATGATGCGCTCCGTTTAGTCTGGCGCGCGCGGCCTGGGAAGCGGGTTAGAAGGGCGCATGGAGTCGAACCCCCGCACCGCCGAACTTCTCCGCGCCGGCCGTATGGACGACGCCATCGCCTTGCTGCGCGAGGCGTCTCAGCGCTCGCCCGGCGACGCCGGCGTCTGGGCTGAGCTCGCCGGCGCGCTCGCCGCCGCCAACCGACCCGATCTGGCCCTGTCGGCGTGGGAGCGGGTCGTGGCGCTGGCGCCTCGGGCGGCCGGCGGCCACGCCGGGCGAGGGCGCGCCCTCCAGGCCCTGGCGCGACCTGCCGAAGCCAGCGCGGCTTTCGAGCGGGCCTTGACGCTGATGCCGGAGGCCCATGACGCCCGCTTCGGTCTGGCGCTCATCGCCTTTGACAGCGGCGATCTTGCCGGCGCCGTGGGCCACGCCGCCTGCCTGCCGGCGGGAACAGCCGCGGACTGGTTGCTGGCCCGCATCGCCGCCGCAAGTGGCGACTTCGAGCGTGTACGGACCATCCTCGAGCCGCTCCTGCCAGGTCTCGCCGAGGCGCCGCGCGCCGAAGCCCTGCTGCTGCTTGCCCAGGCGCTCGATCGTCTTGGCCAGCCGTCGAACGCCTTCGCCGCGGCCATGCAGGGCAAGGCGCTGCAGCATCGCCTGTTCGCCGCCCGGGCGGGCGGCCACGAGGGCGAGACGGCGAAACTGAAGCGTCTCGGCGCGTGGTTTGCCGGGGCCCCGCCCTGGTTGCGCGCGGACACTCCGCCACCGGACGATATCGCCGGCCACGCCTTCCTCGTCGGCTTTCCACGCTCAGGCACCACGCTCTTGGAGCAGGCGCTGGCGGCCCACCCGCAGGTGGTTACCCTCGAGGAGGCGCCGACCCTCGCCGACGCCTACCACGAGTTCCTCGCTGCGCACGGCGACCTTGAAGGTTTGGCGCGTCTCGCTGGAGCCGATGCCGAGCGCTGGCGCGCGCGCTACTGGCAGGTCGTGCGCCAACACGGCGTCGAGCCACGGGGCCGCCTGCTCCTCGACAAGGCCCCGGCCGGGACCCTCAACCTACCGATCGTCGCCAGACTTTTTCCAGACGCGAAGATCCTGTTCGCGGTGCGCGACCCGCGCGACGTGGTTCTGAGCTGCGCGATGAACGCCTTCCAGATGAACTCGCTTACCTATGCGTTCACTTCCTTGGGCGAGACCGCAGCCTGCTACGTTGCGGCCATGGCTCTGGCGCGGGACTATCGTCGCGTCCTGCCACTCGATCTGCGCGAGATTCGCTATGAGCGGCTGGTGACCGACTTTCCCGGCGAGCTGCGGGTGATCGCCGACTTCCTTGGTCTGACGTTCGACCCGGCCATGGCCAACCCGGGCGCCGGCGGTCGCAACGTCCGCACGCCCTCCGCCGCCCACGTGCGCGCCGGCGTCGATCGTCGCGGCCTGGATCGCTGGCGCGCCTACGCCGCCGAGCTGGCGCCGGTCGGCGGCGTGCTGGCGGATTGGCTCGAGGCCTGGGGCTATCCGGCCGAGTAAGTCGTCTATCCGGCTGCGAGACCGATCGACACGCGGGTAGCGCCTGTGGCCGGATCTGGTTTTGGCCGTCGCAGGCCGACCCGATCGAGATAGGCCTCCAGATCGGCGATATGTTCCGACGAAACGATGGCGCCGATGTAGCCGTCCGGCCGGACGAGAAACCAGTCTCCAGGCGCGGGGTCATAGGCCTCGCGGAAGTGGCCAGCTTCATCGACGATGTCGCCCCGCAAGCCGAACCGGTGAATATGCAGGTTGGCGCGCGGCGCGATGGCTTGGCTCGGCTGGACGCCGAAGCCGAGCAAGGTCCAATGGGGGCCCTGAAAGAGCTTGAACAGCCGGGTGGGCAATCCGCCCGCGCCAGCGATCGGCGCGTCCGGAGCCCGGTCTCCGGCCAGAACGCCGCCGCGCCGCTCCGGGTTCTCCAGGGAGAGCGAGGACTCCGGGTAGCCCAGGTCCAGCTGACGAACTTCGCGACCCCGGCGTTGCGAGCCATCTTTGGCGTCGGCCAGAAGCTTGGTGGAAAGACCCAGAACCGAGGCGGCGATCGGACGCCGTTCCTCCTCGAAGGTGTCGAGCAGTGCTGGCGCAGCGCCGGACAAGACGGCGCCCAGCTTCCAGCCGAGGTTGTACGAATCCTGAACGCTGGTGTTGAGGCCCTGACCGCCGGTCGGCGGGTGAATATGGGCCGCGTCTCCGACAAGGAAGACGCGGCCCTCGCGATAGCGATCCGCAAGGCGCGCGTTCATGTTGTAGGCCGAGGCCCAGGACACCGACCGAACTTTGATATCGGCGCGGTCCGTGCGGTTCGCCGCCAACTCCGTCAGACCAGTCGCGGAGAGATCGACATCGCCTTCGAGCGGAATCGGGGCCTGAATCTGGAACATGTCTGTTCCCGCCAGCGGGCAAATCGCCAGCTGGCCCTCCATCGATCCGACGTTGAAGCGGTGCCAGGCGTCGGCGGTCAGCCCTTCGAGCATCACATCGGCCACGATGGCCCTTATGCCGAGGGTCTTGCCGGGAAAGTCGATTTTCAGCGCGTTGCGAACGAAGCTCCGCCCGCCGTCGGCGCCGATCAGGTAACGCGCGCGAACCGTGTCCTCACCATCGTGCGTCGCGACCCGGGCGGTGACGCCACCGTCGTCCTGCTCGACGTCCACAAGCTCGCAGCCGAAGCGAACGGCCTGGCCGAGTTCGGCCAGGCGCTCTCGCAGCACCGCCTCGGTGATGAACTGCGGCGACATCAGCGGGATCTGATAGGGCTCGGCGGGGGTGGGGTCCGCGGGCTCGGTGATCGGCGTGTCGGCGTAACCGCCGTCGGCCGCGTGTTCTCGCTGGGGAGGATAGATCCCGCCTCGAGCGACCAGCCGGTCGATCACCTCGAGATCCTCGAAGACCTCCTGGCTCCGCGGCTGAATCCCCTTGCCGCGGGAGCCACGGAACGGTTCCGGCGATTTTTCGATGATCCGGAAAGCGACACCCCGCCGTGCGAGGTCGACCGCCAACGTGAGACCGGCCGCTCCCGCACCGCAAATCAACACGTCCGTCGTGAAGCGATCGGTCATTGCCGTTCTCCATTAGGTGTATTATTCACTTAATGACCGGGCGGCGCTGGAGTCAAGTGAATGAGTGCGAATTACACACATCGCGCGGCCGGTCCGGCGCGGACGGGGTTTGCAGGCGGGCGTGAGCGCTCGGTAAAGGCGTGAAAATCGCCCGCAAAAAACAGTTGGCCGAACTGCATGGAGCCATGGTCGACCTAGTCGTCCAGATGACCCAGCCGCAGCGGGATGACACGTTGCTCAGGGCGGCGGGAATCGCCCTTGATCGGGCGCTATTTCCTCTGCTGGTCGGCATTGGGCGCTTTGGTCCGATCGGCGTTGTTGAAATCGCGGACCGCGTTGGCCGCGACTACACGACTGTCAGTCGGCAGGTCGCCAAACTGGTGAGCTTGGGCCTGGTCGAGCGGCGGCCGGGCGAAAGCGACCGTCGCGTCAACGAGGCGACCCTCACAGAACGAGGTCAGGAGATGATTGTCGTCTTGCAGGCGGCCCGCGAAAGGCTCGCGGCGCCTCTTCTTGCTCGCTGGAGCGATGAGGATTTCGGCGCGCTGGTCACCTTGTTGCGGCGCTTTGCAGACGACATCATGGCGCTTCCCCAGATCGATGATCAATCTTGCGCCGACTAGGTCCTCGAACGCGCTTTGGCAGCCCGGCGGCGGTGGTTCAATCTTGCGGAATGAGCCGGATCGCGCCCTCGGGGCAGGCCGTTACACACAGGCCGCAGGCCAGGCAGAGCTCCGCACGCGGCGTGTAGGCGGTCTTCATCCCGTGCGCCCTGACCTTTAGGCGCGACATCCAGGGGAGGGCGCGATAGTCGGCCGTCGCGATCGTCTCGACCTCGAAAACCTCGTAGGGGCAGACCTCGACGCAGTCGCCCTTGCCCTCGCATCGTCGGCGGTCGACGATCGGCGCAAAGGCCAGTGGTGCGGCTTTGCACGCCTGGCCGGGGCGGTTGGGGTCCGCGGCGGCGCGCCGGACCTTGGCCGCATTCGTGCGCTTCGATCGCGCGTCAGGGGTCAGGTCGGCCATCTCAGTCGACCTTCACAGCAAGCTCCGTCCCGCCCTTGAGGGGCAGGGTGATCGAGATGAAGCCGTTGGTGGGATCGCGGATGAACGCGAGGAAGTCCGGCTCGGCGTTGTCGTTCATCACCAAGCCGCCGACCTTGAGCTGCGGTGTGATGATCTCGATGACTTCGCGCGCCAGCGATGGGCTTTCCACGGTGGGCCAGCCGTCGATCAGGGCGAAATCCACCGGCCCTCCCAGATCGCGGAGCGTCTCGCGCGCATCGCCCGGCCTGATCTCGGCGTAGTCGTCGAGCCCGGCCTTGGCGAGGTTGCGCCGGGCCGCGTCCACTTTGGCGGGGACAAGCTCGGAACCGATCACCAGGCCGCCGCCGTTGTCCCGCATTGCCGCGGCGAAATAGAGAGTCGACATCCCCATCGAGGTGGCGAACTCCACGACGCGTCGTGCGCGCAGGGCGCGGCAGAGCAGATAGATCAGCTCGCCTTGTTCGGGGAAGATGGAAAAGCCGTAGTCCGCGTAGTCGGCGGGATCGCAGCTCGGGTTGCTGCGCGGGCCGCCGTCGCTCGGGTAACGTGCGGCCGCGCAGAGCTCGTCGATGGTCGCGAGTATGCGCATGTCGTGGATCGGGCCGGCGACCTGCATCGTCGCCTCGAGGGCGTCTGAAAGCATATCGAAGTCCTATTTCTTGGAGTTGCGGTCGAGGATTTCCGCGGTCGCGCGGTTCAGGATGTTGACGATGCGGCGCGCTTCGTCGGGCGAGCAGCCCCGCTTGCGCGCCAGGGCGTGCTTGAGCGCGTGACGGGCGCTGTGCAGGTCGTCGGACGCCGCGGGATCGAGGTCATCGAGACCCGCGAAGGCTTCGCGTACCTGGTCCATGCGGCCGCCGATCCGGGTCAAGGCGTCCAGAATCGCTTCGGCGGCCTGGCGATTGGCGTCGAGGTGCGCGCGCCCGGCATCGGTGAGACTGTAGAGCTTGCGGTGTCCTTCCGGCGCCACTGCGGCGTAGCCGACCTCTTCAAGCCAAGTGAGGGCCGGATAGATCATGCCGGGACTGGGCGCGTAGAAGCCGGCGGATCGCTCTTCCAGCGCCTTGATCAGCTCATAACCGTGGGCGGCCCGCTCTTCGAGGAGGGCCAGGATCACCAGCTGAAGGTCGCTCGAGGAGAGCTTGCGGCCGCCCGGAAAGCCGCCATCGCCAAAGCCCCAGGACGCGCTGCCGCCGCGCCCCCAATGATGGTGGCCGCCGCGGCGGCCGATGGCGAAATTGCCGTGGTGGCGATGAAGCTTATGATGATCACGAAACATATCTTACGATATGTCGTGCGACGGCAGCACACAAGCCTTTTGAGTTCTTGGTCGACGGCCTCTGAGTTTCGAGACAGAGGCAAGCCGGCCGCGCCCGCCGGCGCGCCCTTACTTTCGGGCCTGCAGGAGATAGCGCCTTCGAGTGAATCTCAGCTTTTCGCCTCGATCGGCCCGGACCTGCAGTTCCGAGAGTCCCTCATGGCAGGCCTCGACATCGATATGGCCGGGCAGGATCGCGTTGAGGAACCACAGCATCGCGTCGACGCTGACGAATTCGAAAAATGAGTCGGCGGTCCGAAGGTCGACCTGGGCAAAGCCGGCGGCCTCGAGGTCAGCGGCGGCCTGGTCGGGAAATTGCCAATCCGGATTTCCGTCCCCCGCGCCAAGCAGATCCAAGAGATCGGCGAGATTTCCGCGGGCCACCTGTTGGGTCAGGAAGGCGCCGCCCGGCTCGACGACGGCGCTCACATGCGCGGCGACGAAGGCGCTGTTCCGACAGAGGACGAGGTCGAAGGCGTCTGGCCGGAAGGGCAGCGCCACCGTTGAGTCGAGGACGGCCGCACAGGCGCCTTGAGCCAAGAGCCGCTGCTTCGCGACCTGGGCGCGCGGCTCGGAGAGTTCCGTCACCACACTGAAAGACGGCAGCGGCGCCAGCCCTAGAAGCACTTCTCCGCCGCCCGTGCCCAGGTCAAGCATGCGGCGCGCGCCGTCCACGAGCGGGCGTGCGACGGCGAGATAGTCCCAGGGCAGCGGATCTGCGACCGGTTTGTTCGGGTGCTCCCTGAAGTCCCAGCCCACCAGGGGGGCGGTCTGCGCCTTGGTCCACTCCGCGATTCGCGCAGCGTGCGGCGAGACGCCTGTCGAGGCGCCGGCGAGATTTCTGTTTTCGCCTTCGGGCATTCGTTGGCCGCCGCCCCAAATTGGATCAAGCCTGCAATCTAGCCCACCGCTCGGGCTTTCGCAGCCGCCAGGAAGGTCAATCCCGCCACCCCTCCAGCGCCGGCCCAAGCGCGGCCTTGAGCGGATCCAGCCACGGCTCGAAACGCCGCCATTGGCCGACCGCCCCGGAGGAGATCGGCTGGCGCACCTGCTCGGCGCTCGGCGTGTCGATCGGCCGGCGGGTCTCGAAGAAGCGCAAGCAGGCGGGGTCGAAGGGCAGGTCGAGCCCGGCCAGCAGGCGGCGAACCTCGCCTTCCGTGTCCGCCACCAGGTCCTCGTAGATCACCCGCGTGACCGCCCCCGGCTGGACGGCGTCCAAGTGGGCCATGAGGTCCACGTAGTCGGCATACCAGCGGCCAATGTATTCCAGGCTGAAGGCGGCGTTGAACCCGGTTCCGAAGTGCTGGCGAAAGATCGAGACGCCGCAGTCGAGCGGATGGCGGCGCACATCGACGATGTGGGCGTGGGGCAGCACGAGGCGGATGAAGCCGGCGTGCAGGAAGTTCTTCGGTGTCTTGTCGATGAAGCGCGGGCGGCCCTGATGTCGGTAAGCCGCGGTCCTGCCAAGGTAGTCGTTTCCCAGCCGCGCGCAGGTCTCACGGTTCAGGCGGGCGACGCCATCTGGATAGCCGGTCACGGTCTGGGCAATCATGGGCAGGTCGGGCAGTTCGTGGGTGCCTTCTACGTCCGCATGGCTGGCCAGGATCTGCTCCACCAGCGTCGAGCCGGAGCGGGGCAGGCCGACGATGAAGATCGGTGCGCCGTCCTTGGCGCCCCAGCCGGCGCGCCCTGCGAAGAAGGCCGGCGTGAACAGAGATTTGCAACGCCGCACAAAGGCGCTGGTCTCGTCCGGGCGGTAGCCGCGCCAGGCCGCCTCGATGGCGTTGCCCCGCGTCCAGGCGGCGAAAGCGCCGGCGCTATCGCTGGCGTCGTCGAAAGCCTTGCCGAGCGCGAAGCACAGCCTGGCGCCCGTCTCGTCCGGCAGGCCGGGCCTGGCGAGCGCTTCGCCCATGGCGGCGACATTGTCCGCCGTGAAGCGGAAGGTCTTGAGGTCGGCGAGCGCCAGCCAGGCGTCGGCGCAGGCCGGATCGGCCGCCAGGCAACGGCGCCAGGCGGCGACCGCCGCCGCGGTCTCACCGAGGGTGCGCAGGGCGTTGGCGTGGGCCAACTGAGCATAGTTCTCATCGGGGAAGCGGGCGGCGAGCGCGCGCGAGATCGCTTCGGCATCGGCATAGCGGCCGAGGTCCATCAAGGCCGCGGCTTTCATGGTCAGGGCGAGGGCGTCGTCCCGGTCGGCGGCGAGGATGCCGTCGAGCCCGGCGATCGCGGCCTCGAAGTGGCGGCCGGCGAGCAGGCTGCGGATGCGCGCCATGGCCGGCTCACCCGCCTTCGGACGGGCGGCGAAGGCGGCCGCGAAGTCGCCGGCGGCCGCGTGGCGGTCGGAAAGCTGGCGCCAGCGGGGCGCTTGCGGCGGGCGGGTCATGGCCGGGCTATGCGACACCCCGGCTGAAAAGAGAAGCGCCGCCCCGATCGCTCGAGGCGGCGCCTACGCTTACACTCCCCCAACTGAAGGCTAGAACTTCACCTTCACACCCATGAACACCTGGGTGCCGTTGTTGTAGACGGCGCGGACCTGGATCGGGATGGCGCCGTAGTACTTCAGAAGGTTGTCGGTGATGTTCATGGCGTCCACCGTAATCGAGATATTCTTGGTGATCGCGTAAGCCGCCGACGCGTCCAGGGTGCCATAGTTGGCCTGGCTTTCCGGCGCGGCCCGGTCGAGACCGACGTAGAAGTGCGAGCGGTAAGTATAGGCCAACCGCAGGCTGATCCCATGGTTTTCGTAGTAACCGACCAGGTTGCCGACCCAGCGCGAGGTGCCGATCAGCGGTGCGCCGGTGGCGTCGTGGCCATCGACGTAGGTGCCGTTGGCCTGGAAGCCGAAGCCCCAACCGATCGGCTGCTGCACCTGAACTTCGATGCCTTCCAGTTCGCCCGAGATGTTGAAAGGCGAAGATATATTGTAGTCCGAATAGACAGTCTTGCCGTTCTGCGAGCTGAGGAGCTGATTTACGTAAGACTCGGTATTGACGCCGTAACCGACGTATGAGGAAAGATCGTCGTAGAAGAAGCTGATCGCGGCCAGAGACTGCGGCGCGTAGTAGTATTCGAGGCCGACGTCGTAGACCGCCGCCTTGATCGGCTTCAGGTTCGGGTTACCGCCGCTACCGGTCGTGGTGAGGTCGGTGAGCGACACCGTGCCGCCGAGCGAGCTGTAGTCGGGCCGCGACATGGTCTCGGCCGCCGACATCCGCAGCATCAGATTGTGGGTGATATCGAACGAGAAGTTCATGCTCGGCAGGAAGTCGAGGTAGTTGTGTGATACGTGATCGATGGCGTAGGGGCCGTAGGCCGACGTGCCTTGGTAGGTTTGGCCGGCCGGAACGAGGCAGCCCGTCGGGATGGTATTTGTCCCATCCGGGCTGACGCAGTCCGACGGGAGCCCGACGTTGACGTAGGCGTTTTCGTCGGTGTCGGCGATGCGCACGCCGAAGTTGCCCCGCCACCTATCGCCGCCGACATGGGCCATGATGTAGCCCTCGACGTCGGTCTCCTCGACCTTGAACGATCCCTGCCAGTAGTAGTTCGTCGGCTGAACGATCGCTGAAATCGGGCCGCGGACGCCGCCCGGAATGTTGTTGATGATCTGACCGATCGTCGCTGGATTGCCTGCGATGGGAATGAGCAGGCCGGGAATTCCAAGCGCTCCGGCGTTGTAGCCGCCGGGATATGGCGTCGGGTTGGTTTCGGCAAACGGCATGGTCGGACTGCCGTAGCAGGCGTTGTTGGCGCCGAGGGTGCAACCGCGGTCCCAGCCATCCACCTGACGCTTGTGGTTGGCGACGCGGGCCCCGAAGTCGACATCCTTGAAGACGCCGTCGCTGACATCCCATTGACCGTCGGCCTTGGCGTAGAACTCGGTGTCCTTGGAAATGAACCGCGCGTTCCACGACCAGTCATTGGCCATGCCCACCGGGCTCTGGGGATTGACGGTCTGGTCGGTCACCTGGAAGCCGTTGCCCGAGGGCGTGTAGGAAACACCCGGTCCGCCATCGACTTCGAACGACGGTTGTTCGGGGGTTTCGCCGATGCCCTGGGTGTAGCCGATCTGGGTCTTGATGGTGATCCGATCGGTGACGCGGAACTTGCCGTCGAGGTTGACGAACCAGGTTTCAGCGTACTCGCCTGGCCGGGTGATGTTGTCGACGATCAGCCCGTCCACCGGCGCGCCGTTGTAGGTCTGCGGGAAGGTGGCGGACGTGATCGTGCCTTGTTGCACCGTATAGGACGTCGGCACGTTGTCCGCGAATTCGTGTGAGCCCCAGAGCATGTAGTTGTCGTTGTCGTTCGACGCGCTGAGGTGCGAGTAGAAGCCCGAGAGCTTCAGCTCCGCGCGGTCGTCGCTCGACTTCCACTCCACCGAACCGGTGAAACCAGCCCGTTTGCGTTCCTGTTCGAACAGGGACGAGCCGATGAGGGTCGGGGAGGCGTCGCCGACCAGGGAAGGAATCGCATTGCCGGTCGCCATGCCGTTGGGGCCATTGGTGATCGGTTGCCAGCCCAGCACTTCCTGGCCGTAACGCACGACACTGCGTTCTTCATAGAAGCCTTGGAGGATGACGCCGAGGGTGCCGTCGGCGCTCTTCCAGCCGATGAGGCCGTTGACCTGCGGCTTCCATTGGCCGCCATTGGTATTGTAGGCGGCTTCGGCCGAGGCCTCGAACGTGAACATCTTGTTGAGGTCGAGCGGATTGCGGGTCTGGATGTCCACCGCGCCGGAGACGCCACCCTCGAGGATCGAGGCATCCTGCGTCTTGGAAACCACCACCTGTTGGACCATTTCGGATGGCAGGAGGTCGAAGCTGACGCTGCGACCGACGACGCTGTACTGGTCGAGGATAAACCAGTCGCCGGTCGCCACATTGTGGCCGTCGACGGTGACGTTGGTCAGGCTGGGCGAGGTGCCGCGGATGGAGACGCGGTCGGCTTCATCGAAGCCGCCTTCGCCGCCGGCGGCGCCCTGGATGGCGACGCCAGGCAAACGCTGCAGCGCGTCGGCGACGTTCTTGTCGGGCAGCTTGCCGATGTCGGTGGCCGAGATGGCGTCGACCGAGTTCTCGCTGACCCGCTTGATCTGGATGGCCTTCTCCAGGGACTGGCGGATGCCGGGCACCACCACTTCCTCAACGGTGGTCGAAGAGTCCGCCGCCAGGGCGGAACCCGCCGCCAGGCTGAGCGCCGCCAAGCTCGCCGAGCCGATCAGCACGGATGTGCGAAATTTCATTCTTGTCTCCCCCTCGAGAGCCGTCGGCTCCGGACCAAAGGCCAATAAAATACCAATTTGCCGGGTTTGCTCGCGTTTGTCGCATTTCCGGCCCGAACTATGGCGAGGTTGTCACAACATTTTAACGTTGCGCAAGCCCAAAATAGCCTCAATCCAATACCAATCAGATTTTGGTATGCAAACAGCGCGGGCTCGTGGCAGAAACGCATCAGGGCCGTCCGCGGGACGAGCTGGGGCTGTAGGGGGCGAAGGGACGAACGTGGCGGCGTCGCTATCCGAAGTGATCGGAACGCTGGGCGAACAGGCGCCGGGGCCGCTCTACCAGCAGCTGCATCGCGCGCTGCGTCAGGCCATCGCCAGTCAGCAGTTGGCGCCTGACGAGCCCCTGCCCACCGAGCGCGACATGGCGCTGGACCTCGGCGTGTCGCGAATCACCATCCGCAAGGCCCTGGATGCTTTGGCGGACGAAGGCCTGGTCACTCGCCGACAGGGCGCCGGGACTTTCGTCGCCGCACGGGTGGAGAAGAGCTTCTCCAAATTGTCATCGTTCTCGGAAGATATGCTGGCGCGCGGGCGCGTCCCGCGCAGCGCCTGGCTGCGCCGTTCGGACGGCGCGGTGACGCCAGAGGAGTCGATGATCCTGGGACTGAGCCCCGCCACGCCGGTCTATCGCTTCAGCCGCATCCGGTTCGCCGACGAGCTGCCCATGGCTCTGGAGTATTCGACGGTGCCGGGCTTCTGCCTGCCGTCCAAGGAAGCGGTGGAGATTTCGCTCTACGAGGCCCTGGCCGCGACCGGCCATCGACCGGCGCGGGCCCTGCAGAGGCTGCGCGCCGTGCTATTCACCGACGAGCAGGCCAAGCTGCTGGAATTGAGCGAAGGGGCGCCGGGCCTCCTTATCGAGCGGCGAGGCTTCCTGCGCGATGGCCGGGCTGTGGAGTTCACTCAGTCCTACTATCGTGGGGACGCCTATGACTTTGTGGCCGAGCTCAACGACGGGACAGCTTGATGGCTACCCAGATGTTTATCGAGGCCGCCGAGGCCCCCGGCCGGGTGCGGGCCCAGCTCGCCGCTAACGCCGCGCGCGTGGAGGCGCTCGCCGAGCGCCTGCGCAAACACCCGCCACGGGTCGTGACCACGCTCGGCCGCGGCAGCTCCGACAACGCCGCGACCTATGCCCGCTATCTCGTCGAGACGCGCCTTGGCGTCATGACCGCATCGTCTTCACCCTCGGTGAGTTCGGTCTACGAAGCTGCGGCGGACATGGAAGGCGTTCTGACGCTGGTGATTTCACAATCGGGACGGAGCCCCGACCTGCTGTCGGCGGCCCAGGCGGCCAAGACGGCCGGCGCCTTGGTGGTGGCGCTCGTCAACGACGAGGCCTCGCCGCTCGCCGCCCAGGCCGATGTCACCTTGCCGCTGAAGGCCGGGCCCGAGACCAGTGTCGCGGCCACCAAGTCGTTCATCACCGCGCTCACGGCGATCGCCCAACTGGCGGCAGTCTGGAGCGAGGATCGCGGGTTCTCTGCCGCCCTGGCCGACCTGCCGGACCGGCTGCAGGAGGCCTGGACGCTCGACTGGCGCCGCGCCATCGCGCCGTTGGCCGGCGCCGAACACCTCTATGTTCTGGGTCGGGGCCTCGGATTTGGCGTCGCCCAGGAGGCGGCGCTGAAATTCAAGGAGACTTGCGGTCTGCACGCCGAGGCGTTCAGCTCCGCTGAGGTGCGTCACGGTCCCATGGCCCTGATTGGGCCTTCGTTTCCGGTCCTGGCTTTCACCCAGAGCGATGCGGCCGGGGAGGGCGTGGCTGAGGCCGCGGCGGGTTTCGCCACCCAAGGCGCTCCGGTGATCCAGGTGGGCGGCCGAGCTTCGGCGCGCGTCACCCGCCTGCCGGCGGCCGGCGGCCATCCGGCGCTGGAACCGATCAATCAGATTCAGAGCTTCTACCGCTTCGCCGACGCTCTGGCCCAGGCGCGCGGCTTCGATCCGGACCGGCCCTCGCACCTGCGCAAGGTGACTGAGACGCTGTGATGGACGTCGCGCTTGTCGGCGGCCGGGTGTTGACCGGCCGCGGTGTCGAAGAAGGTCTGGCCGTGGGCCTCGAGGGCGATCGCATCGCCTTCCTGGCGCCGGCCGCGGACCTGCCGGTGGGCGTGCGGCGTATTGATCTTGCGGGCGGCCTGCTGTTGCCGGGCTTCATCGACATCCAGGTGAACGGCGGCGGGGGCGTGCTGTTCAACGACTCGGCGACCTCCGAGGCCGTGGCGGCCATCGGCGCTGCGCACCGCCGCTTCGGGACGACAGGATTTCTGCCCACTCTGATCAGCGATGAGCTCGCGGTGGTCGCCGCGGCCAAGGCCGCAGTGTGCGAGGCCATCCGGCTGGGCACGCCCGGCGTGCTCGGTGTTCACATTGAGGGGCCGTTCCTCAACACCGAGCGCAAGGGCATCCACGAGGCTCACATGTTGCGCCCGCTGGATGCCGCCGGCATGGCCGTCCTGACGGCCCCAGGCTGCGGCCGCACCCTGGTCACGCTGGCCCCGGAGATCGCCGGCCCGGAGATGATCGCCGTGCTGGCCGCCGCCGGAGTCATCGTCGCGGGTGGGCATACCAATGCGACGTACGCTCAGGCGCTGGCCGGTGTTGATGCGGGCATGACCGGCTTCACGCACCTATTCAACGCCATGTCGCCGCTGACCAGTCGCGCGCCGGGCGTAGTCGGCGCGGCGCTCACCGACCCCAGGTCCTGGTGCGGAATCATCGTCGACGGCCGGCACGTCGACCCGGTGGTCTTGCGCCTGGCGCTCAAGTGCCGGCCTTTGGACCGATTCATTCTCGTCACCGACGCTATGCCTTCTGTCGGCTCCAACCTTTCGACCTTCACCCTGCAGGACAAGGTGATCACGGTCCGCGACGGCGCCTGTTTCGACGCCAACGGGCGCCTGGCCGGCTCGAACCTCGACATGGCGTGGGCGCTGCGCAACGCCATCGATCTTTTGGGCGTAAGCCTCGCCGAAGCCTCAGTCATGGCCAGTGGCGCGCCGGCCGACTTCCTGGGTCTTGGTCACGAGCTGGGCCGGATCGCGACTGGCTTCAAAGCCGATCTCGTGCTGCTCGACGACACTCTCGAGGTCCACGAGACCTGGATCGGCGGTCGGACGCTCGATGACTGAGCGCGGCGCGAGGCTGGCGGCGCTCGCTCTCGCAATCCTGGCGATCGGTTGGCGCGCCGGCGCCGAGCCGATCCATCTGGACATCATCCCCAAGCCCAGCGGCGCAACGGCCGGCGCCGGCGCGCCGATCTGGCTGCGCCCGGGGGCGCGGATCGGCGTCGCGCCAGGCGACGCCGCCGCTTTGGCCGACGCCCGTTGGTTGGCCGACCTGGCGAAGCGATCGCGTGGGTTGGCGCTCACGCCGGCTGTAGGGGGCGGGACAATTCTGTTCAAGCGACTGCCGGGCGCGACAACCAGCGAAGCCTATCGGCTCGAGATCGGTCGCGGGCGGGTGGTGATCTCGGCCGCTTCGGATCGAGGCCTCGTCTGGGGCGTCGCCAGTCTCTGGCAGCTGATGACGGCCCGGCCGGGGCGTGGGGCGGCCGGCCTCGATCCGCTCGTCATCGATGACGCCCCGCGATTCGCCTGGCGCGGCCTGATGCTAGATTCGGCTCGCCACATGCAGTCGCCGGCCTTCATTCTGAACACCCTCGACTGGATGGCCCTTCACAAGCTCAACGTTCTGCACTGGCACCTGACCGACGACCAGGGCTGGCGCATTCCGATCGAGGGCTATCCGAGGCTGACCACCGTAGGCGCATGGCGTACGCCGGCTGGATTCGGTCGGCAGACCCCCTACGGCGGTTTCTACACACGAGCTGAAATCCGCCAGATCGTCGCCCGGGCTGGCGCGCGCGGGATCAACATCGTGCCTGAGATCGAGATGCCGGGTCACGCGCTCTCCGCGCTCCTGGCCTA
>Ga0302311_10000339_pt1 | contig 59159 bp, 52 predicted proteins | sample III_Palsa_N1_3_FD_200449 | JGI IMG/M metagenome (GOLD analysis project Ga0302311, IMG submission 200449) | Peat permafrost microbial communities from Stordalen Mire near Abisko, Sweden - III_Palsa_N1_3 | ecosystem: Environmental > Terrestrial > Soil > Palsa > Peat permafrost | place: Sweden... | reverse complement strand
TCCTACAAGGACATCATCGACCACTGCTGCTACGCCTGGAACAAGCTGATCGATCAGCCGTGGAGGATCACGTCCATCGGGTTGCGCGACTGGGCTCATCGGTCATGATCAAGGAGTCTTGGTATAAGGGCTCAATTGCTCAGGGCAGCACGCGGTCGGGCTCGGCCGCGACTGCCTGAAGCCGGTCGCGCACTGCCGCCACGACCGATGCCCAATCGCCGCCGGTGTGCTGGCGGAACAGGCGCATGGTCGGATACCAGGGGCTGTCGCTGCGATCGAGCAGCCAGCGCCAATCGGGCGAATAGGGGATCAGCACCCAGACCGGTTTGCCGAGTGCGGCTGCCAGATGGGCGACCGAGGTGTCGACCGTGATGACGAGGTCGAGCGCCATGACCGCGCCGGCGGTGACGCCGTAATCATCGAGCCCGCTCAACATCTGGATCGGGCCGCGCTCGCCTATCGCGCCGATCTCGTCGGCCGTCGCGTCCTTCTGGATGCCGAAGAACGACACGCCGTCGATCCCGCCCAGGGCCGCCATATGCTCGGCCTTCATCGAGCGATGGCGGTCATTGCGATGCTCCGGCCGGCCGCGCCAGGTCAGCCCGACCTTGAGGCCGGGCTTGGCCGCGAACTCGGCGCGCCAGCGCTCGACCTGGTCGGCCGGCGCCTGCAGATAGGGTGTCGCGTTCGGCAGGTTTTCGAGCCCGATCCCCAGGGCGCGCGGCAGGCTCATGAACGGGCAGTGGCGGGTGAAGCGCGGGATCGGCTCGCCCTTGACGATGATCTGCTCGATGCCGGGAATGGTCCGGAACAGCGGCACCAGCGGCTTCTCGACCTCGACCATGACGCGGCCGAACTTGGCGGCGAGCGGGATGAAGCGGGCGAATTGCAATGAATCGCCCATGCCCTGCTCGGAATGCAGCATCAACAGCCCGCCGGGCTTCAGCGGCTCGCCGTTCCAGGACGGGTCGCGATACAGCTCGCGGATCGGCGGCAGGCTCTTGGCCTGCCAGCGCCATTCATACTCCTTGAAGCCCTCGCGATAGCGGCCGGCGAGCAGCAGGCACAGCGCCTGGTTCCAGCGCGCCTCGACATAGTCGGGCTTCAGTTCGACCGCGCGCCGATAGTGGTGCAGCGCCTCGTCGATCCGGCACAGGTCCTGGAAGGCGATGCCCAGGTTGTTGTGGGACTCGGTCATGTCCGGCTTCATGCGCAGCGCATGCTGGAAACAGGCGACCGCGTCGTGGGACCGGCCGAGCGCCCGGTAGGTTTCGCCCAGATTGCAGTGGAATTCCGCGATCGATCCGTCGATTTCGATCGAGCGGCGCAGGTGCCGCGCGGCGCTTTCCAGCTTGCCGGTCTGGCCGAAGATGCAGCCCAGCAGATTATGCGCGTCGGCGTGCCGCGGCGCCTGCTGCAGCACGCGCTGATAGATCGCCTCGGCCTCCTGGAGACGACCGGCGGTATGGGCCTCGAAGCCCTGATTGAACAAAGCCGGGATGGATGTCTCGATGCTGGATTTCATACAGGTGGGCCGCTAGAATCCTAAAGTCAGCATAGTAATTCTTTACACGAAGCCCTAGTTTCGCTCCATGACGAATACCGCCTCAGCCCCGGTGCTTCCGGCCCGGCAGACCGATCTGGCCGAGGCTCGCGCCCGACATGAGGCGGCTTTGTCCAAGCGCGAATCGATCGACGATCTGCATGCGCTGGGACTGATCGATTTCGAGGAGCGCCGGTACGGCGCCGCGGCGGAGCATCTGCGCCGGGCGATCGCGCTGGCGCCGACGCAGCCGGAACTGCGCAACAGCCTGGGGGTCACCCTGCAGGCGGCGGGGCGGCTGGGCGAAGCGATCTCCGCCTACCTGGATGGGCTGCGTCTCGCCCCGGACTTCGCCGAACTGCATTTGAACGTCGGCGGCGCGCTGCATCTGGCCGGGCGTCTCACCGATGCCGCCGCCCATCTGGCCGAGGCGGTCCGGCTCAAGCCCCATGTCGCGGACGGCTATTTCAATCTCGGCAATGTGCTGCGCGATCAGGGCCGCCACGATCTGGCCGTGACCTCCTACATGCAGGCGATCCGGCTCGACCCGAAGGCGCCGGCGCCGCTCACCAATCTGGGCGATCTCTACAAGCGTATGGGGCGGCCGGCCGATGCGCTGACCACGCTCGAACAGGCGGTCGCGGTCGATCCCCGCTCGCCGGAAGCGCTGATCTGCCTCGGCACGCTCTATCACGAGATGGACCGCAACGACGACGCGATCCGCTGCTACGACCGGGCCCAGAGCGTCGCCCCCGACATGGTCGAGCCCTGGAGCAACATCGGCGTCAGCCTGCAGAGCGAAGGCCGGTTCGACGAGGCGCTCGCGGCCTATGACCGCGCGATCGCGATCAAGCCGAAGCTGGCGGAGCCGCATATGCATCGCGGCATGGCGCTCTTGACCGCCGGGAATTATGCCGAGGGGTGGCGCGCTTATGAGTGGCGCTGGCGCAGTGCCGCTTTCGACGCGCAGCGCCGCAATTTCTGGCAGCCGCGCTGGACCGGGCAGCCGATCGAGGGCCGCACCGTCCTCATCTATGGCGAGCAGGGTTTCGGCGACATGATCCAGTTCGTGCGCTACGGGCGCGAGCTCAGCCGCCTGGGTGCCCGCGTCGTCGTCGAGACCGAGCCGGAATTGGTGCGGCTGTTCGCCGGTGCCGACTGGGTGGCACAGGTGCTGGCCAAGGGCGCGATGCTGCCGCCGTTCGATTTCCATATCCCGCTCTTGAGCCTGCCCCACGCGTTCGACACGGTCGTGGCGACGGTGCCGGCCGAGGTGCCGTATCTGGTGCCGCCCGTGGCGCTCCGGGAAAAATGGGCCGCCCATTTCGCCGATGTCACCGGCCTCAAGATCGGGCTGGTCTGGGCCGGTCGGCCGGAGCATCGCCGTGACCATGAGCGCTCGCTGTCGCTCGATCTGCTGGCGCCGTTGGGCCGGGTGCCGGGCGTCCGGTTCTTCTCGCTGCAGGTCGGCCCCCGCGCCGAGGACATCCTGTCGCCGCGGGCGGATTTCCGGGTCGAGTCCTTGGGCAGTTTCGAGGATTTCGCCGATACGGCGGCGGCGATCACCGCGCTGGACCTGGTGATTTCGGTCGATACCTCGGTGTCGCACCTGACCGGGGCGCTCGGGCGGCCGAACTGGGTGCTGCTGCCGGCCGTGCCCGACTGGCGCTGGCTGCTCGACCGTGAGGATTGCCCCTGGTATCCGCTGACCCGGCTGTTCCGCCAGCCGGTGCCGGGCGACTGGCGCGCGGTCCTGGCCGATCTGGTGCGCGAACTGCGCCAGACCGCTCTTCTGTTCAACGCAGCGGTCTGATCCATGTCCACCGAAGCCGCTGCCGCGGCCCCCATGCCGCTGTTCTACAATCGGGTGGTGCCGCTCGATCTGCGCCTCCACGGCGAATTGAAGCTCGATCGCAGCGCGCCCTATCGGTTCGCGGCCAAGACCAATGCCGTGCCGATTTCCATGGTGGAATTCTCCCAGGTCGCGGCGCATTACCCGATCGTGTTCGCCGGGCCCGAGGCGCTGCCGCTGGCCGTCGTGGGCTTGCGCGACGGGCAAAACCTGTTCGTCGACGAGCAGGGCCGCTGGCGTCCGGGGCGCTATGTCCCGGCCTATGTCCGCACGTACCCGTTCATCTTCCTGCAGGACGGGCCGATGGGCGCGCTCTATCTCGGGATCGAACCGGAGGCGCCGCTGTTGAGCACGCGCGCAGGCGAGCTGCTGTTCGTGCGCGGCAAGCCGTCGAAGCTGCTGAAGACGGTGATCGAGGTCTGCACCGCCTATCGCGACGACCTGATCAAGACGCGCGAGTTCTGCCGGGCGCTGGCCCGGACTCGGCTCTTGGAAGAACGCTCGGCCAAGCTGGATTTCACCCGCGGCGGGGCCGCCCAGATCGATGGCTTTCACGGCATCTCGGCAGAGGCCTTTGGGGCGCTCCGGGATGTGACCTTCCTGGAATGGCGCCACAAGGGCTGGCTCGAGGCCATCTACGCCCATCTGCTGTCCCAGGACCGTTGGGTCTCCCTTATGGATGTTGCGTCGGAGAAAACGAATGCGCAGGTTTGATCATCGCGGGCTCGTCCTCGCGTTTGCCCTCTCGATGCTGGTGGCGGGCGGGGCCGGATGGGCGGCCCAGGCGCCGGCGCCCCAAGGGACGAACCCGGCCACCGTCGAGGTCCAGGGCTTCCGTTCCGCCAAGTTCGGCATGAACGAGCAGGATGTCCGGGCCGCCATCGCCAAGGATTTCAAGGTGGCGCCGGCCGACATCCACGAGACCGAAAACCCGGTCGAACATACGCATGTTCTGGTCGTCAGTCTGCCGGTGCTGCAGCCCTTGGACGGCAAGGCCGAGGTCGCCTATGTCTTCGGCTACAAGAGCCATCGGCTGATCCAGGTCGGTGCCACCTGGCGCATCGCGGCCGATCCCAAGATCACGCCCGACATCCTGGTCAACAACGCCAACACGCTGCAGAACCTGTTCCTGTCCCAGGGCTACAAGGCCGGCACGATCACGACCAACGGCACGCTGTCGACCGGCGGGCTGCTGGTGTTCCGCGGCGAGGACGAGAAGAAGCATTCGACCATCCTGATCCTGGAAGGCAAGACCGCGGCCGGCCAGAACGGCGGCCAGACGCTGACGCCGGAAACGCTGATCCTGCTTTATGTCGAAAACACCGAGGCGCCGGACGCGATGAAGATCGCGCCGGGCCAGTTCTAACGCTCCAAGGCGGCCGCGACCTCGGCGACGACGCTGGCCCAGTCGCCGGGGCGGGTCTGGCGGAACAGGCGCAGACCCGGATACCAGGGGCTGTCGTCGCGGTCGAGCAGCCAGCGCCAGCAGCCGTCGAACCGCGACAGCAGCCAGACCGGCACGCCCAACGCGCCGGCCAGATGGGCAACCGCGGTATCGGCGGCGATGACCAGGTCCAGATTGGCGACCAACGCCGCGGTATCGGCGAAATCCTCGACCGCATCCATATAGTCTTCGATCACGAGCCCCGGCGGCGCGCTCGCCAATTGCGCCGCCGGCGGTCCCTTCTGCAGGCTGATCAACCGGATGCCGGCGACCCGGCCCAAGGGTGCCAGCACGGAAAGCGGCAGGCTGCGCCGCCGGTCGGTCTCGTGGGCCCAGGGCAATTCCGGTCGCGGGGCACCGGCCCAGACCAGGCCGACCCGCTTGCCCGCATGATCGCCCAGCCGTTCCGCCCAGCGGGCCCGCTCGGCGGGGGCCGCATGCAGATAGGGCACGTCGGCCGGAATTGTGTCCGGTTGCGTGCCGCAACGATAGGGCAGGCTCATCAGCGGCACCTGGAAGTCGGCGCGCGGCAGGCTGGACGGATGGGCGGAGGCCTGGCTCAACCCGTCGACCGTGTGCATCAGCCGCACCAGCCCCGGGGCACAGGCCAACATGACCTCGCAGCCCTGCCGGGCGAGCAGCGGCGCGTAGCGGATGAATTGCAGCGTGTCGCCGAAGCCTTGTTCGGCCAGCAGCAGCAGGCGTTTGCCGGCGAGCGGTTCGCCCTGCCAGACCGGGATGCCCTCCTCGCCCGGCATCGGCGTGCCGTTGGCCTCCCAACGCAACTCATAGTCCCGCCAGCCGCGGGTAAAATCGCCGGATGCGAGACGGAGCAGGGCGAGGTCGAACCGCAGTTTCGGCGAGCCCGGCTTGAGCGCGAGCCCCTGTTCGAATTGCCGGGTCGCCTCGCGCCATTGACCGAGGTCGCGCAGCACCACGCCCAGATTGATGATCCCCTCGTAATTCTCCGGATGGGCCGCGAGCAGACCGCGCAGCAGGCGCTCGGCCTCGCCGGATTGTCCGGTGCGGTGGAGTGCGAGCGCCAGGTTGCCGACCAGCACCGGATGGTCCGGCCGCTGCACCAGCGCCCGGCGGAACGCCTCGGCGCTGTCGTCGGCCCGGCCGCGGCCCAGCCACAGATTGCCCAAACCATGCCAGGCGCGCGAGCAGGCCGGATCCTGACGCAGCGCGCCGCGGAACGCGTCCTCGGCCTCGCCAAGCCGCTGCCGGTCGAGGCAGAGAAAGCCCAGATCGCATGCTTGATCGATGGCGCTACGGGACACGGTTGGGCTGCAGCCTGTTCCTCGGGGGAATGTCGGACCCATCCTAGCCGACGCGGGGCGGCGGCGACCAGTCTTGCCTTGGCGGTCTTGCGTTGTCTGACGCGGCACGGAATGATCGGCACCGAACGGGAAAGGGGTGTCGATGTCGGCAGCAGCGGGGCGGGAGGCGGCGATGTTGCTCGACCGGGCCGCTCGGGCGCTGGCGCAGGCCGACTGGTCCGCTGCCGAGGCCGCCGCCCGCGCGGCGCTGGCTCAAGGCGAAAGCGTCGCCGGCCGGCTGTTGCTCGGGCAGATCCTGATCGGGAGCGGACGGGGGCGCGACGGCCTGGGCCAGATCGCCCGTGCGGTCGAGCTGCAGCCGGCCGCGATCGAACCCAGGCTGGCGCTGGCGGAAGCGCTGGTCGCGGCCGGGCGGCTCGACGAGGCCGCGGTCGCCTTGGTGCGCGTGCGTGCGCTGGCGCCGGACTTGACGGCGCCGCAGCTGCGGCTGGTCGATATTCTGCGCGCGGCAGGGCGGCACGACGCCGCCTTTACCCAGCTGGGCCAGGCCCTGCTGGCGAACCCGAAATCGGCGGGGCTCTATGCCCGGCTCGGCCGGCTGCTGCTGCTCGACCAGGCGCGGCCGGCCGATGCGCTTGCCGCCTGCGAGCGCGCCCTGGCGCTGGACCGGCATTGCATCGAGGCGCTGCTGCTGCGCGCCGATCTGCACGACCAGGCGGATGCCGCCCGCTTGCTGCAAGCGGCCTGGGCCGAGCAGCCGGACGCGGTCGAACTGGCGCGCGCGCTGAGCGATCGGCTGCTGGTGCTCGATCCCGCCCGCGCCCTCGTCCTGATCGACGCGGCGCTGCTGCGCCATCCGGCCGATGCCGCGCTCCGTTTCGGCCGTCCGCGCGCGCTGCATCGGCTGGGGCGGTTGGACGAGGCGATCACGGTGATGCAGGCCCTGGCCGAGGCGGCGCCGGACAATGCGCAACTGCGCTACGAGCTGGGCCTGATCCTGCGCGAGGCCGGCGCGCTCGACCGGGCGGAGGCGCAGCACGGAAGGTTGATCGCCGACCATCCGGGCTTCCTGCCGCCGCGGCTGGCGCTGTCGCGCCTGCTGGCGGAACAGGGCCGCGTGGCCGACGCGGTCGTGGTGCAGGCGGCGACGATCGAGGCCTTTCCCACTGCCTGGGAGGAACGGGCCAGCTTCGGCACCAATCTACTGCGGCTGGGCGAATTCCGGCGCGGCTTCGCCGAGCATGAACAGCGGCTGCGCACCGGCATGATCGAAGAGCCGGAGGGCATCGGCTGGTATCCGATGTGGCAGGGCGAGCGCCTGGACGGGCGCACGCTGTGGCTCTATCCGGAGCAGGGCTTCGGCGACATGATCCAGTTCCTGCGCTTCGTGCCGCTGGCGGCCGAGCGGGGCGGCGGTCCCGTGGTGCTGGGCATCTTCCCACCGCTCGCCCGGTTGTGCGGCGGCACGGCCGGCGTCGTCCAGGTCGTCACCGACCAATACACGCCGGACCGGGACACGGTGCGCTGTCCGCTGATGAGCCTCGGCGATCGGCTTGCCATCACCCGGGCGACATTGCCGGCGACCGTGCCCTATCTGACCGTGCCCGAGGCCGCCCGGGCGGCCTGGCGCGGCTGCCTCGACGAGCTTGCGGGTTTCAAGGTCGGCCTGATCTGGAGCGGCAATCCTTCGCATAAGCGCGATGCGCTCCGGTCGATGCAGCCGTCCGACCTGGCGCCTCTGGCGGCGATCGACGGCATCAGTTTCGTCCTGCTCGACCGCGATCTTTCAGTGCATGGCGCCGAGGGGCCGCTGGCCCTCTACGCGCCGGGCACGATCGGCGATTTCGCCGATACGGCGGCGATCATCGAGCAGCTGGACCTGGTGATCGCCGTCGATACTGCCGTGGCCCACCTGGCCGGCGCGCTGGGCCGGCCGGTCTGGATCCTGCTGGATTTCGAGGGCGACTGGCGCTGGTCGGTCGAGGCAGACTGCACGCCGTGGTATCCGACCATGCGGCTCTATCGTCAGCCCCGTCCGGGCGATTGGGCGAGCGTGATGGGTCGGGTGGTCGAAGACCTGCGGGCGCGATCGGCACGCTCGATAGACGCGCCCGCTTCTTGCTAGGGTAGATCCCGTGATGGACACGGGAAGGATCGGGATTTGTTCAAAGTGCGCGCGGCCCTGAGCGGCATCGACATCGAGGTGCCGGACGACAAGACCATCGCCGAAATGCTGATCCAGGCCGGCGTGCCGCTCGAAGTCTCGTGCGAGCAGGGCGTGTGCGGCACCTGCCTGACCAAGGTGATCGACGGCGTGCCCGATCACCGCGACATGTATCTGGATGATGCCGAAAAGAGCGCCAACAAGCAGATGCTCGTCTGCTGTTCCCGCTCGAAATCGCCGCTGCTGGTGCTGGAGATCTAGCTTCGGGATCGTCCCGTCGATCGGCGTCCGCTCCGGCGCGGTGCCGGCGGCACCACGGTCGACCAGCTGCGCTCCGGCGTATCGCCGGTCCTGACCATGTCCATGCGCAGCGCGTAGCGATCCGGGCGATAGAGCGCGCTCAGATGCTCGACGCCGCTGCCGTCGGCGGCGAACACCGTGCGGCGCAAGGCCACCAGGGCCGAGCCGACATCGACATCGAGGGCGGCCGCCACTTCCGGCGAGGCCAGAACGGCGGTGACATCCTGGGTCGCCCGCTCGATCTCGACGCCCGAGCGTTCCAACAGCGCCAGCAGCGGGCGGGTCGCGAGGTCCGCCTCGCTATAGGTGACGCCGATCGACTCCGGCACGTCCGTGGTCAGATGCGCGAACGGCTGGCCGTCGATCAGGCGGACGCGCACGGAAAACTGTGTCTTCTGGCCGGGCGCCAGTTTCAGCGCCTCGCCGATCGCGGCGGGCGGCTCGCGATAGCTGAATTCCAGCAATCGGACCGCGGTCTCCCGGCCCATGGCGACGACATTGGCCAGTACGTTCGACAGGTCCGCCACGATCGGTTTCGACTCGCCATAGACCGCGAAGGTGCCAGCCCCTTGTCGGCGGGTGATCAGCCCTTCCTTCTCCAGTTCGGCCAATGCGCGACGAACCGTCACACGGGAGACGCCATGCTGAACCGCCAGCGCCTGTTCGCCCGGCAGCAGGCCCTGGCTCTCGGTATGGCCATTCGTGATCCGATCGCGCAGTGCCAGATAGACCAGTTGCGTCTTCGATGGCTCGAACCCCGCCATACAACCCCCTTGCGCCTCGGACTTCGAGATGTATAGTCTATAATACAAGTTCGGCTCGTCAGCCAGACAACAATGGCGCCTGAAGGCACCCGCGACGAGCCATGGGGAGAGAGACTGCCATGACGGAACGCTCGCCGGCGACCCTCATCGACAAGCTTTGGAACGCGCACGCCATCACGACGCGGGAGGATGGCCAGACGCTGCTGTTCATCGACCGGCATATCCTGCACGAGGGCTCGTTCCACGCCTTCAATCAGTTGCGCGAGCGCGGCGCCAAGATCGCCCGGCCGGACCTGACGTTCGGCATCGCCGATCACTACGTGCCGACGCGGCCCGCCAGCACCGCCGCCAACCCCGAAGCCGCGGGCATGATCGAGCAATTGGCTGAGAACGCCCGCGACTATGGCTTTCTGTCGTTCGGCCAGTTCGATCCGCGCCAGGGCATCGTCCATGTGGCATTGCCGGAGCAGGGATTGACGCTCCCCGGCCTGTCGCTGGTCTGCGGCGACAGCCACACCTCGACCCATGGCGCGTTCGGCGCCTTTGCATTCGGCATCGGTGCGTCGGAGGTCGCCCATGTGCTGATGACCCAGACGCTCTGGCAGAAGCGGCCGAAGCGGCTGCGCGTCACGGTCGACGGCACGCTCGGCGCCGACATCGGCGCCAAGGACGTGGCACTCACCATCATCGCGACCATCGGTGCCGACGGTGCCCAGGGCCATGCGATCGAATATGCCGGCAGTGCCATCCGTGCGCTGACGATGGAAGGCCGCATGACGCTCTGCAACCTCTCGATCGAGGCCGGCGGACGCCTGGGTCTGATCGCGCCGGACGAGATGGTCTATGAATTCCTGAAAGGCCGGCCGTTCGCGCCCAAGGGTGCCCTGTTCGAGCGCGCGGTCGAGGATTGGCGACAGCTGACCACCGATGCCGATGCGACGTTCGATCGCGAACTGGTGCTGGATGCGGCCGATATCGCGCCGACCGTCACTTGGGGCACGACGCCGGAGCAGGCCGGGCCGATCACCGGCATGATCCCCGACCCGAACGAGATCGCCGACGAGAACAAGGCCGAGGCCGCGCGCGAAGCGATCGTCTATATGGGCCTGCGTGCGGGCCAGCGCCTGAACGACATCCGCATCGACCGGGTCTTCATCGGCTCCTGCACCAACAGCCGGATCGAGGATCTGCGCGCGGCCGCGGCCATCCTGTCCGGCCAACGCTCGCGCGTACCCGGCCTGGTCTCCGCCGGCTCGGCCGCGATCAAGCGCCAGGCCGAAGCGGAGGGGCTCGACCGGATCTTCCGCGACGCGGGGCTCGAATGGGGCGAGTCCGGCTGCTCCATGTGCGTCGGCATGAACGGCGACACCGTGCCCTCGGGCGAGCGCTGTGCGTCCACCACCAACCGCAATTTCAAGGGACGCCAGGGCCGGGGCAGCCGCACCCATCTGATGTCGCCGGCGATGGCGGCGGCGGCGGCCGTCACCGGTCATCTGACCGACGTCCGCAGCTTCCGGGCGGAGTGACGCCAATGCAGCCCTTCACCAGCCTGACCGCCCCTGCCTGTCCGCTGCCAATGGCGAATGTCGATACCGACCAGATCATTCCCGCCCGCTTCATGCGCCGGCCCCGGTCGGAGGGTTACGGCAATTTCCTGTTCCACGATCTGCGCCATGATGTGGACGGCAACAAGCGCGATTTCCCGGTGAACGACCCGGCCTATGCCCATGCCGAGGTGCTGATCGCGCGGCGCAATTTCGGCTGCGGCTCGTCGCGCGAGGCCGCGGTCTATGCGCTCGCCGACCATGGCATCAAGGTTGTGATCGCGCCCAGCTTCGGCGACATCTTCTCCTCGAATGCCATCAAGAACGGCCTGCTGCCGGCCCGGGTCAGTGAGGAGGATGCCGAGCGGCTGCTGGCCGCGGGCGAGATGGCGGGCGCGCGGCCGGTCTCGGTCGATCTGGAGAACCAGACGATCACGGCCGGCAATCTGGTGCTGCCGTTCGCGATCGATCCGGTCTGGAAGAAGCAGCTGCTGAACGGCCTCGACGATATCGATCTGACGCTGGAGCAGGCGCCGCTGATCGAGCGCTTCAGCGCACACGACCGGCAGGCGCGCCCCTGGGCGGCGCCGGCCGCGCCCTAACACAGAGTTGGAGGATTTCCGGTGGGATCGATGACGATGCGCGACCTGCTCCGCCAAGACGGTTGCCGGACCTTGCCCGGGGTCTATGACGGCATCTCCGCCCGCATGGCGGCCGCCAGCGGCTTCGATGCGCTCTACATGACCGGCTATGGCGTCGTCGCCTCGGCGCTGGGCGTGGCCGATGCGGGCACGGCGACCTTCACCGAGATGCTGGACCGGGTGCGCTGCGTCGCGGGTGCTACCGGGTTGCCGTTCATCGCCGACGGCGATACCGGCTATGGCGGGTTGCTGAACGTCGACCGCACCGTGCGCGGCTATGCGGCGGCCGGCGCCTCGGGCATCCAGCTCGAGGACCAGGAATTCCCGAAGAAATGCGGCCACACCGAGTTCCGCCGGGTCATTCCGGCCGATGACGCGGTCGCCAAGATCCGCGTCGCGGTCGATGCCCGGCCGAGCCGCGATTTCCTGATCGTGGCGCGTACCGACGCCCGCTATGCCGAGGGGCTGGATGCGGCGCTGCGTCGGGCCGAACGGTTCCTCGAAGCCGGCGCCGACGTGCTGTTCGTCGAAAGCCCGGAAAGCCTGGAGGAACTGCGCCGCGTCGCCGAGACGTTCAAGGGCGCGACATTGCTCGCCAACATGGTCGAGGGCGGGCGGACGCCGTACCTCTCGACCGACGAGCTCGCGACCATGGGTTTCAAGATCGCGCTCTATCCGGGCAGCGGCTTCCTCGCCGCCGCCCGAGCGCTGCAGCTGTGCTATGGCCGGCTGAAGTCGGCCGGCATCGCCACCGGCGGCGCGGCGGCGCTGCTGCCGTTTTCGGAAATGAACAGCTTGATGGGCTTCCCGGCCGTGCATGCGTTCGAGCAGCGCTACGGCCTGGCCGATCGGCATAAGGAGTGACCGCCATGCGCAGCTCCATGGCCGAACGGCTCGACCGTCTGCCGATCCTGCCGTTCCACCGACGCCTGCTGTGGCTGATCGGCGCCGGCATGTTCTTCGATAGCTTTGATATCTATCTGGCGGGCTCGGTGCTGGGCGAGCTGGTGCATAACGGTATGTCGAGCGTGCCGCTCAACGCGCGCTTCATCTCGGCGACCTTCGTCGGCATGCTGCTGGGGGCGGCCGGCGCCGGTTGGCTCGGCGACCGCTTCGGCCGGCGCTTCACCTATCAGTTCAATCTCGGCATTTTCGGCATCGGCTCGCTCGCCTGCGCCGTGGCGCCCGACATGGACTGGCTGATCGCGGCGCGCTTCGTCTCGGGCATCGGCCTCGGCGCCGAGATCGTCATCGGCTATGCGACCATGCTGGAATTCATGCCGCCCGCCCATCGCGGGCGCTGGGCGGCGCTGTTGTCGCTCGTCACCAACTTCGGCCTGTTCGCCTCCACGCTGATCAGCTGGCTCGTCATCCCGGAATTCGGCTGGCGACCGATGTTCATCATCGCGGGCATGGGCGCGTTCTTCGTGCTGTGGCTGCGCAAGTCGATGCCGGAATCGCCACGCTGGCTCGAGACCCAGGGCCGGATCGAGGAAGCCGACGCGATCGTGCGCGGGGCGGAAGCTGAGGCCGGTGCGGCACTCGCAGCGCTGCCGGTGCGGCTGCATCGGGCCGAGCCGGAGCCGATCCGGCTTTCGAGCCCCGCCTTCGTCAAGCCGGCGATCGTCGGCTCGATCATGCAGATCGTGCTCGGCATCGCCATCTACGGCTTCGTCGCCTGGGTCCCGACATTTCTGGTCCAGCACGGCATGGCGATCAACCGCTCGCTCGGCCAGTCGGTGCTGATGTCGCTCGGCGGCCCGGCGGGTGCGACGATCGGCTGGCTGCTCAGCGACCGGCTCGGGCGGCGCAAGTCGATCATCATCGCCTCGCTGCTGGCCGCGGCCTGCGGGCCGGCCTTTGCGGCGGCACCATCGCAAGAACTGGCGATCCTGTTGGGTTTCCTGATGTTCACGCTCATTTATTTCATGGTCGCGGTCATCGTCGCCGGCTACGTGCCGGAGCTGTTTCCAACCGCGGTGCGCATGCGCGGCAACGGCATCTGCGGCACGGTCGGGCGCTTGACCACCATCTTCGTGCCGTACGGCGTGGTGGCCCTGTTCAACGAGAACGGCGTCGCTTCCGTCGTGCTCGGCATCTCGGGCGCGCTGGTCGTCCAGGCCTTGCTCGCCTGGGGCTACAAGACCGAAACCAACGGGCGCAGCCTGGAAGCGATTGCGGTCGCCGACGGCGGCGGCGCCGCTGCGATCGAACGAACCACATGAAGAGCGGGCCGGACGCAACCGGCCGCAGCAATGCCAAACGGGGAGGAACGGAATGTTCACGGCAAGCAGAATGACGCGGCTCGGCCTTGCGATGGGGCTCGCCGCCGGCTGGTTGGCACTCGCGCCGGCCCGGGCCGACACCATCACCGTCACCCATTGGGGCGGCCAGTTCTATGGCGTGCCCTATGCCGTCGGCATGGACAAGGGCTATTTCAAGAAGGATGGGCCGATCGATGTCACCGGCATCCTGACCGCGGCCGGCGGCGGCACGGCGATCCGCAACACGCTCGCCGGCGACATCCCGTTCGGCGAGGTCTCGCTCGCGGCCGCGGTGCAGGCGGTCAATGCCGGGCAGCCGCTCATCATCGTCGGTGCCGGGACGCAGAGCGTCGCCGACCAGATGTGGGTGGTGAAGAAGGATTCGCCGCTGAAGACCATCAAGGATCTGGCCGGCAAGAAGATCGGCTACACCGCGCCGGCCTCGGTCAGCAACATGGTCATCCTGATGGCCTTGAAGGCCAACGGCATGACTGCGCAGCAGGTGACGCTGATGCCGGCGGGCGACCTCGGCGCCAATCTCTCGGCCGTCAGCACCGGGGCGGTCGATGCCGGCTTCTCCGACGAGCTGATCTATGCCCAGAACATGGAGCTGGTCCGGCCGCTGTTCCTGGTGCGGGACGTGATGTCGCCCAAGATGATGCAGACCGTGCTGGTGACGACGAAGGACTATGCCAAGGAGCATCCGGACGCGATCAAGGGCTTGATCGCCGCCCGGCGCGAAGGGTTGGTCTATACCCGCGCGCACACGGACGAGGCGGCCGATATCCTGGCCAAGGCCTATAACAATCCGCACAACGACCTGTTCCGCGCCCATCTGGCCAGGCTCGCCAAGGAAGATTATTGGAGCGACGGCAGGCTCGACTACGAGGCCATGAACCATATGGTCGAGGGGCTGCAGATCACCGGGCAGCTGCCGGCGGGGGCGGTGGACTGGGCGAAATATGTCGATACCTCGTTCCTGCCGGCCGATCTCCGGGCCGCCAAATGAGCGATGCGCATGTCGTGATGCGGGGCGTGGTGCGGCGGTATGAAGGGCCGCCGCCGGTCCACGCGCTGGGTCCGATCGATCTGGATCTGGCACGCGGCGAATTCTTCTCCGTCGTCGGCCCGTCCGGTTGCGGCAAGTCGACCCTGCTCGACGTGCTGTGCGGCCTCGCCAGCCCGACCAGCGGCACGATCAGCTTCGAGGGCAAGGACCTGCACGGCGAGGTGCCGGATGGCGTCGGCGTGGTGTTCCAGGAGGATTCGAGCCTGGCTTGGCTCAGCGTCCGCCAGAACATCGCCTTCGGCCTGCGCCTGTCGGGCCTGCCGCAGCGGGAGGTCGATGCGCGCATCGACCATGCCATCAGCTTCATGGGTCTCAGCCAATTCGCCGACCACTATCCGGCGCAATTGTCGGGCGGTATGCGCCAGCGCGTCTGCATCGCGCGCACCCTCGTGCTGCGGCCGCGGCTCATTCTGCTCGACGAGCCGTTCGGCGCGCTCGATCAGCAGACGCGGCTGTTGATGGGCGACGAGCTGCTGCGGCTGTGGCGCGAGACCGGGGCCACCGTGCTGCTGATCACCCACGCGCTCGACGAGGCGGCGATGCTGTCGGACCGGGTCGGCGTGATCAGCGCCCGGCCCGGCCGCTTCATCGACATGGTCGAGACCGGCTGGCCGCGCGAGCGCGACAGCCGCATCGTGTCGGACCCGAATTTCGGCGCGCTCACCGCCCGGCTCTGGTCGTCGCTGCGCGAGGAATCGCTGAAGACGTTGGGACGCGTCGCGTGACCCGGCGTCGGGCCGTGCTCGCCGTCCGGGTCGCCGTGCTGGCGGCCGCAGTGCTGTTGCTGGAAGCGCTGTGCCGGACCGGCGTCATCAACCCACTCACCATCATCCCGCCCAGCGACATGGTCTTGTCCATGGTCGAGCGGGTCACGTCCGGCGATCTCGATGCCGGCATGACCCAGACCTTCTCGACCATCGCTATCGCCTTCGTGATCTCGGTGGGATTGGGCACATTGGGCGGTGCCCTGATCCATCGGGTGCCGCGGTTGCGTGATGTGGTCGATCCGCTGCTGGCATCCTATTATTCCGTGCCGACCTTCATCTTCTATCCGCTGCTGGTGGCGCTGTTCGCGCTCGGCAAGACGCCTTTGGTGGTGCTGGGTGTGATGTCGGCGACTCCCGCCATGATGATCAGCACCTTGTCCGGGCTCGACAGCGTGCCGCGCGTGCTCCTGAAGCTGGCGCGGGCGCAGCGGCTGGGACCGGTCAGGACGTTCCGGTGGATCATCTTGCCGTCGGCGTTGCCGCGCCTGTTCAGCGGCTTCAAGCTGGCGCTCAGCTATGCCCTCATCGGCGTCATCGCCGGCGAGTTCCTGCTGTCGGGCACAGGGCTCGGCTTCGCGATCTCCTTCGCCTATCAGAGCTTCGACAATCGCGCCATGTACGGGCTGATGCTGTTCGTGCTGCTGATTGCGGTCATCGCCAATGGCTTCCTCTATTCCTGGGAGGGACGGATGGCGCGCCGCCGGGCCGGCCGATGAGCGATCTGGCCCTGGGCCTGCCGCCGCAGCAGCCGAAGCCGCGCCGGAGCACCCGGGCGCTCGATGCCTTTCTGCTGCTGCTGTTCTTCCTGGCATTGTGGCAGGCGGTCGGCAGTTGGACCCACGGCATCGCCGTCTCGCCGCCGTGGCCGACGGTGCTCTATCTGGGCGATCTCTGCCTGCAGGCGCGGTTCTGGGGCCATGTGGCCGCGACCATGTGGGCATTCCTCTTGGCCTTCGCGCTCTCGGCCGTGTTCGGCCTGGCACTGGGTCTGGTCCTGGGGCTCCGGCGCTTCGCCGGCGAGGTCGCGGAACCGATCCTGGCCGGCTTCTATACGATCCCCAAGGTGACGCTCTATCCGGTCGTGCTGTTGATCTTCGGCCTGGGCATGTCGGCCAAGGTCGCGTTCGGCGTCATGCACGGGCTGGTGCCGGTGACCCTTCTCACGCTAGGCGCGGTGCGCAACCTGACGCCGACGCTGATCCGCACCGCGCGCGTGCTGCGCCTGCCGCCGTCCAAGACCATCCTCTGGGTGCTGGTGCCAGCCTGCCTGCCGGACATCATTGCCGGGCTCAGGATCGCCTTTTCGCTGAGCCTGCTGGGCGTGCTGATCGGCGAGATGTTCTCGTCCCAGCGCGGCCTGGGCTTTCTGCTGGTCAGCGGCATGGCCCAGCACAATGTGCCGCTCTCGACCGCGGTCGTGCTGCTGATCGTCATCGTCGCCATCGCTGCCAATACCCTGATGCTGCGCCTCGGCCGCCGGATCACGCATCGCAAGAGTTGATCGAAGGAGAGATCCCATGAAAACCACGACGCGCCTCAGGCACTTGCTGAACGGGCCCGACATGCTGGTCGCCCCCGGCGCCTATGACGGCATCACCGCGCGCCTGACCGAGCAGGCAGGTTTTCAGGCCGTCTATATGACCGGCGCCGGCACCGCGGCCTCGTACGGCCTGCCGGATTTCGGCCTCTTGACCATGACCGAGATGGTCGCGAACGCGGCCAGGATGACGGCGGCCACCGGCCTGCCGCTGATTGCCGACGCCGACACCGGCTATGGCACCGAACTCAACGTGGTCCGCACCGTGCAGGAACATGAGCGTGCGGGGACGGCCGGCATCCATATCGAGGACCAGGTCTCGCCCAAGCGCTGCGGCCATCTGGATGGCAAGGAACTGGTCTCGATCGAGGAATATGTCGCCAAGATCCGCGCCGCCGTCGCGACCCGCAAGGATCCGGATTTCATCATCATCGCCCGCTCCGACGCCCGCTCGGTCGCGGGCTTCGACGAGGCGGTGAAGCGGGTCAATGCGGCACTCGAGGCCGGCGCCGACCTGGGCTTCGTCGAAAGCCCGCAGTCGCTCGAAGAGGTGCAACTGGTGCCGCAGCGCGTCAAAGGCCCGTGCCTGTTGAACGTGGTCTGGCGGGGCAAGACGCCGCAGGTCGACATGCGCGACGCCCAGAAAATGGGCTATCGGCTGGCCATCCTGCCGGGCATGCTGACCAAGACGATCTATGGCGCGGTCGATGCGGCGCTGGCGTCATTGAAGGAAACCCACCGCCACCCGACGCCGCTGTTCGACGCGACCGTGCATGACGCCTTCCGCCGCTTCGGCGCCGACGAATGGGACCGGCTGCGGACCCAGTTCCGCGACGCGGCCGAGGCGGCCGAATAAGGAGCCCGACCCATGACCAAATCGACGACCGCGCTCAAAACCCTGCTGGCCAAGCGCCAGGCGACCCTCTTGGCCGGAGCGGCGAACGGGCTGTTCGCCCGGGTGATCGAGGATCTGGGCTATGAGGCGGTCTATGTCACCGGGGCCGGCGTCGCCAACATGTACCTCGGCGCACCCGACATCGGCCTCACCACCTTGACCGAGATTGCCAACCATGTGGCGGCGATTGCGGATGCGGTGGCGCTGCCGCTGCTGGTCGATGCCGACACCGGCTTCGGCAACCCGGTCAACATGGTGCGCACGGTCAAGGTGCTGGAACGCGCCGGGGCGGCCGGGCTGCAGATCGAAGATCAGATCTTCCCGAAGAAATGCGGCCATTTCGCCGGCAAGGGCATCGTGCCGCTGGAAGAAATGCTGGCCAAGGTCAAGGCTGCGGTCGATACGCGCCGCGACGGCGATCTGCAGATCGTCGCCCGCACCGACGCGCGCGCCAGCCTGGGCCTCCAGGCCGCGATCGACCGGGCCGGCGCGATGATCGAGGCCGGGGCGGACGTCACCTTCGTCGAGGCGCCGACCTCGGCGGATGAACTCGCGCAAATTGCCCGCGCGCTGCCGGTGCCGCAGGTCGCCAACATCGTGTTCGGCGGCATGACGCCGGAGCTGGGCCAGGCTCAATTCGCCGAACTGGGCTTCGGCTGCGTGCTCTATGCCAACGCCTCGCTGCAGGCGGCGCTGAAGGCGTCGCACGATGTGCTGGAGTCCTTGAAGCGCGAGGGCTCGCTGGCCGCGGTCGCGGGCCAACTGGCCGGGTTCGACGTGCGCCAGCGCGCGGTCGACAAGCCGAAGTACGACGCGCTCGAAAACAAATATCGGTAGGCGCGTCGCCCGTCTAAAAGCGAAAGGCCTGGAGCGTCGCCGCTCCAGGCCTTTTTGTTTGCGTCGTCCAGGGTCCGATCAACCGCCGCCGGGCTTGCGCATCAGCGTATCGGCGGCATTGCTGGTCTTGCCCGGCGCCGCCGGCTTGAAGTCCTGCTTGCGGACCTCGTCGGTCACCGTCCAGAGCGACCCCGACGGCGTCAGATACATCTTCTGCATTTCCGGGAGCGTGAACGGGCGCGAGCCCAAGCGGCCGAACACGGCGATCTGGCCGCCGGTCTCATCGACGGCGCGGTCACGATCCAGGCCCTTCGACAGCGCCAGCGCCGGGGCATCGGTCTTCTTCCAGGCAATCAGCTGCGGCTTCGGATCCGGGCTGAAGCCGTAGAAGTTCGGCTGGCTCTCGGGCGAGGTCAACTGGATCACCTTGAGCCCAGCCTCGCCGTCGGCGACATAGGCGTATAGCGAGGCGTTGGTCGTGCCGACCACCACGTCGTGGGCGTCCTTGATCTGACCGTCGGCGTTGAACAGCTGGTAGAGCTTCGGATGGGCCGGCTGCTCGACATCGATGATCGCAAGCCCGTCGGCACCGTCGGCGACATAGGCGAAGGTGCGGGCGACATAGACGCGGGCGGCATGGGCGAGCGGCACCACGGCCGGCGTCAGCTTGGGATGGGCCGGGTCGGTCACGTCGACGATGCGCAGCCCGCTGGCATCGGTCACGAACAGATAGCGGAACTGCAGCGCCGTCGCCTGAGCGGTCGGCAGGTCGATCACGTTCAACAGCTTCGGCTGCAGCGGATCGACCATGTCAAGCACGACCACGCCCTTGTCGGCGGTGATGTAGAAGATATTGCCGGCGATGGTGATGTGCCGGGCACCGTTCAGGATGCCGTTCTCGTTCCAGGTCACCGCGCGCTTCAGGAAGTTGTTGCGCGGCTCGCCATCGCCCAGCGTATCGACATTGACCGCGATCAGGCCTTCGACCGAGTCCGTGATGAAGGCGTAGTGATAGATCTCGGCGAAGGCCTGTTCCTGATTGTCTTCGCGCATCAGCTTGCCGACATTGCGGGTCGGCGCGATCGACTGGTTGGTCGGCAGCGCCATGCAGGTGGCGTTGGTGGTCGAGACGTGGGTGTCGTGGCCGAGCGGCGAGAACGGGCCGGTCAAGATCCGGTCCGACACGCCCTTGTTGGCAATGCTGGCGATATCGAACACGCGGAAGCCATCGGAGCCGGCGGCGGTATAGAGATATTCGCCGCGCATCTGGATGCAGCGGGTCTCGCCGCCGGAATGGGCATGGGATTCCGGCAGTTCCTTGCCGCGATCCTGGTGCGCCTTGAAATAATCCGGATAGGCGTAGCGCTGCAGGTAGCTGCCGATGACTGCCTGCGGCTCCTCCCACTCGGTGACCTTGACGCCCTCGACGCCGTCTTCGGTGCCGAGCCAGGCGTTATAGCCGATGAAGTTCGGGAAGTTCGTCCCGTACATCAGCAGCTGCGCCATGATGGCGTTGTTGTCGTCCTTGTCCGACACGTGGCAGTCGGTGCAGGTCTTGGTCTCGACCGTGCGCTCGGTGTGCGGATAGTGCGGCGCGAACGCCTGGGACGAGAAACCGCTCGCCGCGATCGGCGGCTGCTGCACGTAGATATGTTCGCGGTTGATGTTGGTCGAGGACAGGATCAGCGCCGAGGACGAGCGCACCGGGGCGATGATGTTGCCCTTGACCGTCGAGTTGCGGCCCAGGAAGAACATGTCGTCGCGGGCGACCTGCGGATTGTAGGTCGCGTAATTGCGGGTCTCGCCGCCCTCGTAATGCTGCCGGTCCGTCTTCCAGTTCGCTTCGATCGGCAGATGGCAGCCGGAGCAGCTGGTCGTCCAAGACGTGTGGCACGTGATGCACATCATCTCGGTGTCTTTGTGCGCGAGCTCCGCCGTGGCCACGCCGGGGCCCCATTTCATCGAGGTGCCCATGCTCATCAGCTTGGCGCGCGCCGCCTTGGCGTTATAGCGCGGGTTGGCCGGATCGACCGTGTCCTTGACCAGGCTGACCGCCCATTCCAGTCCCGGATTGACCGCGGAGCGCTGATAGAGCTGGTTGCCGCGCCATTCGAACCGGAGCGAGCCGTCCTGGTTGCGCAGGGTCGTGAGATCGCGGCCGCCCGGCGGTGCCGCCGGGCCGCTGGTCTTCAGGCTCGGATAGGCGCGCGAGGTGCCGTGGCAATCGACGCACTGGATTTCGATCGCCGCCGATGCCTCGCCATAGATCAGCCCGTTGCCATGGCCGTCCTGGGAGAAGTGGCAATCGACGCAATGCATGCCCTTGTCCATGTGGATCGAGGACAGATGCACGGCCTTGTCGAATTTCTTCGGGTCGTCCTGCGACACGATCTTGCCGGCGGCATCGAGCAGGTTGCCCTTGCGGTCCTGCTTGAAGATTGCGCGGAAGTTCCAGCCATGGCCGTGATAATCGGCGAACTGGGTGTTCTTCAGCGTCGGGTTCAGCTCCGACACATGCTCCAGGAAATCGACATTCGCCCATTTGCCGCGCGGTGCCGCACCCTCGGGATTGCGGTCGTTGACCGCACGGATCGTGGCCGCGTCGGGGTATTGCTGCTGCTTCGGCCACATGCTGGGCGCGTCGGACTCATAGTCCCACATCGTGTAGCCCATGAAGCTGTTCACGAAGATGTTCGGCTGATGCATGTGACAGACCATGCACTGGCTGGTCGGCATCGAGCGGGTGAACACGTGCTGCAGCGGATGGCCGGACTCGCCCTTGGGAATGGTCGGGTCGATCGTGATGGTCTGACCGGTATTGCCGTATTTGGCATAGGGGCCGGAATGGGCCGGATCGCGGTCGTTGGCATAGATGACGTGGCAGCCGGCGCAGCCGGAGCTGCGATAGTCGCCCGGCTGGTCGTTCGTGCCCAGGAACCACATCATCGGGTCGTTGAGGCGGGTCTTGGTGATGTTGATGACCGGCACCGCGATGCGCAGGCCGGTGCCGGGGCCGCGGTTCGACTGACGGATGTCCGGCCGACCGTCTTCTTCGACGCGCTGGCTGTCGCCGCTGCTGTTCGGATTGCCGATCTCGGGGAATTCGGTCGAGATGTTGCGGCCGCCGCGCTCGAACACGCGGAAGATGTCGGCGGGTGGAATCACTTCCCAGCGCGGCAGCGGCAGCAGCGACGGCAGCACGCCGCGCTTGATCATCGCTGCGTCCGGCACGACCGGGCTATGGATGCTCGCCGCCACGCCTTCGTGCGTATAGGCTTCGCCGAGGATGTAATTCTTCAGCGGCACGATGCCGTTGTTGTAGGAGGCGCCGCCCCACAGCATGGCGCCGGTCGCCATCAGCGAGCGTTCGGCCGCCTGGATGATCGGCAGATGGCAGGCACCGCAGGCCTCGCGATCGACCCGGTAGTCGCTCGGGTTGAGGAAGCGGACGAACTCGGGGCTTTCCTGGTTCAACAGCGTGTAGGTGCGCTCCGGCTTCTGGCTCGACGGCCAATGCCAGGCTTCCTTGTTCTTCGGGACGACGTGCGCCTGTTCCATCGCCTGGCGATAGGCCGGGTCCGGATTATGCGCGATCGCCGGCGCGTGGCCGTCGGCAGTGGTTTCGACCGGCCCGATCTGACCGACGTTGGCGAGCGCCCCCTCGGGCTTGAAGATCGCGGCATTGCCGCCGTGGCAATCGGCGCAGCCCAGCATCACCGCCGGATTGCTGTGCATCGACGGCGCGTCGGATTTGGTGTGGCAGCTCTCACAGCCGGCGCTCTTGTCGTGAACCGCCTCGGCCGATTGGGTGCGCGGTGCCGGCGGCGCCTCGTCGGCGAAGGCCGGGGCCGCGAGCAGCAGGAGCGAGAGCATCAACCAAGCGCGCATGGCGGGGTCAGTACTTCAAAATGATGTTGGTCAGGACGGAGTAGTATACTTCATTGTTCGGTTCGCTCGTGTAGAGATCCTTGAAGCCCTGGCCCGGCAGCAGCAGCGCGCCGGACAGGCGCAGCACCACGTTCTGGGTATCGAACGGCCGGTAGGTGAGCGCACTCGACAGATCCCAACCGATATCCTTATGCACGGTCGGCTGCTGGCGCAGGATTTCCAGAACTTCCGGATTGTTGAACCAGAGATGGTTGAAATTGAAGGTGAGGCGCAGCTCCGGCAGCAGATCGAGGTCGGTGCCGACGCCCAGCAGGGTCAGGCCCGGATTGATGAAGTTCGACTGGCCCTCGTCGCCGGATGAACGGAGCGACGGCAGCACGCCGTCGCGGCTCGACAGATTGACGCCGCCGCCGCCGATCAGCGGGATCGACTGGCGGATCCAGTAGCTGGTATCGGCGCCGGCGATCTGCGGGTTCTCCTGGATCGCATCGAAGCCGCTTTCGGTCTTGCCGTAGGGTTTGTCATCGCCGGAGGCATAGAGCGCCGTCGCGCGCAGGCGGATCCAATCGAAATCGATCGAGGGCTCGGCGGCGGCGAAATAGGCCCGGATATTGGCCTTCTGCCCGCTGAACACGTTGTGATCGTCGTTGCCCATTACGTAATAGGCCGAGGATGACAGGTTGATCCGGCCCAGGTGGCCGTCGTTGTTCAGGCCGAAATAGGTGACGTTGTACTTGTGCGGGAACTGGTCACCGATCGCGGCCGGGCGGATGATGAAGCCGTTTTTGTCGTAATAGAACGCCTCTTCACGGTTCCAGTTATGCACCGCGCTGAATTCGGTCGTCATGCCCTCGACCGGCAGATCCTGCACGAACAGGTTGGCAGCGATCGTGTAGTCGCGACGCAGCGGCTGGCTGAGATCGTTCAACCCGCTGTTGGTATCCTTCTCGATCCGCCAGATGCCTTCGAGATTGTACTGGAAGCGGTTGTTGGCGCGGTTGCCGAACAGGCGGGCCGCCAATTGGTCGTCCTGGAACAGGAAGCCGCGGAAATCGAGGTTGATCGGCTGGATGCCGACGCGGAACGAGTCGAAATCGTACCGGTCCGACACGTTGCGCAGATGATAGTCGAGGAAGGCTTCCTGGATGCCGATGAAGGTATCGTCGCGGTTGGTGCCCTTGGCCGGGTCCGCGCGCAGCAGGCCCAGCTCTTCGACATGGGCGTAGTTGTAATTGATCGCCGGCGTGAAGACGAATTCATACTCCGGCGGCATGAAGGTCGTGTCGCCCTTGGTGATCGTCAGGCTGGGCAGCAGGGTCTGGTTGATCACCAGCTGATTGGGATCGCCGAACTTGTCGTTCTCGCCGTTCCGCGCCGTCGTCACGACGCCGGACGGCACCGGAAACGAGCGCGGTTCGACCAGGCTGTCCGACAGCAGATCGAGCGTGATGAACCAGTCGTCGAATACCGGGCGGTCGCCCTTGAGCGTGCTTTGGGTATAGGGGTTGAGCGGATTGTCCTTTACGCCCAGCGCTTCGATGATGCGATTGCGGTCGGGCAGCGGCAGGGTCTGGTAGTCCAGATTCGGCGACGGTGCCGGGATCGCGCCATTGTCGGGCGGGGCTGGTGCCGGTTCCGTGACGGTGGTGCCGGGACGCTGAAACTCGTCGGGGGCCGGAGCGTCTTGCGCCGACGCAATCGTCGGCATCAGCAAAACGCCGAGCGTCAAGAAGGCCGAGGGTAGCCGCACCGTCATTTCCCGGCACATAGGTTCTGGATGGTGCTATTCAGCAAGGGTTCTATCGGGCAATTGACGTAGACCGGCCGGGCGCCATGGGCGGCGAAATTGCTGATGCGCACGGCCGGGGCCGCGTGTCCGATGCCGGTTTTGGTATCGAGCGCGGCATTATAGAGGCTCATAAACGCGGTCATGTCGTCTTGGTCGACGCCGTCGCCGGAGACCCCGACGCCGCCGATGAGCGTGGTGCCGCGATAGATCGGGAAGCCGCCCGGGAAGATCTGCAGGCCGTCGGCCAGGATCGGCGCGCCGGAGAGTGAATTCGGTCCGGCCGGCACGATGTTGCGGCTGCAGGCGCCGCCGACGTCGGGTACGCCAGTCGACAGGAACTGGGCGTGATTGACGATATCGCCTTCTATCAGCTTTTCCTGCAGGCCATCGGCGAAGGGCGTGTTGGTCGAGGCCGGCGCGCCGAAGGGACCGTAGGGCGTACCGGCGATACCGTCGGGATAGGTGTCGCGGGCAAGATTGCCGGTGGCGCGCGCGCTGAACGCCAGCGTGCCGTTCAGAATATTCGCGCCGAAAAAGCTCTGCGCCACGGCCAGATAGGACTGGAAGGCGGTTTCCTGCAACACGCCATGGGCATAGGGACCGGACAGCAGCAAGGCGGTCCGGGCCTTTTGCACCGAGACGTCGATGCCGAACACCGGGGCGTCCGGATTGGTGACAGAACCCAGAATCTCGCCATTGCCGTCGACGACCGAGATGGTGATGGCGACCTGGCTGCCCAGCGGATTGCGGATCGCGGCACGGGCCGAGAGCGAGAGTTGATAGCCATCGCGCAGGATCGTCGCGACCTCGGTCGCGGTCAGTCCGCTGGCGACGCGGCCGGCATGGGCGGGGAAGCGGACCGAGCCGTCGGTATTGCGCATCAGCAGGGGCGGCGTGACAGTGTCGTAGACGCCGGAGGTATCGGGTGCGAGGCCCGACAGCGCAGTGCCGTGCTCCTGACCGGCCAGGAAGCCTTGGGAGGCGGCGTAGTAGCCGTTGACATCGATCAGCGACCCTTCGGTCAGGGCCGCGGCCAAGGTCGCCTGAGCCGGTTTGCTGATGATGTCGGTCGTGACCGCATCGGAATAGCGCAGCGTGATGCCGCCGGCCGAAATCTTGTCGGCCGTAATCGTCGACGGTGCGCTGAAGCCGGTGATCGCCGCGAGGGCGATGATCTCGTCGCTGTCCTTCTCGACGGTGAAGACGGTCTCGTCATCACCGTAGATACCGTCGGCGAGGACGCCGACGCCGCCGACAAGCTGGCCGTTCTTGTAGAGCGGGAAACCGCCGGGGTCGGCCGCGAGGCCGAAGGGCGAGCGTTTCGGCCCGAGCGTCAGTGCGGTAGGGTCGACGATCACGCTGCGCCGCATCACGTCGGAACAGGGCAGCTGGCTGAACTGCACGCCGTAGAGCGGGCCCGACGGGGTATTCGCCACGCCTGGATTGAAATGATCCTGAACGATCTGGCTGGCGGTCCGTGTCGAGAACGCGTTGCCGGCCGACGAGAGATAGGCCCCGGTGATCGCCTTGGTGATGGCGGCGCCGGTGTCGAGGATTGGCACGCCGTTCAGGCCGGTATTCGGACCATGATCGTTGGACGCCACGTCGACCACGCGCAGGCCGAAGAAGAACGGCAGGTTGGCGCTCGTCATCCGATAGACCGCCAGCACGTTGCCGTCGCGATCGACGACGGCAACGGTGGCCGGTGCCTTGCGGGCGGTTGCCTCCAAAGCGGCCTGAGCGATGATCTGCTGGACGTCGCTCGCCAGCAGATGCTCCGCGCGGGCCGCGGATCCGATCAGACAGGCACCAAGCCCCAGCAGACCGCAGACCCACTTCGCCCCGGACTTCGGCCGGGCTGACGGATCAATGCGCTTCGGCATTGGCTTCCCTCCAGAGGTTCGCATTGGCCTGCTTCTTTTGCGGCAGCATCGGCATCTCATGTTGATGGAAGTCGTGGCACGAGACGCAAGTAGACGCGACCTTGCCTGTCACGGGCGTTTCGCCTACGTGACAGTTCCGGCAACTCTCGATGCCCGGCAGCACGACCTGGTCGATTTGGGCCGTGCGGATGTCGGCGTGGCAGCCGGCGCACTCCATCGTCTCATGCTTGGGATGGGAGAAGCGGGCGTTGGGCAGGAAGGTCGCGTTGACGACCACCGGCTTGATTTTGAGGTTGAGCGCTTCGAGCCCCGGACCCGGAACCTCGAACACGTGGCAGGTGCCGCAGGCCGCCTTCGCCACCGACGAGGCCATCGCGGCCGCGGCCTGGCTGCGCGCCATGGCGGCGGGCAGCTCCGCCGGCAACGGCTCCTGGCCGGGCTTGGCGAACAGCGGATCGACCTGGGTGCCGAAACTCTCGCCCGACAGCACCGCCTGGGAATAGAAGCCCAGGATGCGGCTGGCGAGTTCGTTCGGCGCGCCGTGGGGCAGGCGCCACTCCGGATGCTTCTGCTCGAACTTCAACTCGTGGCAGCTGGAGCAATTTTCGGCGAAGGTCGGGATCGACATGCGACCGCCGCCGGCCGGATCCGGCTTGTGGCATTCGGCGCAGGTCAGCACTTCGGTCTGCCCGGCCGCATTCTTGATGCCGTCCGGCACCAGATGCTTGCCATGGGTGAAACGCAGGTTGGTCTGGCTCAGGATCGGCGTGCCGCTGTTCATCCGCACGCGCTTGGTGGCGCCGGTCGAGGCATCGGTGATCACGGTCGGTGCGAACTCGGGGTGGCCCGAGCCGAAATCGCTGACATTCAGCACCGTCGCATTCTCCGCCGTGCCCTTGATATTGGCGTGGCAGCCGGCGCAATCGGCCTCGGCACTGCTGGTCGCCTGGGTGGCGCCCTTGTGCTCGCGATGGCAGTTCTCGCAGGATTCCTTGGTCAGATCGACCGCCGGGAAGGCGTGGGCGTCGGCATGCTGGCCGGTCGTCTGGTGGCACGCGAGGCAGGCCTCGTTCCGGACCGAGACGAACGGCTTCTCGTGGCAGAGCGTGCAATCCTGGCCGAAGGCGGCATGGGCGTTCGACATATGTCCGACGATCCACAGCCGATCCGGCCGGAAATTCGAGGGGGTCGCTGGGGCCGGGGCCGCTGCCGCGGTCTTGGACGGGACCGGCTCAGAGGAGCGGGGCATCAGCGACGAGGCGAGCGGCGCCACCAGCATCAGGGCCAGGATCACCAGCGCGATCGCCCAGGACCAGCCCTTGAGCCGCGGCAGCTGATAGCTGAGCGCCTTGTCGTAGAGCGCGTAGATCTCGGCCTCGCCGGGGCCTTCGGCGGCACCCGCCTCGACCAGCAAAACCGGGCCGGCCTCGGTCGATGGCTGCAGCGTCAGCGTGTGGGCGCCGATCATGACCTGATCGCCGGTGTGGATCAGCGTGGCGCTTTGGACCGCACGCTCGTTCTGGACGATCGTGCCGCCTTCGACGGCTTCGACGGTGAAGCCATGCTCCATCGGCCAGACCAGCGCGTGGCGATAGCGGACCCGGCGGTCGACGAGGCGAACCACCGAGGATGGCGCACGGCCGATCGTAAACTCGCCATCGACCGGAAGATCGAGGGAGGGGTCGGCGGGGGCGCCCTTGCGTGGGCTGAACCGGATCAACGTCGCCATCGGGCTACCAGAAATAGAAGACGGCGAGGACATGGATGCCGAGCGCGGCCAGCAATCCAATGGTCAGCGGCAGATGAATCACTCGCCAGATCTGCATCAGGATCCGATAGCGCTGGTCCCGGCGCAGGCGCGCCACGGCGAGCGCCCGGTTCGTCAGGGCCTGGACCAGGGGCATCACATTGGCCTGGTCTTCGGAATAGGCTTGTCCGACCAGCGAGCGCAGCCGGGCGATAGCCGCCTGGGCGGCTGCATCCAGGGTCGGGCTGACACGCGTGCGGCTGGTGAGATCGGCCAGGCGAAACGCCGGCAGGGTGCCGGTCGCCTTATAGACCAGCGCCGCGGTCTCGTCATCGAAGCTGAGCGCCAGCTCGCGGCATTCGAAATCGAGCGTCACGATCGCCTCGACCAGGGTCTTGTAGGTGGTGCCGTTACGGTTCTTGGTCATCGCCGCCGGATAACGGCGGAAGGCGTAGAGCCCGAACGCGCCGCTGACGATGACGATGATCATCAGGCCGTAGGCCAGCGTATGGACGTTCCAGCCGAAGCGGAAGGCGGTGTGCAGCGTCGCCACCACGACCAGCGCCAGTCCCAGATAGACATGGGCGGACAGCCATTCCTCCAGCAGGAACTTGGCGGGCCCGTAGTGCCGTCGGCGGATGCCGAACCAGCCGAGCCAGACGATCAGCAACAGGCCGATCGTGCCCAGGACGTAGCCCAGCCAGGTGCCGCCGTTGGCGATGCCGCCGGGCGGCTGATGCAGCGCGTAGATCAGGATCGAGACCGCCACCAGCAGCAGCGCGATCTTGCCGTAAAGCCCGCGACGATAGGTCAGAACGGACTTGTGGATCTCTGGGGGCTGGGGGACTGCGGCCATCACGCCCCGAGCTTGTTCGGCAATTGACCCTCACGGATCAACGCCATGTAGGTGTCGGGGGCCGTGCGGGTCGCGGCCCCGGTCGGGCATGCGCGCACACAGGCCGGTCCGCCGCCGACGTCCCTGCACAGATCGCATTTCAGCGCGAGCTTGCGATGGGACTCATGCTCTTCGTGCTTGCCCAGGCCCAGCGTCGACATCAGCCAGCCGACCAGGCCGCCGCCATGGTCGCCGTGGCCGCCCAGATAGTCCATCTTGATCACGCCATACGGGCAATTGTTGGCGCAGTTGGAACAGCCGATGCAGGTGTCGTTGATGAACACTTCGCCATTGGGCGAGCGCGTGATGGCGTCGACCGGGCAATCGCTCATGCAATGCGGCTGCTCGCAATGGCGGCAGGCGGTCGGGATATGGATCGAGGCGAAGGTGGCGCCGGCCTCGCGGTTGAGCCGCGCCACGCCGCCATGGGTGCTGGCGCAGGCGGTCTCGCAATTGTTGCAGCGGGTGCAGAGCGATTCGTCGATCACCAGCGCGTTGGTCGATTCGCCGATGCCCTGGGACACCAGGAACGAGATCGCGGTCGCCGCCGCGGCCACGTCCGACGTCTTCTCGGCGCTGGCCAGGTCGACCTTGATCTTGGCGTCGAACTGCTGCTGCATCTGGACGCGGAACTTCTCGCGCAGCTCCGGATGCCGCGTCATGAACACCTTCATGGCGTCCGCGCTGATGCGCACCAATTCGCTCGCGATCGCCGCGCGTACGGTCGCGGCGCGGCGGGCGTCCGGATCCAGCAAGCCGCGTTCGCCGACCAGCTGTCCGGCCGGAATATAGTTCAGCGCCTCATGCTTGCCGTCGACATCGCGACCGACCGTCGCCGAGCCGGAGCGGATGATGTAGAGCGCGTCGCACTCCTCGCCCTCGGTGATGATCGCTTCGTTCGCCTTGTAGCGCTTCAGCTCCGCGGCGGCGATCAGGTCGGCGACCTCTTCGACCGGCAGGCCGCGGCCGAGCGCCGTATGGATCAGGCGGCGCACGTTGATCGCGTCGATGACTTCCTTGACCGCTTCGACCGAGCTGCGCAGGCGCAGGATCGAGCGGCGCGGCGATTCGACCAGCAGGGTCTCGGTAATGGCGACGACCGTGGCGCTGCGCCGGCGGCCGGAGACCAGGCCCTGTTCGCCGAAGAACTCGCCGGCCCCGATCCGGATCGTCTTGGAAGGGTTGTTCTCGTCGAGCACGACGCCCACTTCGCCCTCGACCACGTTGAACAGCGAGCTCGTATAGTCGCCGCGGCGGAAGATGGTGGCGTTGGCTGGGACGCGCTGCACCGTGCTGTCGAGCATCATTTCGCGCAGCTGCAGCGTCGTGAGGCCGCTCAGCATCGGCACGGCGGTGCGCAGCGTTTCCAGCACGCGGCCGACCGGCCAGCCCGGGAAGGCCTGGGAGAAGCGCTGGGTCAGCAGCGGCTCGTCGGCGGGTGCCACATCGATGCCGCCCAGGCGCAGCGCCACTTCATGGCCCTGGTTGATCGCCTGCTTGATCAGCGTGTAACCGGCGAGCGCGCCGATGATGTAGAGGCCCTTGACGTTGGACTCGTAGGTTTCCGACAGCTCCGGCACGGCGGCCGGATCGGCGCTCGGAAACACGATGCCGCAGCTTTCGATGAATTTGCGCGGCGGGATGGCGCCGACGCGGGCGATGACCCGGTCGACCAGCACCTTCACATCGCCGCTCGGCGTCTGCAGGATGACGCCATCGTCCTCGACCTTGATCGGCATCGAGTCGTGGAACACCTGGGTCAGGCCCGAGCGGCAGGCGCGCTCGATATCGGCGAGGTTGCCCGGCTTCGCGCGCATGAATTCCGGCGCGCGGTTGATGATGGTGACTTCGTTATGGTCGGCCAGCGCCAGCGCGTTTTCGATACCGGCGTCGCCGGCACCGACGACCATGATCCGCTCGTTATGATATTCGTCGGGATCGTCGAGCTGATACTGCACCCAGGGCCGGTCCTGGCCCGGAACGCCGAGCTGGCGCAGGTTGCCCTGCATGCCGATCGCCAGGATGATCTTCTTGGCGGTGACGATCTCGCCACCCTTGACCTCGATCTTGAACGCGCCGTCCTGGCCACCCACGCCGGTCACTTCGGCGCTATAGCGGACGTTGATGCCGACTTCGCTCGCGCGGTCGTTCCAGATGCCGAGGATGCCTTCGCGCACGCCGGCGTCGAAGGCGAGCTCGCTCTGCAGCGGCAGGCGCAGCGGATGCGCCATCACGACCTTGCCCTTTTGATACTTGAAGATCGTATCGGACAGGTGGGACGCGCGCTCCAGCAGGATATGCGACAGACCGTTCTTGGCGCAGGTCACCGCGGCGGAAAGTCCGCCGGGCCCCGAACCCAGAATGGCGATGTCGTAGACTTCCGTCATGGCAGCGACTTCCCGACCGTGTCGGCAGCGGCCACGAACTTCGCCGGCTGGTACGCCTCTTCCTTCTGGGTCGCGGCGTAGCATTCGTCGAGGCCGGCCTTGAGCTTGGCGGCCAGCCCGGCATCGACCAGATTGTCGGTCTTCAGCGTATAGATGATCGAGGCGAACGCCATGGTCGCCTGTTCGGCGGCGGCATAGTCGGCATAGTCGCCCGCGGTGCCGCGGGCGGCGAGCGCCTGCATCATCGCCTTCATATCGTCGCGGGTGAAGCTGTGCGCGGCGAAGGCTGCGCCCAGCTTATGGGCGATCTGGCCGACGGCTGCGGCATCGGTCTTGGTGACGCCCTTGCCTTCCGACGCCGCGCCATGCAGCGCCAGCATCGCCTTCTCCAGCTCGGCACCCGTCGCCGGATCGATCCGGGCGGCGATCGCCCGCAGCATCACGGCATTGGCGTCGTTCACGTGCGGCAGCCCCGGCCCGAGACCGGTCGACGCGCGCTTCTCCCAGCGCAGCGAGCTGGTCGGATGATGGCAGGAGTCGCAATCGAAGAACACGAGTTCCGGGAACACACCGTCGCCCTTGTGCGCCGGATCGGCCATCGAGGTCATCAGGGTCTCGAGCGCCACGGCCTGGCCGACGGCCCAGAACTGCACGCCGGCGGCGACGGTCTTGCGCTTCTTATAGATCGCGTCGATCTGGTAATGCGCCGGCTCGATCTGGGTAAAGGTCTCCAGCTCGAACGGCATCCGCGGATGGCCGGCACCCATGATGCGGTGCGTGACGAACCGGTCGCCGGATCCCACATGGCAGCTGACGCACAGCTTGGCGCGCGCCATCGGGTCGTCGGTCGGATACAACCCATAGTCGCTGACCAGCTGCGCATGCGACACCTTGCCGGAGGCGTGCGCGCCCAGCCACTTCTGGCTCGAACCGTGGCAGGCCTCGCAGCCGACGCCGTCGGCGATCTGGAACTGCACGCCGCGCTGCTCGGCCGGCACGTTGTCGGCATGGCAATTCAGGCAGACCTCGGCCTTTTCGGCCGCCGGGATGCCCAGATTGCGCGCGATGCGCTTGCCGAGTTCGCCCTGCAGAACGGTGAAGGCCTTGGCGTGCTTATCCAGCCGCTGCCAGGTCAGATATTCGTTTTGGAGAACGCCGGTGTTCTTCACGCCGGCCGTGTTGCCGTGGCACGGGCCACCGGCGCAGGAGGCCACGCCCAGATGCACGTCGGTGGAGGGAGGCGTCTGAGCGATTGCCGGCAATGCCGCCAGCAACAGCGTGGCGACCAGCATCCCCAGGAACGTGCTCGGTCTCTTCATCGGCCCCTACCTGTGAAGCGGCGCTCAAGGGAGTTCCAACAGACTAAGCCGCACCGATTTCCGATCGTCCCCCCGCAAGACGACCGGCAACCGGGTACAGCGCGAAAGGTTCCCTGCCGGGTCGTCGCGCGCTGATTTGCCGCTAGATTCCAATACCACAATGATTCAGCTTGATCACTATCTATTGCATTGAAATGCGCAGTTATTTCAGTGGATTCGAGCAAACGATCCTCCCCTGGAAACGCGCTGGAGCGATCGTCGGCACAGGCGAACATAATATCTATAGAGCGTCGCCGAATTCGCGTGGCGCTCGACTCTGGTAGTGCCCTTGCGGCCCCAACCGTCTGTCCTGGGGGCGACTTGAAGGCGGGGCGGGTCCGTATCCCCGGCGGCGATGATCGCTTCCAGGGCCGAGCCGGGTAGGCGTCGATCGTTTTATCCCGTTATAATCGCAAAACAATACAATCGGCCCTTGACGCCCGGACACCGGATCAAGCCAATATTATCCGTCGGTCGCAGGCTGCGGCCTCATGGAAAATTGACAACCGTTTTCGGGCGTCTTGGGGCGGTTTCCCCAAGCGGAACTCGTAAGGTGGTCTATACCGATTCCATCTATGGCAGAGCCTAAATCTTCCTAAACCCGCTCCTAAATCTTGCTAATTCATTAGGCCCGCTCTGCTCCGGGGCCTACTAAGGAGTTGAGATTGATGGCAAGGGATAGACAGGATATCGGCCAGAGCTTCTGCCCGCTCGAAGGACCCGTTGGGGGCGCTCCGGGCGCCGGGTTTGGGATCGAGAATTGCGGTTTCACGGGCGCGCGTGCGAGCGGAGCCAAGCTGGTGATGGATGGCGGCCGGACTGAACATTGACCGATCGGGTGCGCCGCCACGCCGCCCAGGGTCCTAGGGGGTAAACGACATGCAAGGAAATATCGCCGATACGGCCAAAGCCAAGCCGGCCAAGAAGGCTTCGGGCACCAAGACGATCAATCTCGCGTTGCAGGGCGGCGGCTCCCACGGGTCGTTCACCTGGGGCGTGCTGGACCGGCTCTTGGAAGAGGAGCGGCTGGAGGTCGAGGGCATCACGGCAACCTCAGCCGGCGCCATGAACGCCTCGGTCTATGCCTATGGCTTCGCGCTGGGCGGCCGCGAGGGTGCGCGCGCCAAGCTCGCCGAGTTCTGGAAGCGCGTCAGCGACGCCGCCGCCAAGGGACCGCTGCAGCCGAGCTGGTGGGACAAGAAGACCAAGAACTGGGCGCTGGAGAACTCACCCGCGTTCTTGATGATGGACATCGTCTCGCGCCTGATGTCGCCCTATGAGTTCAACCCGACCAACGCCAATCCGCTACGCGACGTGCTGCTGGAAAGCGTCGATTTCGAGGTGCTGCGCAACACCGATTCGCCGCTGAAGCTCTATCTGTCGGCGACCAACGTGCGCACCGGCAAGGTCAAGGTGTTCGACAAGAAGGAAATGTCGGTCGATGCGGTGCTGGCGTCGGCCTGCCTGCCCTTCATGTTCCAGGCGGTCGAGATCAACGGCGAGGCCTATTGGGACGGCGGCTACATGGGCAATCCCGCACTGTTCCCGCTGATCTATCATTGCGAGAGTTCCGACGTCGCGATCGTCCATATCAATCCGCTGGAGCGCCCGGAACTGCCGAAGACGGCGCGCGACATTCTGAATCGCATCAACGAGATCAGCTTCAACTCCTCGCTGATGCGCGAGATGCGGGCGATCAGCTTCGTCACCTCGCTGATCGAGAGCGGCAAGCTCGACGGCGCCGGCATGAAGCGGCTCTATGTCCATTCGATCTCGGGCGAGCCGGAACTGATCAAGGTCGGCGCCACCTCCAAGCTCAACGCCGACTGGGACTTCCTCAGTCATCTGTTCCAGGCCGGCCGGAGCTATGCCGACAAGTGGCTCGAGCAGAATTGGGACCATCTCAACGTTCGTTCCAGCGTCGATATCCACGACCAATATCTCTAAGCCCGCGGGTGCAGGCAGGCTTGAGCGTCGTGGAATCGCTCAAGCCTGCACGAGCGTCTTTCAAGACGTCTCCGGCGGCGGAAGATTCTTCGCCGTGACTTGAAGACAGTAACAATGCGTGCTGCACACTTGGTTTGATCTGCTTGGTACGTTTTGGCGTCTACGCAGAAATCGATTTGTCGCTCGACCGTGGCGGCGGGTTGGGCCCAGCGATTGTCGTCCGGACGGCGCTGGAATCTTCATGTCAATGTCGCCTTAAAGTCCGGGGCTCGCACCTTGTTTTAAGTGCTGCGCCATCGCCGATCCCACAGAGCAGGAGGCAAAACGATGAAAGCGGAAGACATCAAACGGACAGCTTTCGCCATCCCGCGGCACTCTCCCTCTTATCCGCCGGGCCCCTACCGCTATGTCGGTCGTGAATATCTCACGATCACCTATCGGACCAATCCCGAAGCGCTCCGCCGGATCGTGCCGGCGCCGCTCGAGGTGCTCGACGAGCCGCTGGTCAAGATCGAGTTCGTGAAGATGCCGGATTCGACCGGCTTCGGTGCCTACAACGGCGCGGCGCAGGTCATTCCGGTGAAGTTCAAGGGCGAAGTCGGCGGCTACATCCGGCTGATGTTCCTCGACACCCACCCGCCGATTTCCGGCGGCCGCGAACTCTGGGGCTTTCCGCAAAAGCTCGCCAGCCCCTCGCTGCACACCGACATGGACACGCTGGTCGGCAAGCTCGATTTCGGTCCGGTTCGCGTCGCGAGCGGCACCATGGGCTACAAGCACTCGCGCCTCGACGACAAGGCGGTTCACAAAACCCTCGGCGCGCCGGGCTTCAATTTGAAGATCCTGCCCCATACCGATGGCAAGCCAAGGGTTTGCGAGCTGGTGCGCCACACCAAGGAAGATCTTGTGATCAAGGGTGCCTGGAGCGGGCCGGTCTCGCTGTCCATCCATCCCCATGCGCTGGCGCCGCTGTCGGATCTGCCGATCCTCGAGATCGTCGGTGGCGTTCACGTCATCGCCGACTACACGCTCGCCCTCGGCACCGTCGTCCACGACTATCTCGGTTAAGGAGCCCCGCCATGCTAGAGAAAGATGTGCTGGAAAGAGCCTTCTCGATGCCGCTGGAGAACCCGAGCTATCCGCCGGGTCCCTATCGCTTCGTCAATCGCGAATTCCTGATCGTGACCTATCGGACCACGCGCGAGGCGCTCGAGGCGGTCGTGCCGGAACCGCTCGAGTTCGGCGATCCGATCGTCAAATACGAGTTCATCCTGATGCCGGATTCGACCGGCTTCGGCGATTATACGGAATCGGGCCAGGTGATCCCGGTGACCTACAAGGGCCAGCCCGGCGGCCTCGTCCATTCCATGTTCCTCGACGATGATCCGCCGATCGCCGGCGGCCGCGAGCTCTGGGGCTTCCCGAAGAAGCTGGCAAAGCCGGTGATGCGGGTCGAGGGCGATACGCTGGTCGGCACGCTCGATTTCGGGCCGGCCCGCGTCGCCACCGCGACCATGGGCTACAAGCACAAGATCATCCCGGCGGAGAAGGCGCTCCATGCCTTGAGCGAGCCCGGCTTCCTCCTGAAGATCATGCCCCATGTCGACGGCACGCCGCGGATCTGCGAGCTGGTCCGTTACTATCTGAAGGACATCAACCTGAAGGGCGCCTGGAGCGGACCGGCGGCGCTGGAACTGTTCCATCACGCGCTGGCGCCGGTCGCCGAGTTGCCGATCGTCGAAGTGCTGGGCGGCACGCATATCCTGGCCGACCTGACGCTCGACCTGGGTGAGGTCGTGCACGACTATCTGGCGTAACGATCACAGAGAGGCTCTAAGACCAGGGGCAGGCCGCAAGGCCTGCTCCTGTTTTTTTTGGCCGGCCGCTTGTTGCATATGCGCGACATCTCCGATCTTATCGGCGAGATCGGCCCGAACCTGCGGCCGAGCAGTCGCCGTGCCGCCGATAGCATCATAGTATATTCCCAATAAGTGTTGGACCGACGCCGGTTGCCAGGCGACGCTGATCGTCGCCAAAGCAACAGCCAGGAATCCGCGCGCCGCCGGTTGAACCTTATGGAGCGAGTTAAATGAGTACTGTCGATTTCGGTAGTTGGATAGAATTTCTGGTTCTCGGCATCGGCCTCGTCTCTGGACTCATCGCTCTCTTCTGCCTGTTTCTGCGCCTGAACAAGCGGCCGATGCCGACGATTGTGTTCGGCACCAGCATCTCGCTCTGGCTGCTCGCGTCGGGTTTCGTCTCCAACCAACATTTCACCGCCCGGCTGTTCCCGGATTCGATCGGCCGGCTGTCGCCGGGCCTGCAGGTCGGCGTCGGCGACATCTTCGTCTCGCTCGCCTGCCTGTTCATGGCCTATACGCTGAACGCGATCCTGAAGCGTTTCGTCTGGTACGGCACCTTGAGCGAAGGCACGCAATCGCGCGTGCCCAACATCCTGATCGCGCTGACGCGGCTCGCGATCTATGCCATCGCGCTGATGATGATCTTCTCGCTGGTGTTCCACCGCGACGTCACGGCCATCGCCGCCACGTCCGGCGTGGTCGCCATCGTGCTCGGCTATTCCCTGCAGCCGACCCTGTCGGAAATCTTCGCCGGTCTCGCCCTGAACCTGTCCCATGCCTTCCGCATCGGCGACAGCGTCCAGCATGACGGCGTCTGGGGCATCATCCAGGAAGCCAATTGGCGCTCCGTCAGTATGCGCACTTACGAAGGCACGCTCGTGGTCGTACCGAATACCAAGATGGCGACGACCCGGCTGACCAACCTGGATCTGCCGAACCACAACATGCGACACCATATCCGCTTCAATGTCGACATGGACGTGCCGCCGGGCAAGGTGCAGGCCGTGGCGCTGGCCGCGATGAATTCCATGCCGAACGTGCTGAAGACGCCGCCGGCCATGCTGCTGTTCAAGGAAATGACCGAGTACGGCGTCGCCTATGAGGCGATCTTTTGGCACTTCAACCCGAACGTCTACATCCTGCGCCGCGACGAGGTCGGTGTGGCACTCTGGTACGCCTTCCGCCGGGCCGGCATCCCGTTCTCGGTGATGCGCCACAATCTGGCGACCCATGGCGATGCGCGTCCCAACGTGCCGCCGTTCGACGCGAACCAATACCGCCGCCGCCTGGGCGAGATGCTGCGCCAGTCGCCGCTGTTCAGCCCGTTCCAGGACGACGCGATCGAGCAATTGATCGAACGGCATCGCCAGCTGGTCTATGGCCCGATGGAGATGGTCGTCCGCCAGGACGACGAAGGCAGCTCGATGTTCGTCATCCTCGACGGCCAGGTCTCGGTGCTGCACCAGAATGCCGACGGGACCGAGCGCGAGGTCGCCCGGCTCGGCACCGGCGAGAGTTTCGGCCATATGTCGCTGATGACCGGCGCCACGCGCAGCGCCACCGTCCGCGCGGTCGGCCATCTGGTGCTGGCCGAGATCGAGAAGGAGTCGCTCGGCGAATTGCTGGGCGCCAACCCGGCCGCGGTCGAAGCCATCGCGCTCGAAATCATGCGCCTCGACGCCGCCAACCTGAAACTGCGCGAGAGCGAGCAGGTGGCTTCGACCGACGGCGGCCAGCAGGGCCGGCTGGGCTCCGTCGCCAAGCTGATGCGGGGATTTTTCCTGTTGGGTGGGTAGGGCTGGCACTTGTCCGCTGCAAACGTCGCCGGCGACCTGCCGCGCGTCAGTCGCTCGATACGGACAGTCCCGCGAGAAGCGGCGCGTATGCGGCGAGCCTGCGGGATACGAACTCGATGAAGAGCTGCACGCGCTTGGTCTTGCGTGTCTCCCCCTGCGTGAGAATCCAGAGCGTTCCATGCATGTGCAGGTCGGTGCCCGGCACCCTCGCCAGCAGGGGGTCGGCATCGCCGATGAAGCACGGCAGTGTCGTCATCCCGAGCCCTTGCCGGACAGCAGCGATCTGCGTTTCGGCGTCCGTGGTCCTGAACGGAACCCCTGTGGTACGAACCTCACCCTCGCGGGCCCAATCCGGGATGCCATGAAGGCTTATGACGATCCACCGAAAGGGATCGGGCGCGCCCGCACGCCACGCGGCTAATCGATCGCAGGACATGTAGACGCCGCCGAACAGCTCCGGTCCCTTCAGGCCGTGAAGATTGAGCGGCAGGGTTTTGCGGTCGTAGACGACGCGGATCGCGACGTCGGCCTCTCGATTGGTCAGATTTGCCAGCTCGCCGGATGACAGGATTTCCATCTCAATGTCCGGATGCAGACGCGCGAACTCGGCGAAGTCCGGCATGAGCAGGTGTGTCGCGAGGGGCGGTGCCAGCGTCACCCGCAGCAGCCCGCGCACGCTCTGGTCGCGCCCGAAGACGCGCGTCTCCAGCTGGTGCGACGACGCTTCCATCTGGTTTGCGAGCCCGAGGACCTCCTCGCCCGCCGCCGTCAGGCGGTAGCCCGAAGGCAGCTTTTCGAACATGTGCGCGCCCAGGCGTTCCTCGAGCTGCGCGATACGCCGCAGCACGGTCGAGTGATTCACGCCGAGGCGCCCGGCGGCAGCCCGGACCGAGCCTCCGCGCGCGACGGCAAGAAAGTAGCGGACGTCATCCCAGTCGATCATGGTGCAATCCAGCACCGCCGCGGTGCGCCTTCCGAAGCCCGTGTCCAACACATCGAACAACGGTCCGGGCGGTCATCATAGCCCATATCGACGGGCGCGGGCCAAATCGGAACGGCGGACACGATCGTCGCGGTTGGCGTCAGCCGTCCAACCGGATCGATTTCGCACCACCGATGTGCGCGCTTCCGCACTCAACGCCCGACTCCGGCGGACCCATGTTGAGGGTCTCGGGGGGCATCCCCCCGAACAACCAGAGACGGACGGAGAAGTCATGGGAAAGCTTGAGGGTAAGGTTGCAGTCATCACGGGTGGATCGAGCGGCATGGCGCTGGCGAGCGCCAAGCGGTTCGTTGAAGAAGGCGCCTATGTTTTCATCACGGGCCGGAAGCAGGAGACGCTCGACGAGGCCGTCAAGCTGATTGGCCGCAACGTGACCGGCGTTCGTGCCGACTCCGCCAACCTGGCGGACCTCGACCGTCTGTTCGACACGGTCGAGCGGGAAAAGGGCAGGATCGACGTCCTGTATGCGAGCGCCGGCACGGGCGAAGCCGTCCCACTGGGCGAGATTACCGAGCAGCATTTCGATACGACCTTCGGCCTGAATACGCGCGGCACGCTGTTTACGGTGCAGAAGGCGTTGCCGCTGTTCAACGACGGCGGATCGATCTTCATGACCGGGTCAGTTGCGTCGATCAAAGGTTTTCCTGGTTACAGCGTGTATGCGGCGAGCAAGGCGACGCTGCACGCTTTCGCACGCGGGTGGCTCAACGAACTGAAGGGCAGGAACATCCGGGTGAACGTGCTGCACCCCGGGCCGATCGCCACACCGATGCAGGACCAAGTTCTCACCGAGGAGGCGAAGCAGATGTTCGAATCCCTGATCCCGCGGGGAAAGATGGGGCGTCCTGAGGAAATTGCGTCGGTCGCGCTGTTTCTCGCTTCAGACGATTCGAGCTTCGTGAATGGGGTGGAGTTGTCTGTCGACGGCGGCTTTTCGGCCATCTGAAATCGCGCCGGATCGCCGGCGGTCGCTCACGGCGGAACGGATAACCCAGCGCCGTTGAAGGCCGGGGAATCAAGATCAACACGGATCGGAGAAGCATTATGAGCTACGCGATTGTAGGGTTCGGCAAGATAGGCCAGGCCCTGGCCCACGCCTTCGCCCGTAAAAACATCGACGTGATCGTTGCGAGCCGGCGTCCGCCCGAGGCATTGGCGCCGCAGGCCCGGGCGATCGGACCCACGGTCGTCGCCAAGTCGCTGCGGGATGCACTCGAGGCCGACACGATCATCTTGGCGGTCCCATTCTGGGAGCACCGCGAGGTTGCGAAGGCCCTGCCCAGCTGGGAAGGCAAGACGGTCATCGACGCGACGAATGCGTTTCCAGTCCCTGACGAACTGGACGGTCTCCCGTCCTCCGCCTTTGTCGCGAAGGCGTTCAGCGGCGCCAAGTTCGTAAAAGGTTTCAATCACTTGATTGCAGCCACCCTGGCGACCGATCCGGTCGTCGAAGGCGGCCGCCGGGTTGTCTTTCTGTCGAGCGACGACGAGGACGCGATCGCTCCCGTGGCGGCTTTGGCCAGACAACTCGGGTTCGCACCCGTCAAGCTGGGAAAGCTCAACGAGGGTGGCGCGCTGGTGCACGCACGCGGTCGCACATGGGGCCAGCTGATCTTCCAGGACCTGTTCAAGAAGGAGCAGTAACGGATCTGCTGCCCACTGTCAGAGGTGCTGCTTGCCCGGGCCCGTCCATGAGCGTCCACGGAAGTTGCAAGGGCTTCGACGTCCCCTTTCCACCCCTCTCCGGCGGAACCCTGATCGGTTTTGTCCCTACCGCAGCTTCGCCAGCCGCTGCCGGATCGATTTGCGCTCGTCGCCGTCCGGCAGCCGGTCGGCGAGGCGGGTCCAGTAGGTGCGTGCCCGATGGGCGTCGCCGCGCTGTTCGGCGGCGAGGCCCAGGTACCAGAGCGCGTCCGGCTGGTCGGCGTCGATCGCGTTGATCTGGGTCATGATCTCGACGAACTCGGGCGGCAGCTTCTCGTTCTGGATCGATTTGGACAGGCCGTCGGAATAGGCGACCAGCAGATCCTCGGTGCCGGGCAGCTTCTGGTTGGCCTGCTTCAGCGTCGCCATGGCATCCGCCTCGCGGCCGAGACCGCGATAGGTGCGGGCGAGGTCCAGCCAACCCTGCACGTCGTTCGGCTGGGTCTGCAGGCGGCTGGCGAGCGCCTGGGCCTTGGCTTCGAGCGGATTGCCGACAGGGGCGGGCGCCGCTGCGGCGACGGGGGTTGCCACCGGCGTGCCGGCGGCATGGGCGCGGGCATCTGCGGCCTTGTCCTTTTCGCCCAGCACGTCATAGGCGTTGGCGAGGCGCGCCCAGCCGGCCTTATCCGACGGGTCGGCTTCGAGCCGGGCCGCGAGACCGGCGACCATGCCGCGGATCATCTGTTCGCGGTCCCCGGCCGACATCTGGGCTGCCGCCGCCATCTGGTCGGGCGTGGGGCCGCGCGCCGGCGCGGCGGTCGGTGCGGCGACCGCAACCGGCGCGCCGGTGACGTGGGTCCGGGCCTCGGCCGCCTTGTCCTTTTCGCCCAGTACGTCATAGGCATTGGCGAGGCGGGCCCAGCCGGCGGTGTCCGACGGATCGGCTTCGAGGCGGGCCGCGAGACCGGCGACCATGCCGCGGATCATCTGCTCGCGATCGCCCGGCGACATCTGGGCTGCTGCCGCCATCTGATCGGGCGTGGGCCCGCGCGCCGGGGCGGCACTCGGCGCCGGGGCCGCGCTCGCCTGGGCGGTGCCGGCGTTATGGACGCCCAGCTCGTCGAGCGCATCGACGACCATGGAACGCCAATTGGCATCGGCCGGCGCGTCGGCCAACAGCTTTTGCAGCCTGTCGATCGCTTCGTCGGTCCGGCCGGCCTGGGCCGCCTGGGCCGCGAGATAGAAGCGCGCGCGCGGATCGTCGCCGGCCTGGTGGAATTCGGCCGCGGCGGCGTCGGTCACCATGCCGTCGGCGCCCAGCGCCAGGGTCTCGCCGCGCTGGGCGTGCAGGCTGGGCTCGTCCGGCACGAGCGCGATCGCCTTGGCAAACGCGTCGGCGGCGTCGGTATAGCGATCGAGCGCCGCATAGGTGCGGCCGAGCAGCACCCAGCCGTTGGCGTCCTTCGGATCCTGGGCCAGACGCTCGGCCAACTTGGTCGCCGACACGGCCAGCTCCGCGTTCGTATGCGGCGAGGCCGGATCACCGCCGCCGGCCGCCATGGCCGCCTGCGGTTCTAGCGCGCTCGGTTGGCCGAGCGTCAGATAGAGCGCGATCGAAGCGACCGGCACGATCACCAGCAAAGCACCGACGGCGATGCGGCGGCCGCGCTTGGTCGCCTGCACCGGCGCGCTCGCTGCCGTCTGGGCGTCGAAGCGCAGCGCGCGCCGCGCGATCTCGGCCCGGGCCGTCTCGGCCGCCGCCTCATCCAGCAGGCCCGCGGCCAGATCGGCCTCGATTTCGGCCTGTTGGCGCTGATAGACGGCGAGATCGGGCGAGGGGCCCTGAACATCGATGGAGCGGCGGAGGAAGGGTCGCATCAGGCCGGCGAGCGACCCGATCAGCAGCACGGCCAGGCATGACCAGAACAGAATGGTCAAGACTGACCTCCCAAGAGTTGCTCGGCCCGCAGCCGTTCCTCGGCCGACAGGGGTGCCGCGTCCGGCCGCGCCCGCCGATGCCGGATCCGCCAGGTCGCCAGCCCCGCGGCCAGCAGCAGCAGGGCCGGCGGCGTGAACCAAAGAAGATAGGTCTCCGGCTCGACCCGCGGCTTCAACAGGATGAACTCGCCATAGCGCTGGGTCATGTAATCGAGCGCCTGGGCATCGGTGTCGCCGGCGGTCAAGCGCTCGCGCAGCACGATGCGCAGATCGTGCGCCAGGCTCGCGGTCGACTCGTCGATCGACGTGTTGAGGCAGACCATGCAGCGTAGTTCCGCCCCGAGCTTGCGGGCGCGGGCCTCCAGGGCGGGATCGGCGAGGCGCTCCTGCGGCTCGACCGCGAGGGCCGGCAGCACCGACATCAGCGCCAGCAGCAGCGCCAGCATCAGCGAGCGTTTCATGACTTCACCGTCGCGTCGGCGGGAACCGAGACCGTGCGCCGCGCCGTCTTGCGCTCGACCAGGGCGATCATGCCGCCCAAGGCCGCCAGGATCGCGCCGAACCAGATCCAGGGCACCAGCGGGTTGAAGTAGAGCCGCACGACCCAGCCGCCCTTGGTGTCGGGATCGCCCAGCGCCGCATAGAGATCGGCGAAGCCGGTGGTCGAAATCGCGGTGTTGGTGGTCTGGCTGCCGGCGACCGGGTAGAAGCGCCGCTCCGGCGACATGAACCGGGTCTGGCCGTCGGGCGTCACCATCTGCAGCCGTGCGCGCTGCCATTGGTAATTCTCGGACTGGCCCTCGGTCACCTCGACCAGCGTCACCGTGCGGCCGGCGAAGCTGAGCGATTGGCCCGGCACCATCACTTCGAGCGATTCTTCGCGCCAGGCGGTCGAAACCGCGATGCCGGCGACCAGGATGCCGACGCCGAAATGGGCGAGCGAGCCGCCCAAGAGCCGACGCGGCAATTGCCGGAACCGGCGCAATCCGGCCCAGAACCCGCCGTCGCGGAAGCGGCAGCGCCAGGCGACGTCGGTCACGGTGCCGGCGACGGCCCAGGTCGCGAGCGCCAACCCGCCATAGGCATAGACCGGCGCCGCGGGGGCGACGGCCAATGCGATCAGCGGCACCACGACCGCGGCGATGGCGGCCGGGATCAACCGGCGCAGCGTCGGCTTGAGGTCGCCGCGGCGCCAGGACATCATCGGCGCCAGCACCATGATGGCCACCGCCGGCGCCATGACCGGCAGGAAGGTCGCGTTGAAGAATTGCGGACCGACGGACAGCCGCACGCCGTTCGCGAGCTCGGCGAACAGCGGATAGAAGGTGCCGAGGAACACGGTCACCATGCCGATCGAGAACAGCATGTTGTTGACCACCAGCGCGCCCTCGCGGCTGACCGGGTCGAAGCCGGTGCCGGGCAGCAGGCGGGGGATGCGCCAGGCATAAAGCGCCAGCGCCGCGCCGATGATCAGCACCAGCAGCAGCAGCACGAACTCGCCGCGCGCTGGGTCGAGCGCGAAGGCATGGACCGAGGTCAGCACGCCCGAGCGCACCAGGAAGGTGCCGACCAGGCTCATGCCGAAGGTGAGGATGGCCAAGAGGATGGTCCAGCGCGTCATGCCCTCGCGCTTTTCCAGCACGGCGACCGAATGCAGCAGGGCCGTGCCCAGCAGCCAGGGCATGAAGGAGGCGTTCTCGACCGGGTCCCAGACCCACCAGCCGCCCCAGCCGAGCACGTAATAGGCCCACCAGCTGCCCATGGCGATGCCGATGGTGAGGCCGCACCAGGCGAGCAGCGCCCAGCGCCGGACCCAGCGCGCCCAGGCGGCATCGATCCGGCCTTCCAGCAAGGCCGCGACCGCGAAGGAATAGGTGATGGAGAACCCGACATAGCCGAAATAGAGGAACGGCGGATGGAACGCCAAGCCTGGATCCTGCAGCAGCGGATTGAGATCGTTGCCGTCGACCGGCGGCGGGAAGATGCGCAGGAACGGGTTGGAGGTCAGCACGATGAAGGCGAGCAGCCCGAAGCCCAGCAGGCCCTGCACCGCCAGCACCCGCGCCCGCAGCGTCGCCGGCAGCTCGCGGCCCAGCGCCGCGACCAGCGCGCCGTAGAGACCCAGCATGAACACCCACAGCAGCATCGAGCCTTCATGACTGCCCCAGACGCCGCTGATCTTGTACAGCATCGGCTTTGCGGTATGGGAATTCTGCACGACGTTCAGGACCGAGAAGTCCGAGGTCACATGCAGATACATGAAACTGAAAAAGGCCGTCGCCAGGGCCGCGAATTGCACCAGCGCCGCGTGGCGGGCGAAATCGATCATGGCGGCATCGCGCCGGGCGGCGCCGACCAGGGGTACGACGCCCTGCAGTGCCGAGACGACCAGCGCCAGGATCAGCGCGAAATGACCGAATTCAGCGATCATGGGACACGCGTCTCCTGCAAGATGGGATAAGGCAAGCCGGCGATTTCTTGAGCGGATGCGTCGTCATTTTCCAAGAAACTACTCGTGCGAAACGAAGCCATGACGATCGGAAACCGCGGCGGCCGACGCACGGCCGGAAATCACCCGTCTCACCTTGAGATTTAGCGCGAATACATCAGGGGTGGAAAGAGTCTTCGCCGATTGCCGGCCCAAATACAAAGGCCCCGTGGCAGCAAAGCGACGGGGCCTTTGTGGGCACGTTCAGCGCCGTTGTTTGGATGGTTTGTGCGGGCCGGCGATGCTGCGCTCGATCCAGGATCGGACCAGCTCGGGTGCCGAGAGCATGGCCGGCGGCACGACCACATAGGTCTTGCTCAGCGGCTGATCGGCGGCATAGCGCAGCGCCTCGGCGCCTTCGACCGCTAAGAGCGCGCTGCGATGCGGCTCGGCCAGCTTCAGCGCCAGGCCCATGTCCGAGAGCGAGGCGAAGGCCCGGCCCGCGGCATAGGCCATGATGCCGCCGAACATCGGCCGGAACGCCAGCTCCAGGTCGGCGGCGGCGCTCTGCATCACGGTTTGCAGCTGTTTCGGGTCATGCATGGCGGCGGCCTCCAGAGGGATCTGGAAATCCTTATACGCCGACCCTCCTGACAGCCTGTTGTCAGGAGCCTTTGGCGCCGGCGTCAAGCGCCAGGGCGGCCGCCAGATCGGCGGGCTCGATCGCCACGGCGGCCCGGCGCGGCAGCAGGATCACGGTCGCGACGCGTTGCCAGACCGGAAACGAGATGCTCTGCAGCAGATCGTCTTCGGTCTCGACGACATAGGTCCCGGCCGGCTGCATACCCTCGACGCCCGGCAGGCGAAAAGCCTTGGCGAACGTCACCTGCGTGCTCGTGGTTCGGCTCATGGGCTCGCTCCTTCGTGCCGGACGGGAGCTTGGCTCCCGTCCGGGTCGGGTGGAAGGTCCTAGTAACCCATGTCCCCCTGGGCTGCCGGCTGCTTGTCCAGATGCTCGGCGACCATCGCCTCGGTCGTCAGCAGCAGGCCCGCGACCGAGGCCGCGTGCTGCAGGGCGACGCGAACGACCTTGGTCGGATCGACGATGCCGGCTTTGACCAAGTCCATATAGGCGCCGGTCTGCGCGTCGAAGCCGAAGCCGTACTCGGCATTGTCCAGCACCTTGCCGCCGATGACCGCGCCATCTTCGCCGGCATTGGCGGCGATCTGACGCAGGGGAGCCTGCACCGCTTTGCGCACGATCTCGATGCCGACCTTCTGGTCGTCGTTCTCGGGCTTGAGCTCGGCCAGGATCAGGCTGGCGCGGGCCAGTGCGACGCCACCGCCCGGCACGATGCCTTCGGCGACGGCGGCACGGGTTGCATGCAGCGCGTCGTCGACCCGGTCCTTGCGCTCCTTCACTTCGATCTCGGAGGCGCCGCCGACCTTGATGATCGCGACGCCGCCGGCGAGCTTGGCCAGCCGCTCCTGCAGCTTCTCTCGGTCATAGTCGCTGGTGGTCTCTTCGATCTGCGAGCGGATCTGGCCGCAGCGATCCTTGATCACGCTGGCGTCGCCGGCACCCTCGACGATGGTCGTGGTCTCCTTGTCGATCAGCACGCGCTTGGCCTGGCCCAGCATCTCGAGCGTGACGTTCTCAAGCTTGATGCCCAGGTCCTCGCTGATGGTCTGCCCGCCGGTCAGCACGGCCAGATCCTCCAGCATCGCCTTGCGGCGGTCGCCGAAGCCCGGGGCCTTGACCGCCGCGACCTTGAGGCCGCCGCGCAGCTTGTTGACGACGAGCGTCGCCAGCGCCTCGCCCTCGATATCCTCGGCCACGATCAGGAGCGGCCGGCCCGACTGCACCACGGCTTCGAGCAACGGCAGCAGCGCCTGCAGCCCCGAGAGCTTCTTCTCGTGGATCAGGATGTAGGGCTGCTCCAGATCGACCGTCATCTTCTCGGCGTTGGTCACGAAATACGGGCTGAGATAGCCGCGGTCGAACTGCATGCCGTCGACGACGACCAGCTCGGTCTCGACGCCCTTGGCTTCCTCGACGGTGATGACACCCTCGTTGCCGACCTTCTGCATCGCTTCCGCGATCATCTTGCCGATCGCCGCTTCGCCATTGGCCGAGATGGTGCCGACCTGGGCGGTCTCGGCCTCGGTCGTGATCTTCTTGGTGCGCTTGGCCAGTTCCGCCACCAGGGCCACCACGGCCTTGTCGATGCCGCGCTTCAGCTCCATCGGCGGCAGGCCGGCCGCGACCGCCTTGCCGCCTTCGCGCACGATCGCCTGGGCCAGCACGATCGCCGAGGTGGTGCCGTCGCCGGCGATGTCGTTGGTCTTGGAGGCGACCTCGCGCACCATCTGCGCGCCCATGTTCTCGAACTTGTCGGACAGTTCGATTTCCTTGGCGACGGTGACGCCGTCCTTGGTGATGCGCGGCGCGCCGTAGTTCTTGTCGATGACGACATTGCGGCCCTTGGGGCCCAGCGTCACCTTGACGGCGTCGGCCAGGATATCGACGCCCCGCAGCATGCGGCTGCGTGCGTCTTCGCCGAAGCGAACGTCTTTTGCGGCCATGAGCCTGGTTCCTTTTATGCGGTCAAGCGGCTTTGACGAGGGGCGGTGCACCCTCGATCACGCCCAAGAGGTCGGCCTCTTTCATGATCAGCAGCTCTTCGCCGTCGATCTTGATTTCGGTGCCGGACCATTTGCCGAACAGCACGCGGTCGCCGGCAGAAACGGCCAGAGCGACGATATCGCCCCGCTCGTTGCGGGCGCCGGCGCCGACGGCGATGATTTCGCCTTCCATCGGCTTTTCCTGGACCGTGTCCGGGATGATGATGCCGCCGGCGGATTTTTCCAGCGGCGTGATGCGGCGAACCACGACGCGGTCGTGGAGAGGACGGAATTTCATGCGGAGGCTCCAACGGGAGCCGGCGTGAGCGATCGGTTGTCCGGCCGCTCCGGAAGGCAGTAAGTCACGCTCGGCCCCGAGCAGCATCCTAAGTGGACGCGCCCGAACGAGGCAGGTTCGGAAACTACCTAGTCTTACTATGTCATAAGATCGAGCTCCTGGATCTTATGACACAGTAAGACTAGCACCGAGATATCCCCCACCTCACCCAGCCTCTCCGCCCCCCGAGGGCGGAGAGGAGTCACTATCGGGCGTCGAGTTTCGCCTGGACCGAATAGCTGCCGGCGCCATAGGCGGCGATCAGGGCGAAGCCGCCGATGATGCCGAGGTTCTTGAGGAAATTCAGCGTCTGCGGCACCACCATCGCCGGCGGCGAGGCCCAGAACTGGTGGAACATCAGGGTGGCGGCGATCGTGTAGGCGATCATCACCAGCGCTGCCAACCGCGGCCACAGCCCGATCAGGATCGCGGTCGCCACGCCCAGTTCGACCACGACCGCGCCCGACAAGAGGACCGTGCCGATCATCCCGTCGCCGCCCGGCATCTTGGCGAGCGTGCCCTCGAAATTCATCACCTTGCCGACGCCGCTGTAATAATAGAGCGGGATCAAGAGGATGCGTGCGAGCAGCAAGGTTTTGTTCTGGAACGAAACGGCGTCGTTGGACATGTTCGGACACTCCCTATCGCCCGGTTCTGGCGGGCCTGTCGAATTTTTTACATCAAAGACGGGCTTTAGCCGAGCTTGAACAGCGACCAGGCGTTGGCGCGGCCGATCTTGACGCGATCATTCTCGGCGATCGAGCAGGTGTCGAACCAGTCCGAGGCGTGATCGATGTTTTCGAACGGCCAGTCGGCCGAGAACAATATGCGGTCGGCGCCGATCTCCAGCATCGCGTCGATCAGGGTCTGGGTGCGGAAATTGCCCGACGTGGTGATGTAGAAATTCTCGCGGAAATATTCGGCGATCTTGCGCTTGGCCGGATAGCGGTTCTGCACCGCCATCCATTTATTGTGATTGTCGACCCGCCACATCGAATAGGGCAGGCCCTCGCCCATATGGCCGATGATGATCTGCAGCGTCGGATGCGCGTCGAACAGGCCGGAGCCCATCAACCGGAGCGCATGGACCGCGGTTTCCTGGCCGAACGCCCAGGTCGGCCCCATCAGCCAGCGATGGCCCGCGTAGATGCCGGCGTCCTTGGCCAGCGGATTGCGCGGATGCAGATAGAACGGCACGTCCAGCCGCTCGACCTCGCTCCAGAACGGCCAATAGGCTTGCACGTCGTAGAAGACCGCATTGTCATGCTCGGCCACCTCGGTGAAGCCGTTGACCAGCGCGCCTTTGAAGCCCAGCTGCTCGACGCACCGGGTGAGTTCGCGCGTGGCCGCCTCCGGGTCCTGCATCGGCAGCGCGGCCAGGCCCTGGAACCGGTCCGGGCGTTTGCCGACCTGCTCGGCCAGGAAATCATTGGCGCGCTCGGCGAGGCCGATCGCCTGTTTGGCCGTGCGGATCGCCTGGACGGCGGGGGCATTCAGCGACAGCAGCATCATCTCGATGCCGTGGGCGTCCATCTCGCGGAGGCGACGCTCCTGGATGTCGAGCAGCCGGGCCTTCAGTTCCGGCCAGTCGCTCTCCGGCGAAAAGCCGGCGCTGTCATGGACGGTCTCATCGAGCGCGAAATGCTCCTCCAGCGCCACTTTGCCCTGCATCTTCGGCGTCCTTCCCTGGATCACGGTTCGTTTTCCGGATTCAGGCGCGCGGGCTAGACTGTTGTCAATGGGAATGTTGCGTTGGCAACAATCAGCGTCGCACCGCGCGCGGGCGCCGCCGCGGCGTCGAGGTCTCGGCGTCCCAGGCGTCGAGTTCGTCTTCCAGGCGGTCGACATTGCCGTAAATCGTGTTCAGAGTTGCCTTCAGCGCCTCGATCTCGGCGGCGGAGAAGTCACCGGCCGCGACCTGCTCGTAATAGGCGGCACGCGGCGCCAGGCGGGCATAGAGCGCGCGGCCGGTCTCGGTCAGGCCGACATGCAGGCTGCGCTGGTCGCTTTCGGGCCGAACGCGCGTCACCAGCCCGTCGCGCTGCATGGTGGCGACCAGGCGTGACAGGGTCGACATCTCCATCACGGTGAGGTCGGCCAGATCGCCCAGGCGCCGGACGCCGTTCTCCTCCGCCAGGAACGCCAGCACCCGGTACATCGGCAGGGTCAGCGCGTCGCGCTTCAGCTCGCGGGCGAACAGCTCGCCCATGCGGACGCCCAGGCGGGCGAGCAGATAGGGCAGCGAATGGGACGGACGGTACAAGGCGGCGCTCCGGGATCGTCGGGTCAGAGCGACGAATGTCCCATGATTCTCCGCGCCACAACAATTGTATCGACAAATGTTGCGGAGACTCAGGCCGCCGCGATCGCGGCGACGGTGATCGGGCGGCGTTCCTTCAGGAAATCGATGAACTTCCGCGCCGCCGCCGACAAGGGTTCGCTGGCCGGCAGGACCAGGCTGCTGCGGAAATGGAAGGCCGGGTCGAACGGGCGGGTGACGAGCCCGGTCTTGTCGCCCAGCATCAGCGGGAACGGGTTCAGCACGGCGACACCCAGCCCGGTGCGCACGAAGTCGGCCGCCAGCATCGCGACGTCGGTTTCGATCACGACCCGCGGCTGGACCCGATGTTCGGCGAAGACCCGGTCCAGCATCGCGCTCAACGGATAGCGGCGGTTGATCGCGACATAATCGACGCCGTCGAGATCCTGCGGCGTGATCCGCTCCCTGGCGGCGAGCGGATGCGCCTCCGGGATGAAACAGACGGCCTCCGTATCCAGGAACGGCTCCACGATCACGCCCGAATGCATGATGCTGAGGTCGATCAGCCCCAGATGGCCGCGCCCCTCGGCGATGGCGCCCGGCAGCTCCGGCGAGGTCACGATGTCGAAGGACGGCATGATGCCCGGATGCGCCTTGACGAACTGAGACACCTCTTTGCTCATGAACAGATGAGTCATGGTCGGCGGCGACAGGATGACCAGCCGCTCCTGCACGTCGCTCGAGGCCGGGGTCTTGAGGTCGGCCAAGGCCGCGAAGATATGGCTGCTGCGTTCATAGAGCTGCAGCGCGTCGGCGGTCGGCACCAGGCGGCCGGCCTCGCGGTGGAACAGGATCTTGCCCAGCCGCGCCTCGATCTTGGCGATCGCCCGGCTGACCGCCGGCTGCGAAATGCCCAAGCGCTGGGCGGCACCGGTCGTCTTGCGCTCGACGATGACGGCGCAGATCACCTCGACATCGCGCAGGATCGACCAGCTGCCGGTCCAATCCGACGAGCGCTTTGACGGCGGCATAGCTCTATGCTCCACGACATATAGTCGGCCATGACAAGCGGCCAAAACTAGTCTTAGATAAATTCAATCTGGAAATTGAGTCCGTCAAGATAAACGACCAGGAACACTGGTAATTTTTCTCGATTCCGCATTTTTGTCAGTAAAAACGACGATCATGATGCCAAGAGGTTGAGCATAGGAGCGGTCGCGCTCGCCGATCTGGCGGAGTTCCATCGAACCCGGTTCAATCCAACAGGCCGAAAAGGCCGGCGAAACTATCGAAATGTCGGATCTGGTCGCGGGCGGACGGGTGATGTCCGCGCCAAACTCCGACTCATGCCCGGCGATGACCCAAGTCATGGCCGAAGAAACAGGGGGCCACTGGTGAGCGCAATTTCAGAAATGGCGGCGGTCAAGCCGCGTCAATCCGTCGGCCGTGCCGTGATGGCGGCGACCGTCGGCAATATGTTCGAATGGTACGATTTCACGATCTACGCCGCCTTCGCGGTGCCGATTTCGAAGGCGTTCTTTCCGGCCGACAACGAAGTCGTGTCGCTGCTGCTGAGCTTCGTGACCTTCGGCCTGGGCTTCGTTGCCCGGCCGTTCGGTGCGGCGTTCCTGGGCGGCTATGCCGACCGCAAGGGCCGGCGCAACGCGCTCAGCCTGACCATCCTGTTGATGGCGTTCGGCACCGCCATCATCGCCTTCTGCCCCGGCTATGACCGGATCGGGCTCGCGGCGCCCTGTATCATCATTCTGGCCCGGCTGATCCAGGGCTTCTCGGCCGGCGGCGAGATCGGCGGCGCCGTCTCGACCCTGGTCGAACATGCCCCGGCCGACAAGCGCGCGCTCTATGGCTCGTTTCAGCAATTGTCCCAGGGTGCCTCGACCATGCTGTCGGGCCTGGTCGCGATCATCATCTCGCTGACGCTGTCGCCGGCGGATCTCACCCAGTGGGGCTGGCGGCTCGCCTTCGGCGTCGGCCTGCTGATCGCCCCGGTCGGCCTCTATATCCGCCGCGAGCTGGAAGATGCGCCGGTGTTCACCGAGGCCGCGGCCCAGCACAAGGATGAACTGCCGATCCGCATCGTGCTGCGCGATCATTGGCGCGCCATCCTGGCCGGCATGATGATCGTCATGCTGTGGACGGTCGCCCAATATCTGGCGAGCTATTTCCCCACATTTGCCGTGCGCGAACTCAAGGTCTCGCTCTCGACCTCGTATCTCGGGCCCCTGGTCGTCGGCACGGTGCTGCTGTTCTGTCCGATCGTCGGCATCCTGGCCGACCGGTTCCGCCGCAAGACCGTGATGATGGTGGGCGCGCTGGGCTTGCTGGTGTCGGCCTATCCGGCCTTCTCGTTCCTGATCGCGTCGCCGACGCCGGAGCATGTGGTGATGACCCAGATCGTCACCGCGATCTTCATGCTGATCTATACGGCACCCGCCTCGGCCGTGCTGGCGGAGCTGTTCCCGACGGCGGTCCGGGCGACCGGGATATCGGTGACCTACAGCCTGGGCGTCGCGATCTTCGGCGGCTTCACGCCGGCGATCATCACGGCGCTGATCAGCTGGACCGCCGCCCCGGTCTCGATCGCCTTCTACCTGATGGGCGCTGCCGCCATCAGCCTGGTCACCGTACTGGCACTGACCGACCACACTGGAGAGGAACTGTCATGAACCTTCTATCGCGCCGGCGCTTCTGCGCCGGCCTGTCGATCGCCGCCTCGTCGCTGACGCTCGGCATCCGGCCCGCTCGGGCGGCCGATCTCAAGGTGGTGTTCTTCAACGCCGCTCCGCCGCTCAGCTTCGGCTCGGATGGCCAGGATATCGCCGGTATCCTGCCCGATGCCCTGACCGAGATCCTCGGCAAGCGGGTCGGATTGCCGCTGGGTTATCAGGGCCTGCCCTGGGCCCGGGCCCAGGCGATGGTGCAGCAGGGCGAGGCCGATGCGCTCTGCACCGTGCCGACCCCGGCCCGGCTCGACTATGCGATCTTCACCCATAATCCGGTGATCGTGACCAAGACCGAGCTGTTCTATGCCGAGGACAACCCGCGCCGGGCCGAGATCGAGGCGGTCAGGACGCTGGATCAGCTGAAGGGCTTCCACCAGGGCGACTACATCGGCAACGGCTTCGCCGAGACGACCTTCAAGGATCTGCCGGTCGAGTACACACCGACGCTCGATGCCGTGTTCCGCAAGATCGCGGCCGGCCATCTCGACATCTATGTCGGCGCCAACGTGATCGCCAAGGGCGTGGTCAAGCAACTGGGGCTGGGCGACAAGATCCGCAGCTTCCCGGTCGAGATCGGGCCGCCGACGCCGTTCTGCATCGGCATCCGCAAGAGCTATCCGGATGCGGCGGCCGTGATCGAACGCGCCGACCAGGCGATCGAGGCCGCCGGCAAGGACGGCACGCTCGCCAAGATCATCGGTCGCTACACCGCCTGACCGGCGCCTCGGAGACGCACATTATGACCGCAACCCTACCCAAGCCCGGCCTGATCGGCCGGAGCCTGATGTCCCGCGTCCTGTTGCCGATCGGCGCGCTGCTGGTGGTGCTGGTGGCGGCCTCCGTCGTCGGCGTCGCCTTCAAGGAAAGCGCCACGGCCCGCGAGGTTCTGGCCGCCAAGACCCGGCTGGTCGCCGATATCGCCGGCCGGGGCACGGCGGACGCGATCTGGAACCTGGATGCCCAATTGGCCAAGGCGTCGCTGGCCGCCCTCGCCGTCGATCCGGACTATGTCGGCAGCGCGCTCAGCGACGACCACGGGGCCGTACTGGCAAGCGACGGCGCCGCGACCGCTGGGACCGGCGCGCTGATCGTGGTCAAGGTGCCGGTCGTGCGGTTCGACCAGGGCAAGCAGACGACCGTCGGGGCGCTGGAGCTGCGCATGTCGACCGCCCGGGCCGATGCCGCGATCGTGGCCTCGACCTGGACCTTGGCGCTCGGTGGCATCGCCGCCCTGGTCGTGGTCTGCGGGCTGCTGCTCTGGATCCTGAAGCGGTCGATCCGGCCGATCGTCGGCCTGACCGAGGTCATGGCGAAACTCTCGTCCGGCGATCTCGGCGTCGATATTCCGGCGCTGGACCGTGCCGACGAAGTCGGCCGCATGGCCCACGCCGTCGCCGTGTTCAAACGCAACGCCATCGAGGTCGAGCGGTTGAATGCGGAACAGGCCGGTCTGCAGGAACGCTCGGCGCGCGAGCGGGCCGAATTGCTCGACCGCATGGCCGGCCAGTTCGAGACGACCGTGCTGGCCTGCTGGGCAACGTCACCCAATCCTGCGGCCGGATGAGCGAGCGGGCCGAGGCCATGGCCGGCAAGATGGCCTCGGCCGAGCAGAGCACCAACACCGTGATGCGCGCGACCGACGGCACCACCGACAATGTCCAGACCGTGGCGGCGGCGACCGAGGAACTGTCGGCCTCGATCATGGCAATCTCGACCCAGGTGACCGACAGCGCGCTGATCGCCGGCGATACCTCGAATGCTGCGGAACAGACCTCGGGCACGATCGCGGAACTCTCGGTCCAGGCCCAGAAGATCGGCAATATCATCAGCCTGATCCACGACATCGCCAGCCAGACCAATCTGCTGGCACTGAACGCCACGATCGAGGCGGCGCGGGCCGGCGAGGCCGGCAAGGGCTTCGCCGTGGTGGCGTCGGAGGTGAAATCGCTCGCCAATCAGACCGCGCGCGCGACCGAGGAAATCTCGGAAAACATCCAGGGCATCCGCGCGGCCACGGCGCGGGCGGTGGACGAGATCAAGGCGATCGCCGAGGTTGCGGGCCGCTCGCGCGAGATCGCGGCCAGCATCGCCGGTGCCGTCGAACAGCAGAGTGCGGCCACGCGCGAGATCTCGTCCAGCGTCTCGCTTGCCGCCTCCGGCACCGAACTGGTGGCCGAGAATATCCGCGCGGTCGGCCAGAATATCGCCGACGCCAACGGCACGGCGCGCCATCTCTTGACCGCCAGCCACGAACTGGCCGACGAGTTCCGGATGCTGGAAACCCAGGTCCAGGCCTTCGTCGGGACCGTGCGCTCGGGGCGTTAGGGCGCTCCGGCAGCGGCGATGCAGTCGATCTCGATATCGAACGGTCCCGGCCAGGCCGGCACGTTGATGAAGATGCGCGCCGGCGGATCGACCGGGAAATAGCGGGCATAGATCTCGTTGATCACGGCGAATTTCTCGACGCTGGTGCAGTAGATAGTGCACTTCAGCGCCTGGGCCATGCTGGTGCCCGCCGCCTCCAGGCACAGGCGCAGCTGGTCCAGCACCAGCTCGGTCTGGCGCTCGATCGAGGCCGGCAGCACCTCGCCGGTCTCCGGGTCGAACGGCGGCAGGCCCGCGACATAGACCGTGTCGCCATGGCGCACGACCGGCGAGATCGGCGCCCGCCAGCGGTCCAGATTTGTCGAGATCGGTTCGACCCGGAAGGTCTGGCGGGGCGTGCTCATGGGGGAATTCCTTTGGTTGAACGCCCCTTTAGATCGGCCTTACGGCGGCCGTTGTCGAACCCGAACGCTTCGCCCGCGGCCGAACGATCCGCCTAGAACTTCGCCCGGCTGTCGAAGCGGGCGATGCGCGACAGCAGGTAATCGACCTCGGTCTTGGCTTTGGCGCTCAAGGCGGAACCGGGCTTGCGCTGGGCGTCCGACGCGATGGCGCCGCGCTTCTGCAGCACGTATTTGCGCACGGCCAGCCCCACGCCCTGCTGCTGCTCGTAGCGGATCAGCGGCAGATGGGCATCGAACAGGTCGTGCGCGGCGTCGCGCTGCCCGTCCTTTTGCAGGCGCACGACATCGACCAGCATGTCGGGGAAGGCATAGCCGGTCATGGCACCGTCGGCACCGCGCTCCATCTCGAAATCGAGGAACAGCCCGCCGTTGCCGCACAGGATCGAGATCGGCTTCAGCGAACCGTCCTTCTGGAAGCCGCGGAGCGTCGAGATCTTTTCCAGGCCCGGCCAATCCTCATGCTTCAGCATGACGCAGGAGGCATGGTCCTGCACGATCTGGCGGATGACCTTGGGGGTCATGACCACGGTCAAGGTCAGTGGATAATCCTGGATCACGAACGGAATGTCGGTGCCGATCGCCTCGACCGCCTGGGCGTAATAGGTCGTGATCTGGTCGTCGGTGCGGAGCGAGGGCGGCGGCGCGATCATCACGCCGGCGGCGCCCAGGTCCATGGCGCCGCGGGCGAGCGAGCGCATGGCGGCGAAGCCGGGTGCGGAGACGCCGACGATGACCGGCACTTGGGTCCGGCTTACGACCTGCTTGGTGATGCCCAGCGCCTCCTCCATGTCGAGCTTAGGCGCCTCGCCCATGATGCCGAGGATGGTCAGGCCCGTGGCGCCGCATTCGACGTAGAAATCGGTCATGCGGTCGACCGACGCGGTATCGACCCTTCCGTCCGGGTGGAACGGTGTCACGGCAATGGGATAGACGCCCTGGGCGGTCGCATCGAGGCGCATGGGAATTCTCCTGGTCAATTCGTTCGTTCGGGCCGCTCCGGCGGCGTGATGCGGGCGAGATAGTCGCTCTTGCTGGACTGCATATGTTCGACGCAAAGCTGGGCCAATGCCCAGCTGTCACGACCGCGCAGCAGGTCGATCATCATGTCATGCTGCTGGCGAGAAACCTTGAGGCCGGCCGGATCCGCCAGATTCTTGGCACGCATCGGCAGGGTCAGCCCCATGTAATCCTGCAGAGAGCGGACCAGATAGGGGTTCCGGCAGGCGGAGAACAACGCGATGTGAAACGCGTCGTTGGTCTCGTGGATGCCGCGCAGATCGCCATCTTCGGCGTGGCGGCAATAGCGCGCCTGCAGCGCGCCCAGCCGGTCGATCAGTTCAGTCGAGGCCGGCAGCGGGATCATCAGTGCCGCCTGCCGGGTCAACAGCTCGCGCACTTCGTAGATCTGGCGCACTTCCTCGGCCGAGTACGAGTTGACGGTCGCCCCGATGTTCTTCTCGCGCCGGACGACGCCGGTCCGCTCCAGATGGACCAGCGCCTGGCGGATGAAATGCCGGGTGGCGCCATAGCGCGCCATCAGCGCGTCCTCGACCAGCCGGGAACCGGGCGCCAGCCGGCCGAAAATAATGTCTTCCTCGAGCCGCTTCAGGATCTCGTCCTGCTCGTCCCGGCGGGTCTGGATTGAGCCACCCTCCGAGGGGCGCCCGTTCATTGTTGCGTCCATGCGGATAGACGACAGCAATCCGGAGCCGGGTGCAAGGCTTCGGACGACGCGGTCATGGCTGTCCGCCCGGAATGGCGCGGCCGGTCTCGGCGTCGAAGAGATAGGCGGCGCGGGCGGCGAATCTCAGATCCACCATTTCACCCGGCGTCACGCGGATGTCGCGCGGCAGGCGGGCCGTACAATCGATGCCCCCCTCGGTCTCGATCGCCAGCAGGGTCTCGGCGCCCAGCGGCTCGACCGCGAACGCCCGGCCCCGCAGACGGCCCTGTACGGTATCGCCGCACAGGGCCGGGTCCAGATGCAGATCTTCGGCCCGCACGCCCAGGATGACCGGCCGGCCAGCCAGGGGTGCCAGGGCTGCCGGGGCCCAGCGGTTGAGCGGCGTCTGGATGGTCTGGCTGTCGATGCGACAGGTGCCGTCGTCTGCCGTCAATGGCTGGGTAAACAGGTTCATCGGCGGCGAGCCCAGGAAACGCGCGACGAACGTATCGGCCGGCTGCCAATAGACTTCCAGCGGGGCGCCGATCTGGGCGACGCGGCCATTGTTCATGACGCAGATGCGCGTGCCCATGGTCATGGCCTCGACCTGGTCGTGGGTCACGTAGATCATGGTGGAGCCCAGCCGGCGGTGCTGCTTGATCAGCTCGTTGCGCGTATTGACCCTGAGCGAGGCGTCGAGGTTCGACAAGGGCTCGTCGAACAGGAACACCATCGGTTCCCGCACCATCGCGCGGCCCAGTGCGACGCGCTGGCGCTGGCCGCCCGAGAGGGCCGCGGGCTTGCGCTCCAGCAGCGCCTCCAGGCCCAGGATCCGCGCGGCCTCGCCCACGCGCCGGTCGATCTCGGCCCGGTCGATCTTGCGGCGGCGCAGGCCGAATGCCAGGTTCTCGGCCACGCTCATGTGCGGATAGAGCGCATAGGACTGGAACACCATGGCGATGTCCCGGTCCTTGGCCGGCACATCGTTCATCACCCGCCCGTCGATCGAGAGCGTGCCCGAACTGATCGTCTCCAGCCCGGCGATCATGCGTAGCGTCGTCGATTTGCCGCAGCCCGACGGGCCCAGCAGCACCATGAACTCGCCGTCGGCCACGGTCAGATCGACATGATCCACCACCGTGAGCGCGCCATAGCGTTTGCAAAGCTGGTCGAGCCGTACCACTGCCATCCGCGTTTCCTGCCTACTTGATCGCGCCGGCCGTCATGCCGCGGATGAGTTTTTCCGAGAAGAAGACATAGACGAGGATGACG
>Ga0302311_10000338_pt1 | contig 59432 bp, 54 predicted proteins | sample III_Palsa_N1_3_FD_200449 | JGI IMG/M metagenome (GOLD analysis project Ga0302311, IMG submission 200449) | Peat permafrost microbial communities from Stordalen Mire near Abisko, Sweden - III_Palsa_N1_3 | ecosystem: Environmental > Terrestrial > Soil > Palsa > Peat permafrost | place: Sweden... | reverse complement strand
CCGAACCTTTGGTCGATGGTCGGCGCCGGCGTGCGCTCCGTGATCGGGGACATCACCGATGCTGCGCTCGTGCGCGATGTGGTCCAGAGCGTCCGACCGCAGATCGTGATTCACTTGGCGGCCCAAGCCCTCGTGCCCGACTCCTATCGCGACCCGCTGCGCACCTATGCAACGAACGTGCTGGGCACGGCCAATCTGCTGCAGGCCTGCCGCTTCGCGCCGGGCCTTGAGTGCGTGCTCGTGGTCACGAGCGACAAAGTGTATGAGCCCGGCGGTCGCGGCCACGCCTTCATGGAGAGCGATCGGCTCGGCGGCGCGGATCCCTACAGTGGCAGCAAAGCGTGCGCTGAACTTCTGACCGGGAGCTTTCGCGACAGCTTCTATCGCGATGGTCCGCCGGTAGCCACGGCGCGCGCCGGCAATGTCATCGGCGGCGGCGATTGGTCGTCCGAGCGGCTCATTCCTGACTGTGTGCGGGCGCTCGCGGCGGGGGTGCCGGTAAGCCTGCGCTATCCCGACGCGGTAAGGCCCTGGCAGCACGTGCTTGAGCCCTTGTCGGGCTACCTCGCTCTAGCGCAGGCGCTCGTGGAGACCCCGGACACCACGCCGCGCGCCATCAACCTGGGGCCCGGGCCTGTGGACTCTTGCAAGGTCCGCGAGGTTGTCGAAGTATTCAGCGCACGGTTCGACGGTAAACCCGGATGGATACGCGACACGCGCGACCATCCGCCGGAGACGCAGGCGCTCATCCTGTCGTCGGCGCTCGCGCAGCGCACGCTCGGATGGCGGCCACAGCTGAGCCTGGGCGCGTGCCTGTCGTGGTCGGCCGACTGGTATCGCGCGCATTTTGACGGCGAGGACATGCTGGCGCTGTGCCAAAAACAAATCGCGCAGTACCAGGACCTGGTACTGACCAACCGGAAGCTGTATTCATGAAATGCGTCATTCTCGCCGGCGGCAAGGGGAGTCGGATCGCCGAGGAATCAAATGTGCGGCCGAAGCCTATGGTGGAGATCGGCGGCCGGCCACTGCTTTGGCACATCATGAAACTCTACTCGTCGTTCGGCGTGAACGAGTTCATCGTGTGCCTCGGCTACAAGGGCTACATGGTCAAAGAGTATTTTGCGAATTACTTCCTGCACCAGGCCGACGTGACTTTCGACATGGCGAGGAATCGAATTGAGTATCACGATTCGCGCAGCGAGCCCTGGAAAGTCACTCTGGTCGATACGGGCGAGGAGACCATGACGGGCGGCCGGCTGCTGCGCGTGCGTGACTACCTTGATGCCGCGGCGCCGTTCTGCATGACCTACGGCGATGGGCTCGCAAACATCGACATCCGTGCCGAGATCGCCTTTCACGCCGATCACGGCAGCGCGGCGACCGTGGCATGCGTGCGCCCGCCGGCGCGATTTGGGCGCATAGTCATGCAAGGCCGCAAGGTCGTCTCTTTCGAGGAGAAGCCGCAGATCGAGGGCGGTCTCATCAACGGCGGCTTCTTCGTTCTCAACCCGAGCGTGCTGGATCTTGTCCGCGACGATCGCACGGTCTGGGAAAAAGAGCCTATGGAGCATCTGGCTGCGAGCGGCGAGCTCGTAGCTTGGGTGCATCAGGGATTCTGGCAGCCGATGGATACGCTGCGCGACATGATGAACCTGAATGCGCTGTGGGACGGCGAGAAGGCTCCCTGGAAGTTATGGCCCTGACATCCGGCGCGCGCACGCGCTGCCGCGCGTGCGACGGCGAGCTTGCCGTGACCTTCGCCGATCTGGGAATGCAGCCGGCCGCAAACGGGTTTCTGGCGCCGGCGGCGGACCTGCGCGAGGAGAAGCGCTATCCGCTGCGCGCCAAAGTATGCGGCTCATGCAAGCTGGTGCAGGTCGACTTTGATGTGCCGCCGCGGGAGCTGTTCAGCAACTATGCCTATTTTTCGTCCTACTCGGATGATTGGCTGGCGCACGCGCGGCGTTTCTGCGCGATGGCGCGCGCGCGTTTCGCTCTCGATGCCAAGAGTCTGGTGGTCGAGCTCGGCAGCAACGATGGCTATCTCCTCAAGGAATTCGTTGCCGCCGGAATACCCGTGCTGGGAATCGATCCTTCGGATACCGTTGCCGCGGCCGCTAACTCAGCCGGCGTAGCGACGCTCGTAGAGTTCTTCGGTGCGCAACTGGCGGCGCGCCTCGCAACGCAAGGACGCCAGGCCGATTTAATTGTCGGCAACAATGTGCTCGCGCATGTCCCCGAGCTCAACGACTTTGTCGCCGGCATGGCGCGCCTGCTGAAACCCGCTGGCTCTGTGACCATCGAGTTTCCGCATCTGCTGCGCTTGATCGAGACGGCTGCGTTCGACACGATTTACCATGAGCACTTCTCCTACATCTCTTTGTACGCGATCGAACGCGTCTTTCGCCTGCAGGGATTGCAGATCTACGATGTGGAGGAGCTGCCGACGCACGGCGGGTCGCTGCGCATCTTTGCATCCCACGCCGCCGTGGTGCTTCCAGAGAGCGACGCGTTGCGCACTGTGCGCGCGGCAGAGATGCGCGCGGGGCTTGCCGATCTTGTGACCTACGGGCGTTTTTCCGAGCGTGTGGCACTGTGCCGCAGCTCGCTCCTCGAGTTTCTGGCGCACGCTAAATCCGCGGGCAAAGTGGTGGCCGCCTATGGGGCTGCAGCCAAGGGCAACACCTTGCTCAACTTCTGCGGCATTACCGCGCATGATATACCGATGGTCGCGGACCGAAACCCGCACAAGCAAGCAAAGCTCCTGCCCGGCAGCCACATCCCCGTGGTCTCTCCGGACGAGCTCGCCCGGCACAAGCCCGACTACGTGCTGATATTGCCCTGGAACCTGCAGGCGGAAATCATGCGCCAGCTTGCCGGGATCAAAGATTGGGGCGGCCGCTTCGTGACAGCCATTCCCACCGTGCGCTGCTACGAATGATATTTACCGAAACGCCGCTCGCCGGTGCCTTCATCGTTGACATCGATCCTGCGTCCGATGAGCGCGGCTTGTTCGCGCGCACGTTCTGCGCCGAGGAATTTGCCGCCTATGGATTGAGCACGGCCGAGCTTGAGTGCAGCGTGTCGTACAACGTCAATAAGGGCACGTTGCGCGGCATGCACTATCAGGCTCCTCCCCACGCAGAGGACAAATTGGTACGTTGCACGGCCGGAGCGATTTTCGACGTCATCGTTGATATTCGCCGCGGCTCGCCGTCGTACGGCCGGTGGTTCGGCGCGGAGCTCACGGCGGCTAATCGCCGCGCGCTCTTGGCGCCAAAGGGCTTCGCGCATGGCTTTTTGACGCTGGCCGATGGCAGCGAGGTTCTGTATATGATCGCGGCGCGCTATGCGCCGCGTTTCGCACGCGGTTTTGTGTGGGACGATCCGGGCGTGGGCGTCGCCTGGCCCATGAAGCCGGTGGTGATCAGCGCGCGCGACGCCGCCTACCCGTCGCTCGGTCATGCTGGCGACTAAACGCGTTCTCGTCAGCGGCGCGAGCGGCTTCATAGGACGCTGGAGCGTGCCGCCCCTGCTCAAGCGCGGCTACGAGGTTCACGCGGTGGTGTCGACTGCTTTGCGCGAGCGCCGCGCCCATGCGCAATTGGCGGGCGCCGCGATTCATGACTGCGATCTGCTTGACTCAGCGGCCGTCGAGCGCTTGCTCACTCTGGTGCGGCCGACTCACCTGCTGCATTTCGCCTGGATCGCGACGCCCAAGCTCTACTGGATGAGCGCGGAGAATTTTTCCTGGGTTGCCGCCAGCATGCACCTGGTGCGGACTTTTCAGCACTACGGCGGGCTGCGCGCGGTGCTCGCCGGCAGTTGCGCCGAATACGACTGGTCGCGCGTCGATGTGTGCCGCGAGGATTCCAGTCCCCTCGCGGGCAGCGCCGGCCCGGGCGCGACGCCCTATGCACTTTGCAAGCTTGCATTACAGAACTTGCTCGCGAACTATGGCACTCACGAGGGCTTGTCCATCGGGTGGGGACGCATCTTTTCGCCGTTCGGCCCGTACGAACATCCGGACCGGCTCGTGCCATCGGTCGTGCAAAATCTGCTCGCCAATCGCGAGGCGCTTTGCTCGCACGGGCGCCAGGTTCGAAATTATGCGCATGTCGTCGACGTGGGGAACGCATTTGCGGCGCTCCTCGACAGCACCCTGCAGGGGCCGGTCAATATCGGCACGCGCGAGCGGATTTCAATCGCTGAGCTCGTCGACCGCATTGGCAAACGGATCGGTCGCGCCCATCTTCTGCGCCTCGGCGCTCGGGCGCCTGCCGCGAATGAGCCGGCTATTCTCGTCCCGGACGTGCGCCTGCTCTACGATGAGGTGGGCTGGCGGCCCGCGTTCACGCTCGAGGAGGGCCTGGCGGACGCAATCAAATGGTGGCAGGAAGCGCGAGCGTCCGGCGCTGCTGCGGGCAGTGTGCCGGGATAGCAGCACCTCTCGCCCGACCATGCGCGCCGCTCGTTGAGCGACGCTGCGCATCAGCGCTCCTTGCTGATGAGGCTCTCAAAGAGCTCAAGGTAGCGGGCCTGGTAGCTTTTCATGCCGTAGCGGCTCTCGACATAGGCCCGACCGGCGGCGCCCAGGCGCGCCCGCAGCTCCGCGGAGCCGATCAAGCGCTCCAGGGCGTGCTCCCATTCTGCAGGGTCACGCGCATGGAAGCCGGTGACGCCTTCGATGACAGCTTCGGTGTTCGCGCCGACCGGCGAGGCGACGCACGGCAGCGATGCGGCCATGTACTGCAGCAGCTTGAAGGCGCATTTGCCGCGCGCCCACTCATCATCGGTCAATGGCATGACGCCGATGTGCGATCCGGCAAGAGCCGCGATTTCGGCGGCCGGGCTCCACTGAATCCGCTCGATCCGCACGTCCGGCCAATCCGGAAACTGCGAACAGATCACGCGCAGCCGCAGGGCAGGATGGCGCACGGCAAGACGCGCAAGGGCGGGGCGCAGAACTTCGAGATAGCCGAGATTCTCCGGGTTACCGACCCACGCAATCGTCGGCGGGTCATCCTGCGTTGCCGACGTTGCCTGGTAGGTGCTGGCGTCGAGCGCCGTCGGCAGCGTGACAATGCGCCGCGCATAGGGGGCGGCCGCAGCGGCGAGCACGTCGTTGCCGGCCGCCACAACGTCCACGCGCCGGCAAGTCGCCGCGAACTTTTGTCGGCGCCACCATGAATCATCCGCAGCTTCTCCCAAATGGCGTGGCTTGCGCACGTAGATGGCATCGTCGAAATCAAAGATCCGGCGTGCAGCGTATGCGGCGAATAAGCGTGCCTCTGCGCCGGAGAGTTTTATTTGATGCAGCACGGCGACGCTCGAGCGCCGCAAGAGCTCGCGGCGCTCCCAGGTGCGCAGCCCGTAGCGGCCGGACGGAAAGCTCTCCAGGTGCACCGTCCAGCCCGCCGCTTCGAGCGGGGCCACGAGGCTCGACATCCGATAGCGGAACGACGGCTGATTGAGCCGGTAGCCGAGGAGAGTGGCGTGGGGCACGAGGCAGCTCTACGGCGAGACTGGCCGGGTAAGCAGGTTTTCAACTGCTGCGAGCGCAATTCCGAGCCCGTCGGCGAGCTGCAAATCCGCGGCGCGGCGTGCGAGCGCAGCCCGCGCGGGCTCGTCGTCCAGGAGCGCTGTGGCGACGCTCTCGATGTTGAGCGCGTTCAGGGTTGCCGCGAGCGCAATTCCAGCCTCGGCGCACTGCCGTACCCGCTTGGCCTGATCCTTCGCAATCGATACGCCGATGCAGGGCGCTTGGCAGGCGATCGCCTGCAGCAGCGTCGAGCCGCCGTTCGCGATGACGAGCCGGGCGCGCCGCATGAGCGCAGCGAGTTCGCCAAGCGGCAGCCTTGGCAGCACGTGCAGGCCAGGCGCTGCGCTTGCGTCCTCGCCGTTCGCCGAGGCCACCAGCACCGTGGTGATCTCACGCGCGGCCAGGGCATGTGCGGCGGCCGCAAACACCTGCACCGCATCACGAGCGCCGGGATGTGGGGTTCCGCCACCGGGAACGACGAGCACGTACGGCTTTGTGCCCAACCCCAGCCGCTGCAGCACTGCCGCTGCCGCGCGCGGATCAGGTGGCGGCAGCATCACATCGAGATAGCGCAGGCGCGGGCGGCCCATCCAGCGCAGCTTTAATATTTCGACGGCATTGAGCGGACCTGCGAGCAGTTCCGGATACGCAAGCCAGTGCTCATCGATCAGCGCCATCCATCGCAGGCGGAACGCCTTGCGGCGCTGGCGTGCGCGCGCGCTCACATAGACCACACGTGCGCCGATGCGCTGCGCGGCGCGCAGCTGCGCGGTGCGGCCGGCATTGTCAAAGATGACGACGTGCGGGCGCATCTGCTCGATGAGGGCGATGACCTCCGGCGTGTGGAAAGTCGGCGATGAGGGCAGCAGCGTGTAGTCGAAAGCAGGCTCGGTTTCGTAGGGCGCTTCGCGGCTTAGCGCAAAGTGAATCTTCGCTTCGGGCCAGCGTGCCGTGACCGCCTGAGCGATCTGGAGCGCACGGGCGTATTCGCCCATGCCGTGCGGACCGGACACCGGCACGAACAGGAAGCGCGGCGCGCTGATGGCGCGCGCGCCCAATTGCGTGGCGGCGAGCGCTGGCGCGCCGGCACTTGCGCGGAACGGGCGCGGGGAGAGTCGGCCGTCCAACCCGTCCCCTCGCGCAAGGTTTTCGATCGCAGCAAGCGCGGCCTCGATTCCATTGGTGACAGTCGGGACGCCCGGGTCCGCGGCAGCCGCATCGCGTGGCGCGCTCGCGCTGCCCGCCTCGAGCGCGCGCAGGGCCACCCGCTCAAGATCGGCAGCGTCGAGCCGTGCGCTCGCGACCAGCCCGCTGCGCACACAGCGTTTGATCCGGTACGCCTGATCGCCCGCGATGGGAACGGCGACACACGGTCGCTTGCAGGCAAGCGCCTGCAACATCGTATCTCCGCCATTTGAGATCACGAGGCGCGCGCCGCGCACAAGTTCGCTCACCATCGCGATCGGCAGGCGCGGCGCGATTTTCAAGCTCTCGGGCTGTGCCGCGGAGCGCGCGCCCTGCGGCGTGACGCCGACGAGAATCGTCGGGTAAGAGCGCAGCGCAATGCGGCGCGCCGCCTCCGCGACCACCTGCGGCGCCCCGAGTGCCCCGGGGTGGCCGGTGCCGCCGCCGGGCACGACCAGAACGTACGCGCCCTCGCGCACGCCAAAGCGCGCCAACACCGAGCGCGCGAGCCCCGGGTCGGGCGGCGGAAGCACGGCATCGAAGAAGCGCACCGTCGGACGTCCGAGGAGCAGCAACTTCAAGCGCTCGATGCTCCCAAGAGGGCCCGCGATGAACTGTGGATAGGCAATCCAGTGTTCATCGAGAAGCCGCATCCAGCGCAGGCGAAATGCCCTGCGGCGCTGCTTGGGACGCGAGCTGATGAATACCGTGCGCGCGCCGCCCGCGACCGCCGCGCGTAACTGCGAGGTGCGGCCGGCATTGTCAAACAGCACGATCGTGGGCCGGAATTCCCGAATCAGCGCGCCGACCTCGCGCGAATGGAAGGTTGGCGAGGAGGGCAGGAACGTCGCCTGAAAGGGCGTCTCGGCGGCGTAGGCGGCGCCGCGGCTGAGCGCGAAGCGAATCTCAACACGCGGCCAGCGCTCCAGCGCTGCGGTGGCGATTGCGATCGCGCGCGCATATTCGCCCATGCCGCGCGGCCCGGATACCGGAATGAAGAGCAGGCGCGTGTGGCCGTCGCTCATGTGAAGTTCAAATTGCGCACCGCTGCCGGCCCCGCTCGTATAGTAGCTCAGGACTGGCGGCGCGAGCGCCGCTCGCCCACAGTGCAGCAGCGCGTCAGCGCTTCGCGGCGGTGAGCTCGCGCCATGCGGTGATGACCGCCGACGGCTGGATGCCCAGAATACTGCGGCGCCCCTCGATCTCGCCGACGAGCGCAATGGTTGGCGTCGTGACTCCTCCGGGCCGATAGAGAAGCGGATCGGATACTCCGAAGAGCGCAACCGTCGGGCAGTTGAGCGCGGCCGCCGCGTGCGCCGGGCCGGTGTCGACCGATATGAGAGCGCTGGCGCGCTCGAGGAGCGGCAGCAGTATGTGGATCGGCAGAGCGTCGGCAACGTTGTGCAGGCCAGCGACGCCCGCCCGGCGGATGATCTGCGCATTCAGTGCGAACTCGCGCGGCACGCCCATGAGCACTATCGCAGCCTGCGGGCGTGCGGCGCGCAGCGCGCGAATCACTTCGGCCCAGCGCTCCGGCGGCCAATACTTGGTGTTGGTGGCGCGCCGCCGCAGCCAGCCGCGCATCGTGCGCTTATTGCCCGTCTGCAGCAGAATGAGTTCGCGATTTGAGAGCCCGCGGCGCGCAAGCCAGGGCTCGAGCGCGCTGCGGGCGGCCGCGTCGACCAGGATCGCGGCATTGCTCTCGATGCGCGCCTCACTCGAGGGCAGCAACCCGGCGAATGCCGGCGGCGTTGAGTTCGCGAACCGGATCCAGCGGTCGACAAAATGTTCTCCCGGCAGCCGCGCGAGCGCCTGATCCTCGCAGACGAAATCATCCGGAACGCCGCCACGTCGCAGCAGATCGCGACCGGCCCCGGAATCGCAGAACCACGTGGGTCCGGGACCCCGGGATTGCAGCCAGCGCACGAGGCGCTGCTGGCTGCGGCTTGCCCAGTAGGCAGACTTGCGACTGCGCAGGATGAATATCTCGCCGACGCCGGGCTGGCCCTCAAGTAGCGGCAAGGTCCACGGCCCGGAGGCGATGAGGTCGGCCGACGCCCCCAGCCGCAAGTGCAGCTGGCGCAGGAGGGCGGTGAGCAGCACCATGTCCCCGAACGCGCCGCAACGCATGACGAGCGGGCGTTGCAGGTTCATACGCGCGCAATCACTGCAGCGGTCGAGGCTCTAGGCCATCGGCCCTGGCAAGCTGCAACAGGCCCCCGTCGCCGACGAGATGCAGCGCGCCGACGATCACCAGATAGTTCTGATCGGCCTTGAGGAGGCGCTCGATCTGCGGCATCCAGCGACGATTGCGGTCGGTGACGAGCGCGTGATACAGCCGCGGAAAGGTCTGGAAGTCCTCGCTCATGAGCGCGGCAAGCTTGGCGGCATCGCCGCTGCGCCAGGCCGCGACGATCTGCTGGGTTTCGCTCCCGGCATCGTGCATGTCCGTCACGGTCTGCTCGAGGAAAGCCGCCTGATCGTCCTTCGAGAGCGAGGCGAGGATGCCGATTTGCTCCTCGATGGTCTCCAGGCCCTGGATCCGCTTGCCATCTGCATGGGCACGCCGCCCGAGCTGCCTCTCCACGCCCTCATCGGGGTCGAACCCCAACTGCGCGTACTCAAGCTGCGTCAGGGTGAGGGCGACCGCCCATGGCTCGAACTGCTGCAGGGCTTCCATGGGCAGCCCCAGGCGCGTGGCCTCGGCTGCGACACGATCATAGCTCGCCGCGCCGATCGAATCGCGCAACGTGGAACCGTCGGCGAACATGCCTTTCTGCAGGAGCAGCGCCTGCGCCGCGGGGGAATCCAAATCGTCGATGTCGACCTCCATCACCAGAGTCTTGGCAGATGCGTAGGCGCGTTCGAAGGCGGGCGGCAGATTCGTGTCATCCTTCTTCATCAGATGCACGGAGCCAGCGAGGTAGACGGTGTTATGCGCGCCCTTGAGCGCCCAGACGGGACTTTGAGCCTGTGCGTTTAGGCAGCCGAGGAGACCGACGATGAGGAGCCAACGGCGCATTGATCTATCCACACGACCTCGGTGGTGAGAGTACCATCCGCTCGCAGTTGTAGTGTGCGGTACGCAGGCGGCAGCGTGTCGAGCGCGAATTCAGGCGAGTGCGGCATGAACTGCGCGCAGGTTGACGGGGTCGCGAGCAGGCGCACGGCGCCGCGCAGCTCATCGAAGCATTGATGTACGTGGCCCCAGAGGACTGCGCGCACGTTGCTGTGCTGATCGACGACGCGCCAGAACTCGGCGGCGTTCTGCAGGCCCACTTCGTCGAGCCAATGACTCGACATGCTGACCGGGTGATGATGCAGGCACACCAGCACATGGCGTCCGGACGCAGTGCGCAGCGCCTGATCGAGTTGTGCCAGGCTCTGCGCGCTCAGGCGGCCCGCGGCGGAGCCGGCCATCCAGGTGTCGAGCAGCACCACACGCCACGGCCCGAAGTCGACCCGCCCGCCGACTACGAAAGGGTCGCAGTCGAGCTCGCGCCGCAAGGCCTCAGGGTCATCGTGGTTGCCGGGAATACATAACACGGGAGCCCCGGCGCTCCTGAAGAGGCGACGGAAATGAGCGTAGCCGCCTGGATCATCCTGGACGATGTCGCCGGTGACGAGCACTGCATCGACCGGCCAGTCGCGGCCCTGCGCTTGCGCGAGGGCGTGAGCGAGCGCCGGCGCCGTCTGTACGCCGCGCAGGGATTCGGATTCGCTGCCGTAGAGATGAGGATCGGTAAACTGTACGAGACGCAGCACACTCATATTGGATACGACACTCAGGCGCCCCGGGCAGTTCGCGTGGTCGGCAAAGCGTAGCAAAAGATCGTGCGGCTCAAAGTGAACTGGATCAAGCCGAGAATGTCCGCATCAAGCGTAGTGACGCAGTGCGCGTCGCGGCGGCGGATATTGTGAAGCCGCCACGCCCTTCTGTCTGCCGCCTACGACAAGCGCACACCTACAGTGTGATTGCCGCACGTGGGTCGCGTGATGGAAAATGCCGGACCGCCTTTCAGCCCGACCGCTACCCCGGAAGAATCCATGACCACACAACGTGAACTTGCCAACGCGATCCGCGCTCTTGCCATGGATGCCGTGCAGCGCGCCAACTCGGGGCATCCGGGCGCGCCGATGGGAATGGCGGATATGGCTGAAGTCCTGTGGCGCAGCGTCCTCAAATACAACCCTGGCAATCCGCGCTGGATCAACCGCGACCGCTTCGTGCTCTCGAACGGCCACGCTTCGATGATGTTGTACGCGGTGCTGTATCTCACGGGCTATCCGCTCGGCATCGAGGAGATCAAGAATTTCCGCCAGCTGGGTTCTCGTACTCCGGGGCATCCTGAGCATGACCTCGACATTGGCATCGAAACCACCACTGGACCGCTCGGCCAGGGGGTTGCCAATGCGGTCGGCATGGCGGTTACTGAGAAACTACTGGCGCTCGAGTTCAACCGGCCGGGCTTGGAGGTGATCGATCATCACACCTATGTCTTCATGGGGGACGGTTGCCTCATGGAGGGCGTTTCCCACGAGGCTTCCTCCTTCGCCGGCACCTTCAAGCTCGGCAAGTTGATCGGCTTCTACGACGACAACGGCATCTCCATCGACGGCAAAGTCTCCGGCTGGTTTGACGACGATACCCCGAAGCGCTTCGAGGCCTACGGCTGGCACGTGATCCCGCACGTTGACGGCGAGGACTCCGACGCCGTCGCCGCAGCCATCAAAGCGGCCCGTGCGGAAACCGCGCGTCCCTCGCTTATTTGCTGCAAGACGGTCATCGGCTATGGCGCTCCAAATCGCCAGGGTACGAAGGCCGCGCACGGCGAGGCTCTGGGAGTCGATGAAGTGGCGCTCGCGCGCAAGACCCTGAATTGGCCGTACGCGGCATTTGATATTCCGGAGCCGATCAAGCAGGCCTGGGATCACCGCGCCGCGGGAGCCGCCGTCGAAGCCGAATGGAACGAGCTCTTTGCGCGCTACCGCGCGGCGCATCCTCAATTGGCGAGTGAGCTTGAGCGGCGCATGCGTGGCGATCTGCCCGAAAAGTGGAGCGAGATTGCAACGCAGGCGCGAGCCGCGGCGCTGCAGGAGTCCAAGCCGCAGGCAACTCGTCAGACCTCACAAGCGTCTCTAAATGTAATTGGCCCTTTGCTTCCGGAGCTCCTCGGCGGCTCCGCCGATCTCACCGGCTCAAACAACACCCAGCAGAAGAACACTACAGCGGTCACGCCGACGGACTTTTCCGGCCATTATTTTCACTACGGCGTGCGCGAGTTCGGCATGACGGCGATGATGAATGGCATGGCGGCGCATGGCGGATTCATCCCCTATGGCGGAACGTTTCTCGTTTTTTCCGACTATGCCCGCAACGCCGTGCGCGTCGCGGCACTGATGCACCAGCGCGTGATTCTGGTCTACACCCACGACTCCATCGGTTTGGGGGAGGATGGACCGACGCACCAGCCCATCGAACACCTGACGAGCCTGCGCGCCATGCCTAACCTGAGTCTCTGGCGGCCCTGCGATGCGCTCGAGACCGCAATCGCGTGGATCGCGGCCATCGAACGGCGCAGCGGTCCGACGGCGCTCGTACTCACCCGCCAGGCGCTGCCGCAGCAGCCGCGCAGCGCCGAGCAGCAAGCCGCCGTGCGCCGCGGCGGCTACGTCCTCATCGAGTGCGTGGGCGCGCCCGAGGCGCTCGTGATTGCGACCGGCTCGGAGATCGGAATTGCCGCGCAGGCCGTAAAGACCCTGAACGACCGGGGACGGCGCGTGCGCCTCGTGTCGATGCCGGCAACCGATGTCTTCGACGCTCAAGATGCCGCCTACCGCGAATCGGTGCTGCCGAACGCCATCGGTCGGCGTCTGGCGGTCGAGGCCGGCGCAACGCTCGGATGGTGGCATTATGTCGGCAGGCACGGGCGCGTGCTCGGCATCGATCGCTTCGGGGCTTCGGGCAAGGCGTCCGATCTATTTCCGCACTTCGGCTTCACCGCCGATAATGTCGTGCTGCAAGTCGAAGAATTATTGAAGAGCTGAGGGCCAACATGCCAATCAAGGTCGGAATCAACGGGTATGGCCGCATCGGCCGCAACATCCTGCGTGCGCTCTACGAGTCGAAACGCACCGCGCAGATCCAGATCGTGGCCATCAATGATCTCGGCGATGCGCAAACGAATGCGCATCTCACCCGCTACGACACCGTGCACGGCAAATTTGCCGGCGAAGTGAAAGTGGATGGCGATGCCATGGTCGTGAATGGCGATCGCATCCGCGTGCTCGCAGAGCGCGATCCGGCGAAGCTGCCCTGGGGCGAGCTCGGCGCTGAGTTCATCCTCGAGTGCACGGGACTCTTCTCGAGCCGCGCCAAGGCGAGCGCGCATTTGAAAGGCGGCGCGAAGAAGGTCGTGATCTCGGCTCCCGGCGGCGAGGATGTCGACGCCACCATCGTGTACGGCGTGAACCATGAGATCCTGAAGGCGTCCTTCACCGTGATCTCAAACGCATCCTGCACCACCAACTGCCTCGCGCCCGTCGCCAAGATCCTGCACGACAAGATCGGCATCGTCGCCGGGCTCATGACGACAATTCACTCGTACACCAATGATCAGGTCCTCACGGACGTGTATCACTCCGACCTGCGCCGCGCCCGCTCGGCCACCATGTCGCAGATCCCGGCCAAGACCGGCGCGGCCGCCGCCGTCGGGCTCGTCATGCCCGAGCTCAAGGGCAAACTCGACGGATTTGCCATTCGCGTGCCTACCATCAACGTCTCGCTGGTCGATCTGACGTTTACGGCGCGACGCGCCACGAGCGTCCAGGAAGTCAATAAGCTCATGCAGGAAGCCGCTGCCGGCAGCATGCGCAACATCCTTGCGTACAACGAGGCGCCGCTCGTCTCGATCGACTTCAACCACGACGCGCACTCGTCGATCTTCGATGCGACGCTCACCAAATGCATCGACGGCGTGCTCGTGAAAGTGTGCGCCTGGTATGACAATGAATGGGGTTTCTCGAACCGCATGCTCGATACGACCCTCGCCTGGTCAAAGGCGGCATGAACGTCTTGCGGATGTCGGATGCCGACCTGCGCGGCAAACGCGTCTTGATTCGTGAGGATCTGAATGTACCCGTGCAGTCGGGCGCCGTGACGAGTGATGCGCGCATTCGCGCCGCCCTGCCCACGATCCGCTACGCCATCGATCAACACGCGAAGGTCTTCATCCTCTCGCACCTCGGGCGGCCGACGGAAGGCGTCTATGAGGAGCAGTTCTCGCTGGCGCCGGTCGCGGCGCGCTTGTCCGATTTGATGGGCCAGCCGATCGTGCTGCGCAAGGATTGGCTCGCGGGCGTCGACTGCGCGCCGGGCAGCGCGGTCCTGTGCGAGAACGTGCGCTTCAACCCGGGCGAGAAGAAGGACAGCGAGCTGCTTGCGCGGCAGATGGCGTCGCTGTGCGACGTCTTTGTGATGGATGCGTTCGGCACCGCACATCGCGCCGAGGCGAGCACGCACGGGGTGGCAAAATTCGCCCCGGTCGCCTGCGCCGGGCCGCTCCTCGTCGGCGAACTCGTCGCGCTCGAGCGGGCGCTCGAGAAGCCGGCGCGGCCGCTCATCGCCATCGTCGCAGGCTCCAAGGTGTCAACCAAGCTCACGGTGCTCGAGGCGCTTCTGGAAAAAGTGGACATGCTCATCGTCGGCGGGGGACTCGCCAATACGTTTCTTGCCGCGACCGGCGTCAAGATCGGCCGCTCGCTGCACGAGGCGGAGATGCTCGACGTGGCGCGCGCGCTCCTCGCCAGCGCCCGCGCCCGCGGCGCCGAAATTCCGCTGCCCACCGACGTTGTCGTCGCGCGGGACTTTGCCGCGACCGCGCACGCCGATGTGCGCCCGGTCCACGAAGTGCGCGACAACGAGATGATTCTGGATATCGGGCCGGATACGGCCGAGCGCTTCAGTGAGCTCCTGCAAGCCGCGGGCACCATCGTGTGGAACGGGCCGGTCGGGGTGTTCGAATTCGAACAGTTCGGCGAAGGCACGCGCGCCATTGCCAACGCGATCGCGCGCAGCAAGGCGTTCTCGATTGCAGGCGGCGGCGACACCCTCGCGGCCATCGAGAAGTACGGTGTCGAGGACGGCATCTCCTACATCTCCACGGGCGGCGGCGCGTTCCTCGAATTCGTCGAGGGCAAGACTTTGCCCGCTGTTGCCATGCTCGAAGCGCGGGCGCGCGGATGATCAGCTTACGGCGCACGAAAATCGTGGTCACCCTGGGACCTGCGACCGATGATCCGGCCGTGTTCGGCCGCATGGTCGAGGAGGGTGCGGATGTCGCGCGGATCAACGCCTCCCACGGCACGCAGGCGGATCATCTGCGCCGCCTCGAGCAGGTGCGCGCGGCGGCGCGCCACGCCGACCGCTCGATCGGTGTGCTCATGGACCTGGGCGGACCCAAGATTCGCATCGAAGGTTTCCGCGATGGACCGGTGCGCCTGGAAGAAGGCCGACCGTTCACGCTCGATACTGCGCTCGCCCCGAAAGCCGGCACGGTGGAAGAAGTGGGCGTCGCCTACCAGGATCTGCCGCGGGATGTCAGCGCCGGCGATGCGCTCCTCCTCGCCGATGGCCAGATCGTGCTCGACGTCGTCGCCGTCAAAGGCACGCGCATCGAGTGCCGTGTGCGTCTGGGAGGCGAGCTTTCGGACCGCAAGGGCCTGAATCGTCAGGGCGGCGGGATTTCTGCACCGGCGCTGTCGGATAAGGATAAGGACGACATCCGCTTCGGCGCCGCGCAGGGCATCGACTACATTGCCGTGTCTTTCGCGCGCGATGCCGCCGACATCTCCAGAGCGCGCGCTCTGGTGCGCGATGCCGGCGGCGCGGCCCGTATCGTTGCGAAGATCGAGCGTCAGGAGGCGATCACCAATCTTACCAGCATCATCGATGCGGCTGACGCGGTCATGGTTGCGCGCGGCGACCTGGGCGTGGAGATGGGCTACGCGGAACTCACCGGTCTGCAGAAGACCATCATCTACGAGTCGCGCCTGCGCAATCGGGTCGTGATCACCGCGACGCAGATGATGGAGTCGATGATCCAGAACCCGGTGCCGACGCGCGCCGAAGTGAGCGATGTCGCAAATGCGGTCATGGACGGGACCGATGCCGTGATGCTCTCCGCCGAGACGGCCATGGGGCGTTATCCCATCAAGGCCGTGCGCGCGATGGCGGATGTCATCGAGGGTGCTGAAAAATACGAGCTCACGCACACGACTACCCGTCACCGGGTGGAGAAGGTGTTCGCCGCCAGCGAAGAGGCGATCGCGATGGCGGTGATGTACACCGCCAATCATATGAAGGTGCGGGCAATCGTCGCGCTCACCGAGTCCGGCGCAACGCCTCTGTTCATGTCGCGCATCAGAGCGGACATTCCGATCTACGCTTTCACGGGTCACGAGGCAACGCGTGGCCGGGTGACGCTGTATCGGGGCGTGTACCCCGTCATCTTCGACGTCAACGCCGCCACAACCACCGAGCGCCTGTACCACTCGATCTTCTCGCGCCTGCTCGATCTGAAGCTGGTCGAGCACGGCGACCTCGTCATCCTCACCAAGGGGGAGCAGTCAGGAGTGGAAGGCGGCACGAATTCGATGCAGATCGTGAAAGTCGCGCTCGACTGACGATCGAGCCTGCAGGTGCCCGTCATTACCAGGCGGACCGTCAAACTCGTCGCGCTCGCCGGCGCGCTTCTCATCCTGGTGCCGCTTGCGCTCGCCTACGCCGTGCTGCACGCGTCGCTGCCGGCACTCGATGGCACGATCGCGGCGCCCACATTAGGCGCGGCCGTGACGATCGAGCGCGATGCGCTCGGCATCCCGACGGTTCGCGCCGCGGACCGCAATGATCTTGCCTACGGCACGGGCTTCGTCCACGGCCAGGACCGTTTCTTTCAGATGGATCTGTCGCGGCGCCTCGCGGCGGGCGAGCTCTCCGAACTCTTTGGCGCCGTGGCGCTTGAACAGGATGAGAAGGCGCGCATGTTCCGCTTCCGCCATGTGGCGGCCGCCGTGCTCGAGGCGGCAACGCCCGAGCAGCGCGCGCTGCTGGCTGCCTATACGCGCGGCGTGAACGCTGCGCTCGCAAGCCTGCACAGCCGTCCCTGGGAGTATTGGCTACTCGGCTCCGCGCCCGCACCGTGGCGCGAGGCGGATACGGTCCTCGTCTCCTATGCGATGTGGTGGGACCTGCAGCATGGCGAGCTTGAGCGCGAATTGCTGAAGCGCAGGATCAATGCGCAGCTCAGCGGACCGGAATGCGCGCCAGGCTGGAAGTGCGCGCTGCAGTTTTTTTATCCGCCGCGCACGCTGTGGGACAGCCCGAACGGGACGACGGGCGCGGCGCCGCAGTTTGCAGCCGCCGCGGCCAGTGTCTATATGCGCGCCCTGGGGCCGCAACTTGATTTACGCGCAGCGCCTGCGCGCTCAAGCGATGCAGGCAGCAACAATTGGGCGCTCGCCGGGGCCCTGACGGCGACCGGAGCCGCGCTCGTCGCGAGCGACATGCACCTGAATCTGCGGGTGCCGACAGTGTGGTATCGCGCCCGGCTGCGCACTACTGCGAGCGCCGCAGATGCCGGGCTTGATCTGAATGGATTGACGCTGCCGGGCACGCCGCTCCTCGTCGCAGGCTCGAACGGCCACGTGGCCTGGGGGTTTACCAATAGCTACGGCAAATGGCTCGATGTGAAGCCGCTCGAATGCCTCGCCGTAAGCGCGGCCGAGCTAAGCACGCCGGCTGGAGCTGTGCCGCTCACCGTGGAGCGCGAGGAAATCCGCGTACGCGGTGCGCCGAGCGTCATTCTGCCGGTCCGATCTGCGGCAATGGGACTGCTGCTGCAGGCGCATCCCGAGGAACACAACTGCTGGTTCGTCCGCTGGCTTGCGCAGGTGCCCGAGGCCACCAATTTCAACCTGCAGAACATGGAAACTGCAACATCGGTGGATGAGGTTCTGGCGCTCGCGCCCAGTATCGGCATCCCGCATCAGAATCTCATCGTCGGCGACCGGCAAGGGCGCATCGCGTGGACGATCTTCGGGCGCATTCCGCTCGACACGGGGCCGGGGCGCCTCACGGGACAGGGCCCCTGGACGAGCGCTGCGGATCATCCGCGCTTAAGCGACCCGGCATCCGGGCGGCTTTGGACGGCCAATGCGCGCCCCGTCGACGACGCCCGGTTCGAGGCACTCCTCGGCGGCGACGAGGCACTGACAGGCGCGGGCTATGGACTTGGTGCTCGTGGGCGGCAGATTCGCGACGATCTGGCGGCGCTGCGGGAGCGCGCGGTCCCCGCCGACATGCTGCGCGTGCAGCTCGATGATCGGGCGTTGTTCCTTGCCCACTGGCGCACGCTCATTCTCGAGCTCCTCGATACGCAGGCGCTGCGCGATCATCCGCGGCGCGCGGAATTCAAGCGCCTCATCGCCGAGTGGAATGCGCGCGCCAGCATCGACTCGGTGGGCTATCGCCTGGTGCGTGAATTTCGTGACCAGACCGAGCGCGCCGTGTGGCGCATGAGTCTGCATGCACTTGGCATCACGGATGAGGCGCCGCCGCCTGATCAATTCGAGCAGGCGCTGTGGGAGCTCGTCAGCGCCCGGCCGTCCGACAGGCTCGCGGCGGATTACGCGAGCTGGCGGGAGCTGCTCCTCGGGCAGATCGACGCCAGCATCGTCGCGCTCACGGAGGTTTGCGGCGAGCTTGCCCAATGCACCTGGGGCGCCCGCCACGCCGTGCGCATTCGCCATCCGCTGTCGGGCGCGCTGCCCTATCTTGCGCGCCTCTTTGACATGCCTACCCTTGAGCTGCCGGGCGATCACGACATGCCGCGCGTGCAGGACGGCGCGTTCGGCGCCTCGGAGCGCTTCGCGGTCTCGCCAGGTCACGAGGCCGAAGGCTATCTGCACATCGCGGGCGGGCAGAGCGGCCATCCCCTGTCGGCGTACTACCGGGCGGGCTTTGGCGCCTGGGCCGCCGGCGCACCGCTGCCCTTTCTTCCGGGATCTGTGCAACACAGCCTGCTGTTGCAGCCGCGAACCAGATAGCCTGCACCCAACTGCGCGGGGGTGCGCTGTTTGAGTTGGTTATGTCGCATTTATGGATGACGGTCTAACCGCAATCCCTTTCCCCGAGCGCCGCAAAGCCATCCGTCCCGTGGTTGGACTCGTGCTGACCGGCGGCGGCGCGCGTTCGGCCTATCAGGTGGGCGTCCTGAGAGCGCTTGCGCAGCTCTTGCCGCGCGCGCGCAACCCCTTCCCCATCATCGTCGGCACCTCGGCCGGCGCCGTTTCCGCCGGCGTGCTGGCCGCTGAGGCCCATCAGTGGCGGCGGGCCGTCGTCGGCCTCGAAGAGGTTTGGGCCAACTTCCGCGTGGAACAGGTGTTTCGCGTCGACCCGTGGCACATGCTGCGCGCGGGCCTGCATTGGCTCTTCTCGCTGGTATCGGGCGGCACCATGGTGGCGCCCCCGAAGTCCATGCTCGACAACACCCCGCTGCGCGAGCTTTTGAGCGCGCATGTGGATTGGAGTGGAGTGCGCCGCAGTATTGAGCGCGGCCATCTGCAGGCGCTTGCGCTGTGCGCCACGAGCTATGCCAGCGGCCACTCGGTGGCATTCTACGATGGCGCCGACTCCATCAAGGAGTGGAGCCGCGTACAGCGCATCGGCAGGCGCACTCGGCTCACGCTCGAGCACCTTATGGCGAGCGTTTCCATCCCGTTGCTGTTTCCGCCGATGTCGCTCGGGGATGAGTATTTCGGCGACGGCGCCATGCGCCAGCTGAATCCCATGAGTCCCGCCATCCACCTTGGTGCGGAGCGTCTCCTCATCATCGGCGTACGCGCGCGTGAGGACGCGGGCGTCGCTGCGCCGCGTGCGGCGCCCACCATGCCGACCCCGGGCCAGATCCTGGGCTACATGCTCGATACGCTCTTTACCGATCAGATTTTCGGTGACCTCGAACAGTGTGAGCGCATCAATGATCTGGTGCGTGCGGCGCCCGCGGCGGCGCGCGGCCTGCGCAACGTCGAGACGCTCATGCTGGCGCCGAGCGTGGATCCGCGCAAGATCGCCGCCCGCCACGCGCATGAGATGCCGCGCGGCCTGCGCTCGCTGCTGCGGGTGATCGGCGGCAGAGGCGAAACCGCGGGCAGTCAGCTCTCGAGCTATCTCATGTTCGAATCGGGCTACACGCGCGAGCTGATCGAGTTGGGTTACCAGGATGCCATGGAAGCGCGCGCGACTCTCCTGGCATTCATGAAGGGCGAGCCGTTGACGTCGCAGGTCACGCCGGCAGAGATCACGCAGGGGACACGGGCACTGCAGAGCCCGGATTTGAGATAGCCTGCTGGGACGCCAGCCAAGACGCTTCATGAGAGGAGGCCGAATTCCTGCCATTTCGAGCAGGCATTGTCCAACGATGGCGGCAAGAGCTGGGAAGTGAACTGGATCGCGACAGACACGCGCAGCAGCGGCGGCGCCGACAAGGCTCATTGATTTTTTTTCCCGCAGACTACAGAACGCGCGACACTAGCGCAGTGCCGCATGCGTTTGCCACGCGCCTGCCCGCATTATTTATTTGCGCCGGCTACCCGCGGCGGGTTCGGCTTCTGCAGCAGTCTTCAGGCGCTCTTCCGGCTCGGTGCGCTCATCGAGTGCGGCCAATACCTGATGCGGCTTCATTGACTGCTGCAGCGCTGCCGCCTCGGGATCGTGCCGGTCTTTGACATTCGGCATGTCGCGCCGCAACTCCTCCAGAAGGTCGATGAGCTTGGCGGTCTTCTGCTCCGTCAGCAGCGTCACTTTCAGATCCAGGTGTGCGCGCTGCTCGGCGAGTCGCGCGCTGCGATTCTGCTTGGTCAAAACGACTGTCGTGGTCAAGAGTGCCGCCAAGCCAACGCCTCCCTGCAGCCAGGAGAACGGCGCGGGATCGAACTCAGCCATGCCCATTTGATGCAACAGCACATTGGCGAGCATCCAGGAGGCGACAAAGAGCAGAATGAGTGCCAGGAAGAGCGGCTGCCCGGCGAAGAGACTGATGCGTTCGACAATCCTCTGCGGACGGCTGATCTTTTGGTCTTCGCGCGTGTAGAACTCGAGCACTGCCTCAATGTTCTGGCCGATTTGGGCGCGCTCGGATTCGAAGGGCGTCTCTTCAGGAGCAACCGGGGTCGGCGCGGCAATGCTGGGTTTTGATGGCATGCGGCATGGTACTGCATCCGCCATCGATGTTACCGGTACTGGTTGGCGTACAGACGTTTTTTGTCGGTGCTGCAATAAAGCTGCCTGCCGCAGGCGCATGCGGGCAGGCTGCCGCTAGTCGGTCCACTCGCGGCGCGGGCCGCCAAACTGGTCGATCGCCTTGAGCATCGTTGCGACGAGGGCGCGCTCCTTGGCCGAAAGCTCCGGGCGCCAGACATCGAAAATCAGCACCACGCGCAGCTCCTGAGTGGGATTCCATGCCTCGTGCTCGATCGTGTCATCAAATATCACGATCTCGCCCTCGCGCCAGGGGCGCGTCTCGTTGCCGACGCGCAGCGCGCACCCCGGGGGCACGATGAGCGGCAGATGGCAAATGAGCCGCGTATTCATGAAGCCGTGATGGGGAAGGATGTGCGCGCCGGGCCGCAGCAGCGAGAACAGCACCGTGGGCGTGCGCCCCTCGATCTCGCACAGCGGCACGTCGCGCAGCGCAGCCAGCGTGTGCGGACAGCGCGCGGCGTTCTCGGCAACTTCAGCGCCGCTCTTGACCAGATGAAATGCGCCCCAGTCCGGATTATCCAGCAGGCCCCGCGGGTCGAACGCCGGCCGGTGTGCCGCGCGCTGGATGTACGGCACGAAGGCATTAGCGGAGGAGAGAATGGCGCGCAGCTCATCGCGGATGAGACCGGTCTTGCGGGCGAGCTTCTCAGTCCATGGGAAAAGCCGCCGGTCATAGAACTGGATCTGCGGCAGCTCGGGAAAAAAGAAGTGCTTGGGCTGCTGGAAGTAGATCTGCTTTTTGCCGAGGAGCAAGTCGACCGCATGCATGAAGCGCTCCGTACCCGGATCCGCCAGCCCCTGGCCGACGAGCGCCTTCAGGAGGTGTGACTCGTAGCTGCGTGCGAAGCGCTCACACGCATCTTCAGCGCGGCGCAGCTCGCGGCGCAATTCCGCGGGCAGCGATTGGAGATTCGCTGCCACGTCGATCGCCCCGCGATAATAGGCAGCAGCCGCGCGCACCTCCTGCATTGCACTGTAGAGATCACCCTTGGCGATGAGCGCCGGGACGTGGTGCGGGTCGAGCTTGAGAGTTTCATCGAGTGCAGCGCCTTCTTCCGCGGCCGCGCCGCTGCGATGGTGGACGCGTGACAGTGCGAAGCATATGCCCGCGTCGGCGGCCCCCTGGGCAATGGCGCGCTCCAAGGAGGCGCGCGCAACGGCAAGCTCGCCGCGCTCGAGCGCCTTGAAGCCGGCGGCAGCCGCGTCACGCGCGTCGATCGGATTCTCGTTCATGGCTTGGCAAGCTTAAGACGCACCCGGCACGGGCCACAATGCACGCGCGCGCACGGGCGTCGCGGTCGTCATGCCGTGACGAGCACGCGAACGGCTTAGCTATTCGCAGCCGCCGTCCGCGGCGGCCGGAAGAATTTTGTGCCTGGCAGGCCGCTGTGACGCGCCGTGACCGTGGGAAAGCGCTCGGCATAGCGCTCCGCCAGGCGCTCGACGATGTAGACGGAACGGTGCTGGCCGCCGGTGCAGCCGATGGCGACGGTGAGATAGCCCCGATTGTTCGCCTCGTACTCGGGAATACGGCCATCGATGAAGCGCACGATGTCGTCGATGAGCTGGCCGACGCTCTTCTGGGCCTCGAGGAAGCGCATCACCTCTGCATCGGAGCCGGTGAGGCTGCGCAGGCTCGGTTCCCAGTACGGATTCGGCAGCGAGCGCGCGTCGAAGACGAAGTCCGCATCCCCGGGAATGCCGTGTTTGAAGCCGAAGGACTCGAAGGTCAGCGACAGCCTGCCGTGCAGGCGCTGCTCGACGCGCTCGTGCACGATGTCGCGCAGTTCGTGCACGCCCATGCGCGAGGTGTCGATGACGAGGTCGGCGGCGTAGGCGATCGGCTCGAGGAGCTTGCTTTCCATCGCGATGGCGGCGCGCAGATCGATGTGCTCGCGGCTCATCGGATGTTTGCGGCGCGTCTCGGCGAAGCGCCGCAACAGCCCCTCTTCGTTCGCCACCAGAAACAGCACCTCGCAGTTGATGCCGCTTCTCTTCAGCTCCTCGATCAAGGTGGGAACCGTCGCGATCTCCGCAGTGGTGTTGCGAGCATCAAGGCCGATCGCCGTGCGCTCGTAGGTCTTCTGCGGAGAGCGCACGGTGTAGGAAATGAACGGCTTGAGGAGCGCAGCGGGAATGTTGTCGATGCAGTAGAAGCCGAGATCCTCAAGCATGTGCAGCGCCACGCTCTTTCCCGAGCCGGACAGGCCGCTGACGATGATGATCCGCATTTTTAGAGTCTTAAGCCTTTCTGGGCTTCAGCGGCATGATGATCGGCGCGCTTTTCCTTGTGCTTCTTCACGCAGCGGTCGAGCTTGTCCGCGAGCCCATCGATCGCGGCGTACATGTTGGGCTTTACATCGTTCGCATGAATGGCGCTGCCGCTGACATGCAGCGTCGCCTCGGCCGTCTGTCGCAGTTTCTCCACCGTCAACACGCAATGCACATCTATGACGTGATCAAAGTGACGTAGGATCCGTTCGAGTTTTTTCTCCACATAGGCGCGTAGCGCGGGGGTGATTTCGACGTGATGACCGGTGACGCTCAAATGCATAGCTCGTCTCCTTCGTGGTTTTGTTCAGATCTGCTTAAGTCCGGCGCGCCGGCGCTCGTTCGAAGGCGCGATGCCCATCGCCTCGCGGTATTTGGCAACGGTGCGGCGCGCAACCGGGATGCCTTCGCCGGAGAGCATTTCAGCGATGCGGCCGTCGCTCAAAGGGCTCTCCGGATCTTCTTCCTTCACAAGTTTGCGGATCTTGGCGCGGATGGCGGTCGATGAGGTTCCCGAGCCGTCGGCGCCCTCCACCTGGCTCGAGAAGAAATAGCGCAGCTCGAAGACGCCGCGCGGCGTGTGCATGTATTTCCCGGATGTCACCCGCGAGATCGTCGATTCGTGCATTTCGACCGCCTCGGCGATGTCCTTGAGAATCATCGGCCGCATATGCTCCTCGCCCTGTTCGAGGAACGCGGCCTGACGCTCGACGATGGAGCGCGCGACTTTCATGAGGGTCTCGTTCCTGATCTCCAGACTCTTGAGCAACCAGCGTGCCTCCTGCAGCTGGGTGCGCATGGTCGCGTGGCTGGAATTGCGGCCGATGAGGCTGGCATAGCCCTGATTCAGGCGCACGCGCGGCAGGGTCGCGGCATTGATCTCCACCGCCCAGCCGTGATCGGTGCGGCGCACGAACACATCGGGCACGACGTACTCGGCGGCGCCTGCGCTCACGATGGTGCCGGGCCGGGGATGGCAGCCGCGCACCAGTGCCAGAGCCTCGGTGAGCTCCTCCTCCGTGGCGTGCAGCTCCCGGCGCAGCACCGAGACTTCGCGCTCGGCGACGAGTGCCAGATGGTGGCGCGCGATCTCAACCGCGGTGGTAAGGCCGGGGGTCGTCGGATCAAGCTGCCGCAGCTGCAGCTCGATGCATTCTCCCAGGGAGCGCGCGCCGACTCCGGTGGGATCCAGGCTCTGCACGCGTGTCAGGACGTTTTCCACATCCGCGGCGCTGCAGTCGATCTCGGGCTTGAGCGTCCGCGCGATCTCGTCGAGCGACTCGGTGAGGTAGCCGTCATCGCTCACGGCGTCGACGATGGCGCGCGCGATGGCGAGCTCCTGCGGCTCGAGGCGCGCAAGCTCAAGCTGCCACAGCAGGTGCTCCTGCAGAGACTCGCCCGCGGAGTCGGCGAACTCCTGCTGCCGGTCGTCGTCGTCGCCGGTCCACGGCGTATCCGCCGATCCCACGCTGCGCTCTCCCCAGCCCTCATCCAGGATCTCCACGGTGTTCTCCGTGGGGGGGCGCTCCGGCAGCGATGTCTCCGCCGGGGGCGGGTTCACCTCGACATTCTGGGTGGCTTCGGCCTCCTCGTCCGCCTCGAGCATGACATTGCTTTCGAGGAGTTCGCGGATATGTGCCTGAAGCTCGAGCGCGGGCAGTTGCAGAAGTCGGATGGCCTGCTGCAGCTGCGGGGTCATCGTCAATTGCTGACCCAGCCGGAGCTGCAGAGAAGGTTTCAGCATGGTGGTGATCGAGAGAAAATGATCCTAAGGCTGAGGGCCGTCACAGGCGGAACGACTCGCCCAAGTACACCTCACGAACTTGGGGGTTGGCAAGGATTTCTTCCGCAGATCCGGCCGCGATCACAGTTCCCTGATTTACTATGTATGCGCGACTGCACACGCCCAGAGTTTCGCGTACATTATGGTCGGTGATGAGCACGCCGATGTCGCGGCTCGTCAGCTCCCGGATGATGCGCTGGATGTCGAGAACCGAGAGGGGATCGACGCCGGCAAAGGGTTCATCGAGCAGCATGAAACGCGGCTCAGCCGCCAGAGCCCGCGCGATCTCCACCCGCCGCCGCTCCCCGCCGGAGAGCGATATCCCGAGAATCTTGCGCACGTGGCCGATGCGCAGCTCCTCGAGGAGCTCCTCCAGACGCCGTTCGCGTGCCGCGCGGTCAAGGTCCTCACGCGACTCGAGGATCGCCAGCACATTGTCCTCCACCGAGAGCTTGCGGAAGATGGAGGCCTCCTGCGGCAGGTAGCCAAGCCCCAGCTGGGCGCGCTTGTGCACTGCAAGAAAAGTCAGGTTCTGATCGCCCAGATAGATGTGTCCGGCATCGCAGGGCACCAGGCCCACGATCATGTAAAACGCCGTCGTCTTGCCGGCGCCGTTCGGGCCCAGCAGCCCGACCACCTCGCCATTCCTGACCTCGAGCGACAGGTCATGGACGACTTGGCGGGACTTGTAGCTCTTGGCAAGGCCGACCGCGCGCAGCGCCGTCATTTGGGCTTCCGTTCGTCCTGATTCGGATCGATGGTGATGTGCACGCGATCGTCGTTGCCGGGTTGCGTAACGGCCTCCACGTGCTGCTGGCGGATGTTGTACACGAGGAGCGGGCCGCGGATCTCGTTGTGGCCGTCGGAGAGCCAGGCATCGTTCGACAGCCGCACGACGCCCGCGGCCGGCTCATAGACGATCTGCCCCGCGTGGCCGCGGGCGAGCTGATCCGATGCCGCCCGCTGCTGCTCGAACTGTGCCGGTTTTCCGATGATCGTAGCCTTCTCGATCAGGCCGTCCTTGAAGTCGACCACTGCCTCATCAGAGCGCAGATTGCCGCGCTTCTCGACGTGGATGCGCACGTCGCCCGTGAAGGTCCACTCGCCGGTCTTGAAATTAAGCCCGCTGGCTTGGGCCACGGCATGGTTCGCTTCTACCTTGATATCGCCCTGCGAGATGACGATGTCCTTGAACTCGACGGTGTTTTTCTTGTAGTCGACCACGGAGGAGGCGGCATCGAGAAGGATGTTCTGGTGCCTGATGGCGGTATCGGCGCGGCTCACCTGCGGGGTGAGCGCCGCAACGATGAGCGCCGCCGCGATGTGCGAGCTAAGGCTGGAAAATTGCATGGACGGCGGATTCTAGCTGCACATGACTGTCCTTCAAGCTGGCGACGATGCCGACGGAGTGAATCTGCCGGCCGGCCCAGACGAACGTCACGGGATCCTTGGTGGTGACCACGTCGGTGCGCGTATCAAACGAGAGCCGGTCGCTTGTGATGTCCGCGGGCTCATCCGTGCCTGGCAGCACGCCCGAGACGTGCACCTCGCCGGTCAGATCGATGTTATCGCCGCCGTGCACGATATCGCCGCGCTGCGCGTCCACTGTCCAGCGGTTGCCGTCGACGTCGTCAAGGATCATGTGCACGATGTTCAGCTGCACGCTGTCATCCTTGGGATGCTGCTCGATCAGCTTGGCGTTCAGCGTGTACTTCGGCCGACCGTCGGTGCCGGTTTCGATGAGCTGTGCATCGCGCGCGCCGTAGCCTAAGTCCTCGGCGGGGCGGCCTGCCGCCACGGGCGTTTCGGCGTCGCGCGACTGGCGCCCGAGAAGGAGGCTGCCGCCGATGAGCGCCAAGAGCGCAAGGGTTGCGAAAATCCGGAAGATCACCGCGCGCCGCCCCGGCGGCCTTTGGCGGCGAGCAGCCGATCGCACACCTCGCGCACCGCTCCCATGCCTCCGGGCAGCGCCGTCACATGGTGGGCCGCACGCCGCGCGCGCGGATGCGCATCCGCGACCGCAAACGCAAGGCCCACCGCCCCGAAGAGCGGTACATCCGGAACATCATCGCCCACACAGGCGCAGGCGCGCGCGGCGACCTGGGCGCGCCGCCGCAGGCGCTCAAACGCTTGCAGCTTGTCCGTCGCGCCTTGCGTGACACGCTCGATGCCAAGCTCGCGGCAGCGCGCCGCAACGGCCGCCGAGCGCCGTCCGGAGATCACGGCGACTTCGACGCCGGCGGCGATGAGCCTGCGAATGCCGTAGCCGTCGTGCGCGTGAAAGGCTTTCAGAGCCTCGCCGCGTGCCCCGAAGTAGAGCCGTCCGTCGGTGAGCACGCCGTCCACGTCGAGCACGAGGAGACGGATGGCGGCGGCAGCGACGGGCTTGCGCATGATTGCGGGGACAAATGGCGGCTCAGACCACGCCCGCGCGCAGAAGGTCATGCACGTTGAGCGCGCCGATGAGCTCGCCGTGCGCATCCGTGACGGGCAGCGCCGTAATGCGATGCTGCTCCATCAGGTGCACGGCCTGCGTCGCGAGCGACTGCGCCGTGATGGACTTCGGATTCCGGGTCATGACATGGCTCATGCCGGTCTTGTGGATGTCGACCTGATTGTCCAGTGCGCGCCGCAGATCGCCGTCGGTGAACACCCCCAAAAGCTTGCCCGCGCCGTCCACGACCGCCGTCATGCCAAGTCCTTTCTTGGACATCTCCAGAAGACCCTCGCCGAGCGTCGCCGCGGGACTCACGCGCGGCACGGCCTCGCCGCTGCGCATGACCTGTTCCACGAGCATGAGTACGCGCCGTCCGAGATTGCCGCCCGGATGAGCTTCGGCATACGCCTGGCGCGTAAAGCCGCGCGCCTCGAGGAGCGCAACCGCGAGCGCATCGCCCATGGCGAGCGCCGCTGTGGTGCTCGCGGTGGGCGCAAGGTTGTGCGGACATGCCTCGTCGGTCACTCCCACATTCAGCACCACCGTGGCAATGGCCCCGACGGTGGAGCGCGGATTTCCGGTGAGGGCGATGAGCGGCACGCCGAGGCGCTTCAGATGCGGCAGGAGCAGCACGATCTCAGGCGTCTCGCCGGAGTTCGTGAGCGCGATGACGAGGTCAGAGTGCGTAATCATCCCGAGGTCACCGTGACTGGCCTCGGCGGGGTGCAGGAAGAAGGCGGGCGTGCCGGTGCTCGCAAGCGTCGATGCGACCTTGCGGGCAATGTGCCCGGATTTTCCCATGCCGGTGACGACGACCCGTCCCTGACAGGCAAGGCACAGACGGCAGGCCTCGGCAAAGCCCGCATCGAGCCTGTGCTCCAACGCCTCTACGGCGCGCGCCTCGATCGAGAGCGTGCGCCGCGCCGAGGCCAGAAGCTGCGCGGCGTCGGCTGCCGGGGCGGTCGGGGGATGCATGCGCACAATGCTAGCGCGAATCCCGGATTCAAAGGCGCCCGGCGGGCAAAAACCATGAAGCGCGCGCCGTGCGGTAGGATGGCGCCGCATGACTCCCCAGCAAGTGGCGGATCTCATCCGCGCCGCGCTTCCCGATGCGGATGTGCAAGTCGAATCCGAAGACGACCGGCATTTCGCGGCACGGGTCATCGCGCGCGAATTTGCGGGGCTGCGCAGCATTGCGCGCCACCAGCTCATCTATCGCGCCTTGGGAGCGCCGGTGGGGCGCGAGATCCACGCCCTCTCGATCGACGCACTGTCGCCCGAGGAATGGACGGCGCGGACCTCTTCCTGAGCATGCGGAACCTCGCCATTGGATAAGTTGCAGATCCAGGGCGGCACGCCGCTCGAGGGGGAGGTGCGCATCTCGGGAGCCAAGAATGCGACGCTGCCCATTCTCGCCGCGGCGCTGCTCGCAGATGATCCCGTCATCATCGGCAATGTGCCGCATCTGCAGGACGTGACGACCACCATCGAGCTTCTCGGGCAGATGGGCGCAAGCGTCACCATTGATGAGCACATGCATATCGAGGTCGACCCTTCGACGGTGCGCGAGTGCTTCGCACCCTACGATCTCGTCAAGACCATGCGCGCCTCGATTCTCGTGCTGGGTCCGCTCGTCGCGCGCTTCGGCCGGGCGGATGTGTCATTGCCCGGCGGCTGCGCGATCGGCGCCCGCCCGGTCAACATTCACGTCGCCGGGCTGCAGGCCATGGGGGCGGACATCACGATCGAAGGCGGCTACATCCGCGCGCGCGCACCGCGTCTGCGCGGTGCGCGGCTGGTGCTCGACACCGTCACGGTTACGGGCACGGAGAATCTCATGATGGCGGCCACCCTCGCCGACGGCGAGACGGTCATCGAGAATGCCGCGCGCGAGCCCGAGGTCGTGGACCTCGCCAATTTTCTAAGCTCCATGGGAGCCAAGATCTATGGCGCGGGCACCGACAAGATCGTGGTCGAGGGCGTGAAGCGCCTGCGTGGCACGCACTATGACGTGCTGCCCGATCGCATCGAGAGCGGCACCTACCTCGTCGCGGGCGCCATCACGAGCGGCCACGTGCGCATCAAGAACACGCGCCCGGAGCATCTCGATGCGATCGTCGCGAAGCTGCGCGAAGCGGGCGCGACGGTGACCTGCGGCGACAATTGGATCGAAGTGGACATGCGCGGCCGGCGCCCGCAGGCGGTGGACGTGCGCACCGCGCCGTATCCGGCCTTCCCGACGGACATGCAGGCGCAGTTCGCGGCACTCAATACCATCGCCGAGGGCGTCGGCACCATCACCGAGACGATCTTCGAGAACCGCTTCATGCACATGCTGGAAATGCGGCGCCTGGGCGCGGAGATCCGGCTCGAGGGGAACACGGCCATCATCAAGGGCGTTAACAAGCTCACCGCCGCGCCTGTCATGGCCACCGATCTGCGCGCTTCGGCGAGCCTGGTGCTCGCCGGGTTGGTGGCCGAAGGCCGCACCGATGTGGAGCGGATCTATCATATCGACCGCGGCTATGAGGCCATCGAGGAAAAGCTCGCGCAACTTGGCGCGCAAATTCGGCGCGTGCCGAACTGAAGGAGACTGGGCATGCGAATGGGAATGATCGGACTCGGGCGGATGGGCGCGAACATGGTGCGGCGTCTCATGCGCGGCGGTCATGAGTGCGTGGCGTTTGACCAGACAGCCCAGGCGGTGCAGGCGCTCGCCGCGGATGGCGCGAAGGGCACGCACACGCTCGCCGAGTTCGTTGCGGCGCTGCCGGCGCCGCGCGTGGTTTGGCTCATGGTGCCGGCCGCAATCGTGGACAAGGTGCTGGCGGAGCTTGCGCCGCTCCTGGCGAAGGACGACGTCATCATCGACGGCGGCAACTCCTACTATCACGACGATCTGCGCCGCGCCAAAGAGATGCAGCACATCGGCATTCATTATGTGGATGTGGGCACGAGCGGCGGCGTGCTCGGACTTGAGCGCGGTTTTTGTCTCATGATCGGTGGGGAAAAGCCGATCGTTGAGCGCCTCGAGCCGATCTTTGCAACGCTCGCGCCGGGCGGCCGCACGAGTGCGAATGCCGCGGGCGGCACGGCGGCCAGCGGCTACCAGCATTGCGGCGCGGCCGGTGCCGGTCACTTCGTGAAGATGGTGCACAACGGCATCGAATATGGGCTCATGGCCGCGTACGCGGAAGGCTTGAACGTCCTGAAGCACGCGAACGCGGGCCTTGCGACGCGCACCGCCGACGCGGAGACCGCGCCGCTGCAGAACCCTGAACTGTTCCAGTACACGTTTGATATCGCCGCGATCGCGGAAGTGTGGCGCCATGGCAGCATCATCTCCTCGCAGCTTCTCGACCTGACAGCCGGCGCACTCGCGCGCGATCCGCAGCTTGAGCATTTTGCAGGGCGCGTGTCGGATTCGGGCGAGGGGCGCTGGACCATTCAGGCGGCCATCGAGGAAGGGGTGCCGGCACACGTATTGAGCGCAGCGCTCTACTCGCGCTTCGACTCGCGCGGCAATGCCGAATTCGCGAGCAAAGTCCTCTCCGCCATGCGCCTCGGCTTCGGCGGCCACGTCGAGGGCAAGTCCTGATGAAAACGGACGCCGCCGATGCGCTGGTGATCTTTGGCGCGACCGGAGATCTATGCGCGCGCAAGATATTTCCCGCGCTCTACAACCTCGTGCGCCACGGGCACCTCGCTGTGCCGGTGATTGGCGTCGCGCGCGCGGGCTGGAAGCGCGAACAGCTCGTCGAGCACGTCAAGCAGAGCGTGCGCAACGCCGAGAAGAATCCCGATGCGGCGGTGCTGGAGCGCCTGGCCGCGCTGCTGCAATACGTCGATGGCGACTATAGCCAGGTGGCAACCTTCACCGCTTTGCGCCAGGCGCTCGGAGCCGCAAAGAGCCCGCTCTTTTATCTAGCGATTCCGCCGAGCATGTTTCCCGTCGTGGTCGACCACCTCGGGACCTCCGGCGCCGCCCAGGGCGCGCGCGTCGTCGTCGAGAAGCCCTTTGGGCGCGATCTGACCTCTGCTCTTGAGCTCAATCGCACGCTCTTGAAGCTCTTTCCGGAGAGCTCGATCTTTCGCATCGATCACTATCTGGGCAAGGAGCCCGTGCAGAATCTTTTGTATTTCCGCTTCGCCAATGCCTTCCTGGAGCCGGTGTGGAACCGCAACTTCGTCGCGAGCGTGCAGATCACCATGGCGGAAAAGATCGGCGTCGAGGGCCGCGGCAGCTTCTACGAGGAGGCGGGCGCGATCCGCGACGTCGTGCAGAATCATCTGCTGCAGGTCGTGACATTTCTCGCCATGGAGCCGCCGGTGAACGGTACGGGCGAGGCGCTGCGCGATGAGAAGGTGAAGGTGCTGAAGGCGATCCGGCCGCTGGATGCGGCGCACCTGGTGCGCGGCCAGTATCGCGGCTACCGGCAGGAGAAGGGCGTGGCGCCCGAGTCGAACGTCGAAACCTATGCGGCGCTGCGCTTGTCGATCGACTCCTGGCGCTGGAGCGGCGTGCCGTTTTACGTGCGCGCAGGCAAGTGCCTGCCGGTGGCGGCGACCGAGGTCGTCGTCGATCTGAAGGCGCCGCCGGCGAAGGTCTTCGAGGACTCGGCGGCAGAGCCGCCCGATCACCTGCGCTTTCGCTTAGGGCCCGATGTGGCCATCGCCCTCGGGGCGCGCGCGAAGCGCCCGGGCACCAGCATGATCGGCAGGCCGATCGAGCTTTTCATCAGCCAGAGCGAGGGCGATGAAATGGAGGCGTATGAGCGGCTGATCGGCGATGCGATGAACGGCGATTCCTCGCTCTTTGCGCGCCAGGATGAGGTCGAGGTCGCCTGGGGCATCGTCGACCCGATTCTGAACGCGAAGGGTACGCCCGTGAATGAATACGCCGTCGGCAGCTGGGGCCCGAAGGTCGCGGACGACCTCATTGATGGCGAGTGCAGCTGGCACGATCCGGGCGCGGATGCGCATGGCTGGACGCGCTCCTGCGGGCCCTGAGGCGGAAAATTTAAGGCGGCCAGGCCTCGCCGTCCGCCCAAACCTCGACCTCTGCGCAGCGCGCGACGGCGCAAGCTGCGATCAGCGCCGGATCGCGCACGCTAAGCCGCTTGAGCGCCGCGCGCTTATCGGCGCCGGCGACAATAAAGAGGATCTGCTCGACCTGAGCGAGCCAGTCGGGCGTGACGCTCACGGCCGCGCGGCCATCCGGCCGCTGCACGGGGATCGCGAGCCGGCCGCGTGCCGCCGCCAGATCCCCCGGCCTGAAGAGCGAGGCGGTGTGGCCGTCGGCGCCCAGGCCGAGAAGTCCCAGGCGCACCGGCAGCTTCTCGCCGAGGAGCCCCTGCAAGCGCTCCTCGTAGGCCTGCGCCGCCGCCTCCAGCGGCAGTTCCGTGCGCACGCGCAGTACCTGTGCGTCGGGCAGTGCGAGGGCCTTCAAGAGCGGCACTGAGAGGTGGTAGTTGCTGGCGTCGGAAGTGGATGGCACGTGGCGTTCGTCGGAGTAGAGGATGTAGAGCCCGGGCGCCGCGCGCGGCGGCCGCTCGGCCAGCAATGCGAAGGCCGGGCCCGGGGTGGTGCCGCCCGCGAGCATGATGGCGCTCGCCGCGCCGTCCGTCGCCGCGCTTCTGAGACGTTCGGCAAGCGCAAGATCAAGATCGCGGCGCAGGGCGAAGGGGCGCACGCGCACAGCCGTTGGTGTTCCTGGACTCATAAGGCTTGTCCTTGCTTTAGGGATTGCGCGGTGGCTCGCTCACGCGCGCATGCATCTCGATGGACTCGCGCCCGCGCAGTGCGCGGATGGTGAGCGCCGTGCCGGGACGGCGTGCGGCGATATTGGCGAGCGTCTCCTGAGCGCTTCTGAGCGGCGCTCCGTCGATGGCGACCAGGATGTCCCCGGGCTGCAGTCCTGCCTGCTGCGCGGGACTGCCCACGTAGAGGTTTGAGACGAGGACGCCGCCGCGCGCCAGTCCGAGCTGCGCCGCCTGTGCATCCGTGACGTCCTCCGGCACGATGCCGAGCCAGCCGCGGATCACGCGCCCGTGAGCGATGATGTCATCGAGGACCCCGCGCACGAGGTTCACGGGAATGGCGAAGCCGATGCCTTCGACGCCCTGATTCTTGGCGGCGATGGCGGTGTTGATGCCGACGAGCGCGCCGCTGGTGTCGATGAGCGCGCCGCCGGAGTTGCCGAAGTTGATGGCCGCATCCGTCTGGATGAAGTCCTCGAAGGTCGCGATCCCCAGCTGCTCGCGCCCCGTGGCGCTGACAATGCCATGCGTGACGCTCTGCGATAGTCCGATCGGATCGCCGATCGCGAGCACCACATCGCCGGGGCGCAGACGGTCGGAGCGGCCAAAGGTGACGACCGGCAGCGGCGACAGATCGATCTGCAGGACGGCAAGATCGGTATCCGGATCGCGCCCGACGATGTGGGCGTCGGCCACGCGGCCATCCGCCAGCTGTACCTTGATGGAATCGGCGTTCGCAATCACGTGGTGATTGGTCACGATGTGGCCGCGCGTGTCGACGATGACGCCGGAACCGAGGCTCCTTTCCACGCGCTGCCGGTAGCGCGGCAGGAAATTGCCAAAGAGCTGATCCCACCCGGAGGGGGCGACGCGCTCGGTCACCAGGCGCGCGGTATAGATATTGACCACCGCCGGCGCGGCGCGGGCGACCGCGTCGGCATAGCTCACATGGCCCGGCAGCGGCGCCGCCAGCGCGACCGGGGCGGCCGCCGGCGCGAGCGGGGCGCGGGCCAAGAGTTGCGGGCGCAGGGCGACGATGATGAAGGCGAGCGCGAGGCCGCCGACGACCCAGCCGATTATAAATGTGAGCCAGCGCGGCAATTGATTTGTCAGCATCTTTGTGATCATGCGCACCGCTAAGGCGCGCCGGGCGCTCGTCCGAAGACCCTTGTCGTTCGTGTATACTAAATCACGCCGCCCCCCGCTAGCCGCCAGCAGCGTCCGCACGCGCTTGCGCGCGCACTAGATGTGGGCGCGAAGGTATGGGCGGACTTACGACGGATGACAGCGGGAGAGCCACTCGATGGCTGGTGATGGAGTGATTGACGACCATCAGGTCGACACGAGTCGGCGTGTATTTCTGACCGCGGCCACGGCCGCAACCGGCGCCATCGGCGCGGCATTTGCCCTCGTGCCGTTCATTTCATCGTGGATGCCCTCGGAGCGCGCGCGCGCCTTCGGCGCGCCCACTGAGCTCGACATCTCCAAGATTGATCCCGGGCAGATGGTCATCGTCGTGTGGCGCAAGCAGCCGATCTTTGTCGTGCGCCGCACTCCGGCGATGCTGGCGAGCCTTGCAGGCCACGACGATCGGCTGAAGGATCCAACCTCGGCGAATTCCGATCAGCCGCCGTACGCAAAGAACGTGCAGCGCGCGCGCACGCCGGAATACCTGGTGCTCATTGGCGTGTGCACGCACTTAGGCTGCATGCCGAAGGCGCGCTTCGAGGCGGGATTTCCCGAGCTCGGCGCGGACTGGCCGGGCGGCTTCTTCTGTCCCTGCCACGGCTCGCGCTTTGATCTGTCCGGGCGCGTATTTGACGGCTCGCCCGCCTCGGTGAATCTGCGCGTGCCGCCCTATGAGTACCCGAATGCTCACACGCTCGTGATCGGCTTGAGTGACGCCGCTCAGAAAGGAGCCGCGTGATGGCCGCGCCCGCGTCGCCACCGGCATCGACGCCGAAGCCCGGCGGACTGCGCGCCTGGATCTACAAGCGCTTTCCGGTGCAGGAGTTCATCGCCGACCAGCTGACCGGCTACTACGCGCCGAAGAATTTCAACATCTGGTATTTCTTCGGTTCGATCGCGCTCGTCGTGCTCGTGCTGCAGCTCGCGACTGGCATCTTTCTCACCATGTTCTACAAGCCGGGCGAGGCGACGTCCTTCGATTCCGTCGAATTCATCATGCGCGAGGTGCAGTGGGGCTGGCTCATCCGCTATCTGCACTCGACCGGCGCATCCGTGTTCTTCATCGTCGTCTACCTGCACATGTTCCGCGCAATGCTGTATGGCTCGTATCGGGCGCCGCGCGAGCTGCTGTGGCTCATCGGCATGCTGGTGTACCTCGCGCTGATGGCGGAGGCGTTCTTCGGCTACGTGCTGCCTTGGGGCAACATGTCCTTCTGGGGTGCCCAGGTGATCGTGAACCTGTTCGGCACGATTCCCGTGATTGGCTCCGGCCTCGTCGAGTGGATCCGCGGCGATTATGGCATCGCGGACGCGACCCTCGGCCGCTTCTTTGCCTTGCACGTGGCGGCGGTGCCGCTCGCCATCCTGTTATTGGTGGCGCTGCACCTTGTGGCGCTGCACCAGACGGGCTCGAATAATCCGGACGGCATCGAAATCAAGGAGCGCGTCGGCGCCGACGGGCATCCGCTCGACGGCATTCCGTTTCATCCCTACTACACGGTGAAGGACATCGTGGGCATTGGCGTCATGCTGGTCATGCTCGCCATCGTCGTCTTCTTCGTACCGAGCTTCGGCGGCTTGTTTCTCGAGGCGCCGAATTTCGAGCCCGCCAACCCGATGTCCACGCCCGAGCACATCGCCCCGGTGTGGTACTTCACGCCCTACTACGCCATCCTGCGCGCGGTGCCGGATCAGCGCGCCGGCGCGTTTCTGATGTTTCTCGCGGTCGCGCTCTTTGTATTTCTGCCGTGGCTGGATCGCTCGCCGGTCAAATCGATGCGCTATCGCGGCATGCTCTCGCGGGGGGCGCTGGCGCTGTTTGCCGTCTCCTTCGTGGTACTCGGCTATCTTGGCCTGCAGCCGGCCGAAGGGCTATACGTCGTCCTCGCGCGCATTTTCGCGTGCTGCTATTTCGCATTCTTCCTGTTGATGCCGTGGTACTCGCGCATCGACAAGGTGAAGCCGGTGCCCGAACGAGTGGTTTTTCATGCGCACGAGTAAGCGGGCGCTGCTGCTCGCATGTGTTCTAGCGAGCGGCATGGCCACTGCCGCCACCGAGCCCGGCGCCGGCGCGGACTGGATGACGTGGCGCGCCGCCGATGACGTCACCAACACGGCATCCCTGCAGCGCGGCGCGCGCAACTTCATGGGCTATTGCCTGGGCTGTCATTCGCTCAAGTATGAGCGCTACTCACGGCTCGGCACGGATCTCGGCCTCACGCCCCAGGAGCTGCAGAAGTATCTGATCGCGCCGGGCGACAAGCCCGGTGACTACATCCTGACCACCATGCCGGCCGGCGATGCGGCGACCTGGTTCGGCAAGACGCCGCCCGATCTGTCGCTCATGGCCCGGGCGCGCGGCGCGGATTACCTCTATCAGTTCCTGAAGACGTTTTACGTCGATGCGTCAAAGCCGACCGGCGCCAATAATCTGCGCCTGGACTCGACCGCGATGCCGGCGGTGCTCTCGGAGCTCGAGGGCCTGAAGCGCGCGGTTTTCAAGGACGTGCAGGAAAAGAGCGCCGACGGCAAGCTCATGAGCGCGCATGTGTTCGACCACTTCGAGCAGCTCGCGCCGGGACGCATGAGCGCGGCCGAGTACGATGCGTTCGTGCACGATACGGTCAACTTTCTCGATTACGTGGGCGAGCCCACGCAGGTCGCGCGGCGCGCGCTCGGCATCTGGGTCGTACTCTTTCTCCTCGTGTTTACGTGGCTTGCATGGCTGCTGAAGCAGCAATATTGGAAAGACGTGCACTGATCGCGTCGGGAGTGCGGATAATTGTCGAGCCGACGTTCCATCATGACGCTGTTTTCCGCGCCGACTGATCCTTGGAGTCATCGGACGCGCATCGTGCTCGCGGAAAAGGGCATCAGCATCGAAATCGTGAGCGTCGAGCCTGGCCGTTTTCCGGAGGACCTTCTCGATCTGAATCCCTATCACAGCGTGCCGACGCTGGTCGACCGCGAGCTCGTGCTGTACGACTCGCGTGTCATCATTGAATATCTCGACGAGCGCTTCCCGCACCCGCCGCTGATGCCGGTCGATCCGGTGACGCGCGCGCAGTTTCGCCTCGCGCTCTATCGCATAGAGCGCGACTGGTATGGACTTGTGCAGCAGATCGAGCAGGAGCCGGACAAGAAGCAGACGGTGAAGCACAAGAAAATCCTGCGCGACGTCATCCTGCAGAGCACCGAGCTCTTTGCAATGAAGCGATTCTTCCTGTCCGAGGAATTTTCGCTGGTCGACGCCACGATCGCGCCGATCCTGTGGCGGCTGCCCTACTACGAGATCGACCTGCCGCCGCAGGCGCAGCCGATCGTCAAATACGCATCCCTGGTATTCGCACGCGCTGCGTTTCGTGACAGTCTATCGGACGCCGAGCAGGAGATGCGCCTTCTGTGAGGCCGACCTTCGCCGCCGTGAACTAACATGCCTTCCGTCCCGCCCAAACGACCCTATCTGCTGCGTGCGATGCACGAGTGGGTTACCGACAGCCAGCACACACCGCACGTCATCATTGATGCCGACAGGCCCGGCGTCGTGGTACCGCGACCGTTCGTCAAGGACGGCAAGATCGTGCTCAATTTGAGCCTCACCGCGACGCAGAATCTCTCCCTCGGCAACGAATGGATCGAATTTGGCGCGCGCTTCGCGGGGGTGGTGCATTTCATCCGCGTGCCGATCGCCGCGGTGCTCGGCATCTATGCGCGCGAGACGGGCGAGGGCATGGTGTTCTCCGACCAGGATCTGGGGCCCGAGCCGCCGCCGCAGCCGAGCGCCGAGGAAGACGGCACGCGGCGCTCGCACCTGAAGCTCGTCAAATAGGCCTTAAGTCAGTTGGCCGGCGCCGCGGGCAGCACGTGCGGCTGCCCGTTGTGCAAGGTGCCCCACACGAGCTCGCGATGCACACGCCGCTCGGCATCGAGGCTCAAGTGCCCGGTGAGTCCCTGCACATCCAGTTGCGCAGCTCCCGGCTGGGCGTGCAGCGCCGCGGCCAGGAGGTAGGCATCAAAGCCAAAGGCGAACAGCCGGTTGCGATTGGGCCCGTCGTCCGGCCAGGCTACACGCGCAGCGTCGTGGACGCTGTCGGCAAGCTCGCTGCCGAGCATCCACGGCATGTCCGGGAACAGTAGACCCTCCAGATCCTGATTGGCGTTCGAAGCGGGCTCGTAGGAGTCCGAGGTGGCGTAGGTCGGAACGCCGCCGACATAGTGGAAGCGCAGCTGCGGCAGCAAGAGCCGCGCCGTGTTCACCTGGCTTGCGGCAAAGATGAATTCGATGTCGCCGCGCGGCCGGGGCTCGAACTCGAGCTTGACGCCCAGCACGGATTCGAGCCGCTTGGCGCGCGCGCGGCTGTCGCTGATGCGCAGCACCTGCGTGATCTCGGGCGAATAGTCGGCGAGCCCGGCGTCAAAGGAGGCCTGCGAGAGAAGCGCACCGCCGCCGGCCTGCAGCTCCTGGGTGAACGCCGCGAGGACGCGTGCACCCCATTCGCCCGTGGGTACGAGCGCGACCCCGGCGTGGCGCCCGTCGGCGAGTACGCGCCGCGCCACCTGCCGCGCCTCATCCTCGGGCGAGAGGGCATACTGATAGAAGGCGTTGGGGACGGGTGTGCCGGGCGGCAGAAAGTTGAGCGCCAGGATCGGCGGTCGCGCGCCGCCGATGGCGGCGGCTGCAATCACGGCGTCGCGGGCGAGCGGGCCGACGATGAGCTGTGCGCCGTCGCGCGTCGCCTGCGCAACCGCGGCCCCAATGCCCAGTTCCGCGGTGTCGTAGAAGCGGATGTGCAGGCGCTGGGCGATGGGCGTCTGGTAGTAGGCCGTCATGAACCCCTCGCGCAGCGAGATTCCTGCGCTCGAGAGCTTCCCCGAGATCGGCATGAGGAGCGCCACATGTCCGAGGCCATCGGCTGCCGGCGTCTCGAGTGCGGGGGTCGCGCGCAGCGGCGCGGGCGGTGCGGCCGGTGGCGGGGCGGGCGGCGTTGCAGGTGCGGGCACCGGTGTGGAAGGCGGCGCCTCGGGGTTGGGGTTCACGAGAGAGCATCCCACCAGAGCCAGGAGCGCGGCCGCCGCAATCCCCCGCATCACGCCGCTGCCGTCAAACATTAGCTGTGCGACCTCATGTGCGTGGGTAGGATGCCCCGTTCGAGCCGCTGCCAGTGGCGCGGCGAAGGAATTATAGTGAAGAAATCAACAGGCCGGCTCGACGTCGTTGCGACGCCGATCGGAAATCTCGCCGATCTGAGCGCCCGCGCGCGCCAGAGCCTTGCCGAGGCGGACCTGATCGCAGCCGAGGACACGCGTCATACCCTCGCGCTGCTGCACGCCATCGGGGTGTCACGGCCGCTCGTGTCGCTGCATGCACATAACGAATCCGAGCGCGTGCCGCAGCTCATGGCGCAGCTCGAGGCGGGCGCCGTGGTCGCGCTCGTGAGCGATGCGGGCACGCCGCTCCTCTCCGACCCCGGATTTGAGCTCGTGCAGCAGGCGGCCGCAGCCGGCATCGAAGTGCGCTCGATTCCGGGGCCGTCGGCCATCACGGCGGCGCTGGCTGTGGCGGGCCTGCCGCCGGGGCGCTTTTGTTTCGAGGGCTTCCTGCCGGCACGCTCGAAGGAGCGGCGCACGGCCTTGCTCGAACTAGCCGGTGAGCCGCGCACGCTCGTTTTTTTTGAAGCTCCGCACCGCATTGCCGCGTCGCTCGAGGACCTGGCGGCCGCCTTCGGCGCCGAGCGCCGCGCGGTCGTGGCGCGCGAGCTCACCAAGATGCACGAGACCATCTACCGCGGAACGCTCGCTGAGCTTGCAGCCCTCGCGCAGGCCGATGCGAATTTCCGCCGCGGCGAGATCACTTTGGTGGTCAGCGGCGCGCCGAGCGCAGCTGTCAGCGTCGACCCGCAGCTTCTGAAGCGCACCGTCACGCTGCTTCTCAAAGAGCTCGCGCCCGGCAAGGCGGCCGCGCTTGCCGCGCAGCTTACGGGCGCCCGCAGGCGCGAGGCTTATGCAATCGCCATCGCTTGCGCGCCTGAAGAGGATGTCGCGGGCTGAGGCGTGCTAACTTGGCCTCTGGAGCCGGCCGGGCAGTCGCTGCATTTCATGGTGAAATGTGGAGGAAAGTCCGGGCTTCGACGGATGAGGTGCCAGGTAACGCCTGGGGGGCGCGAGCCCACGGAAAGTGCAACAGAAAGCAAACCGCCTAAGCGCTGCAAAACAGCGCCGGTAAGGGTGAAATGGTGCGGTAAGAGCGCACCGCGTCAGTGGTAACACGCGACGGCACGGCAAACCCCACCTGATGCAAGGCCAAATAGGGAAGCAGCGGTGCTTGGAAACAAGGGCCGCAGCGTAATTCCGCACGCGCTTCCGGGTAGGCCGCTAGAGGCTCACGGTGACGTGGGTCCCAGAGGAATGGCTGCCCTAGACAGAACCCGGCTTACAGGCCGGCTCCTTCTTTTTACGCTGCGCGCGCTATCAAGATCCCACCGCGCGCCAGCCTCAAGTGCTGTTTAAATTAACATAAGTCGTTGTGATTGCGACGTATCTCTCACTCTTCGTGATTGACATATCGTGCACGTCATTTCTATAGTGGCGCGAAGTGGGAGAAAGTGGGGGCGAATGGGCGGATTGATCGCTCAAGACCATGTTTCGCGGCGCAGCAAAGGTCACCTTGGACGACAAGGGCCGGATGGTCATTCCCAACCGGTATCGAGAACAGATCGCCGAGCGTGCGCAAGGGCAGCTCGTGGTGACGGTCGATCGAGACCAATGCCTACTCCTGTATCCCCTGCCTGACTGGGAGCAGATCGAACGCAAGCTCATGAGCCTGCCCAGCCTGCACGCACAGGCACGCCGGCTGCAGCGCCTGATGGTGGGCCACGCGACCGATCTTAGCCTCGATGGGCACGGCCGGCTGTTGCTGCCGGCGGAGCTGCGCGCATTCGCGGGCCTCGAGCGTCACGCCATGTTGATCGGCCAGGGTAATCGCTTCGAGCTGTGGGACGAGACGCGCTGGACTACGCGGCGCGATTTCTGGCTTGCCAGCGAAGAGGCCGTCACTGATCTGCCCTCGGAGCTCGATTCGCTGTCGTTATAAGCAGCGCGTCGCAGGCTCACATGTACAGGTGCGGGCGAAGCGCAGCGGCAGCGCGCTTCGCGCCGCTATTCGTACGGGGCCGCAGCGTATGTGCGGTCCCGCGAAAAGTTGAGTGCAGCCGATGACAAGTGAGCACACGGCAGTGCTTGTCGAGGAAGCACTCGCGGCTCTGGCCATTGAGGCGGGTGGGTACTATGTCGATGCGACATTCGGGCGCGGGGGCCACACGGCACGCCTACTCGAGGCCGTGGGTCGAGAGGGTCGCGTGCTCGCGATCGACCAGGATCCGCAAGCCATTCAGGCCGGGCGCGCACGCTTTGCCGACGAAATGCGGCTTGCGCTCGTCCACGCGTCATTTGCCGAGCTTGGGTCGCTCGTGCCGGCGTACGGCGAAGGCCGCCCGTGCCGCGGTGTGCTCTTCGATCTCGGCGTGTCCTCGCCGCAACTCGACGACCCGGCCCGCGGCTTCAGCTTCCGCGCGGACGGCCCGCTCGACATGCGTATGGATACGTCACGGGGCGAGCCCGTCTCTGGTTGGCTCGCTCGGGCGGGCGTCGACGAGATTCGCGAGGTGATTGCGGAGTTGGGCGAGGAGCGCTTCGCGCGGCGGGTCGCGATTGCGATCGTCGCGACGCGCCGCGAGCAGCCGCTGCTGCGCACGGGCGCGCTTGCGGCGCTCGTTTCCCGCGCGGTGCGCACGCGCGAGCCAGGCAAGCACCCGGCAACGCGCACCTTCCAGGCGCTGCGCATCTTCATCAACGACGAGTTGGGCGCGCTCGCGCGCGGGCTCGGCGCCGCCATTGAAGCGCTCGCACCCGGCGGGCGCCTCGCCGTCATCAGCTTTCATTCGCTCGAGGATCGCATCGTCAAGCGCTTCATGCAGCGCGCCTCCACGATCGATGCGGCGCTTGCCGACCTGCCGGTGGTGCCGCCCGCCGCCCGCGCGCGCGCACGCCTAGTCGGCAGGAAACTGCGGGCGCAGGCTGCCGAAGTGGCGCGCAATCCGCGCGCGCGCAGCGCCCTCATGCGCGTGGCCGAGAAACTGCCTTGAGGCGCCCGGGCTCATGAGACTCAGCTCGCCGCGCTCGCTTGCGATCATCATTGCCACGCTGTGGACGGGCGTGCTCGGCAGCGCCGCGGGCGCCATCTACTGCAAGCACCGCGCGCGCGAGCTCTTCGTGGAGCTTGAGCGCCTGAATGCCCGCCGCGACAACCTCGATGTCGAATGGGGGCAGCTGCAGCTCGAGCAGAGTGCCTGGTCGACGCATGCCTTCGTCGAGCGGGTCGCGAGCACCAAGCTGCGCATGGCGACCCCGCCGCCGCAGGCCATCGAGGTAATCGCGCCATGATCGGCTACGAGGCGCGCCAGGAGGCGGCACTGTCTTTTCGCTGGCGCTCCTACGTGCTGCTCGCGATCCTCGGGGCAAGCGCGCTCGCGCTCGGCTGGCGCGCGGCGAACCTCGCGCTGCGCGATCACGGCTTTCTCGCAAGCCAAGGCAACGCGCGCTTCTCGCGCGTGGCCGCCATCGTTGCGCACCGCGGCACCATCATCGACCGCTATGGCGAGCCGCTCGCGGTCAGCACGCCGGTGGATTCGGTGTGGACCAATCCGCGCGAGCTTGCGCTTGCGACCGATCAGATCCCGCGGCTTGCGGCGGCGCTGAAAGTCGATCGCCAGGAGCTCACACGGCGGGTCACGAGCAACCTCGACCACGAATTCCTCTACCTCGAGCGCCACCTGCAGCCTGCCGAGGCGCAGCAGATCCGCGCGCTCGACATTCCGGGCGTGTACCTGAGCCGCGAATACCGGCGCTATTTTCCCGCAGGCGAAGTCGCGGGGCACATTCTTGGCTTTACCAACGTCGACGATGCGGGCCAGGAGGGCCTGGAGCTCGCCTTTGACCACTGGCTCGCAGGCGAAGACGGTGCCAAGCGCGTGATCCAGGACCGCTACGGGCGCGTGGTGCAGGACGTCGACAGCATCAGAAGTGCCCGGCCCGGGCGCGACCTCATCCTGTCAATCGATCTGCGCATTCAATATCTCGCCTACCGCGAGCTGAAGGCGGCGATCCTCCAGCAGCGCGCCCGGGCAGGTTCGGTGGTCGTGCTCGACGTCGCCACCGGCGAAGTCCTGGCGATGGTGAATCAGCCCGCCTACAACCCGAACGATCGCGAGCAGTTCGTCGCGTCCACCTACAGGAATCGCGCGGCGACCGACATTTTCGAGCCGGGCTCGAGCATCAAACCCTTCTTCGTTGCCGCGGGCCTGGTGTCCGGAAAGTACGACGACCGCAGCGTGATCGATACCTCTCCGGGATTCTTCAAGGTCGGCGTGAAGACGATCGAGGATGAGCACGGAAGTCTGGGGGCGATCAACCTTGCGACCATTCTCGCCAAGAGCTCCAACGTCGGCATGGCGCGTCTGGCGCTGTCGCTTGAGCCGCAGCTCATCTGGAAGACGCTGACTTCGCTCGGCTTCGGGCAGGTCACGACGAGCGGCTACCCGGGCGAGTCCGCGGGCCTGCTGAGCGACTACGCCCACTGGCGGCCGATCGGGATTGCGACGATGTCGCACGGCTACGGACTCTCCGTGACACCGCTGCAGCTTGCGCATGCCTACGCGACCGTCGGTGCGCTCGGCATGAACCGTCCGGTTTCATTCCTGCGCGTCGACAGCGCGCCGGCGGGGGAGCGCGTGCTCGACCCGCATCTGTGCCGCGAACTCATCAGCATGCTCGAGTCGGTCGTCGCCGCGGAAGGCACCGGCAAGCTCGCCGCCATTCCGGGCTACCGCGTCGCCGGGAAAACCGGCACGGCCTGGAAGGCGACCGCGGGGGGCTACTCAACCGATCGCTACATGGGGGTGTTCGGCGGCATGGCGCCGTCGACGAACCCGCGTCTTGCGGCGGTCGTCGTCATCGACGAGCCGAGCGCAGGCAAATACATGGGCGGCGATGTGGCCGCGCCGGTATTTTCAGCGGTGGTAGGCCATGCGCTGCGCCTGCTTGCCGTCGCGCCGGATGAACCCGTGCGCGCTCTTCCCGATACGGAGCCCGCCGCCGCCGCCAAGGGCGTTCGCACGGCGGCGCTGCAATGATGGCGCGCGTGCGCCGCCTGGCTGACCTCACGGCTGGCCTCGTCGACGTGCCTTGCGAGATCACAGTGAGCGATGTGACTCTCGACAGCCGCGCGGCATCCGCCGGCAGCCTCTTCCTCGCCTGCCGCGGCCGCGCGCACCACGGCCTGAGCTTCGCGAGCGACGCGGTCGCGCGCGGCGCACGCGCCGTCTTGTACGAAAGCGGCGGCAGCGATGCGCAGGCGCCTGCGCTGCCTGCCGGGATCTTCGTGCGCGGCGTGCCGCACCTCAACCGTGTGGCAGGCACCATCGCCGAGCGCTTCTTTGATGCACCCTCGCAGACGCTGACGATTGCCGGCATCACCGGCACGAACGGCAAGACCACCTGCGCGTATCTGCTTGCGCAGGCGCTGTCGCTGTGCGGCCGGCGCGCCGCCTACATGGGCACGCTCGGCTACGGCCTGCCCGGTGCGCTGACGGAATCGGATCTGACGACGGCGGATGCCGTCAACGTGCAGCGGCAGCTTGCGCACCTGCGCACTCTCGGCGCCGAGAGCGTCGCCATGGAAGTCTCCTCCCACGCCCTGACGCAGGATCGGGTCACGGCGGTGCGCTTTCACACGGCGGTGTTCACGCAGCTCACGCGCGATCACCTCGACTACCACGGCACCATGGCTGACTACGCCCGGGCGAAGGCGCGCCTGTTTTCGTGGCGCGAGCTTGCCGCGCGCGTCATCAATATCGACGACGCCCTGGGTCGGGAACTTGCGTGCGCGCTCTCAAACGCGCGCCTCATCGTCACGACGCGCCAGGCAAAGCGCCCCGATGCGGCCGCATTCGTGCGCGCGGCGCGTGTCAGCGCGCGCCCCGGGGGCCTCGCGCTTGCCATCGAGTCGAGCTGGGGGCAGTGCGAGCTTGAGACCTCGCTCCTCGGGGATTTCAACGCCGACAATCTCCTGACAGTGCTCGCCGTGCTCCTCAACTGGGACGTGCCGCTCGCGACGGCGGCTTCCGCTCTCGCGCGCGCGCCGGCGCCGCCCGGCCGGATGGAGCTCTTCGGGTCCGGCCCGCATGCGCTGGTGGATTTCGCGCACACGCCCGATGCGCTCGCGCAGGCGTTGCAGGCCGCGCGCGCCCACTGCCGCGGCAGGCTGTGGGTGGTATTTGGCTGCGGCGGCGATCGCGACCCGGGCAAGCGGCCGCTCATGGGCGAGATCGCCGCGCGCCTCGCCGATGAAGTGGTGCTCACCGACGACAATCCGCGCCGCGAGAATCCGCAGGCGATCATCAACGATATCAGGAGCGGCATCGCCAGCGAGCGGCCGCTCGTCGTCGAGCATGACCGCGCGCAGGCGATCCGCACGACGCTCGCGCGTGCGGCGAGCGCGGACCTGGTGCTCATCGCCGGCAAGGGTCACGAGGCCTATCAGATCTACGGCAGCGAGCGGCGCATTTTCCGCGACCAGTCGATCGTGCGCGCCTACTTCGGCGCCGAGCCATGATGCGCACGCTGGCAAGTTTCGCCGCGGCCTGCGGGGGGCGCCTGCAGGGAGAGGATCGCAGCTACTCGCAGGTGTCGACCGACACACGCACGCTCGAGCGCGGTGATCTCTTCGTGGCACTGCGCGGCCCGCGCTTCAATGGCAACGACTTCGTGGCGCAGGCGCACGCGGCAGGCGCCGCGGGTGCCGTGGTCGATGCGCCGCAGGTGACGCCGCTTGCGCAGGTGATCGTGGCGGAGAGCCAGGCGGCGCTGGCGCGCGCCGCGCAGGAGTGGCGCGGCCGCTTTGACATCCCGGTGATTGCAGTCGCCGGCAGCAACGGCAAGACCAGCACCAAGGAGATGACGGCGGCGATCCTTGCGCGCGCCGGCACCTGCCTCGCCACGCGCGGCAATCTCAACAACCACATCGGCGTGCCGCTCACCCTCTTGCGCTTAGGCGCCGAGCATCGCTTCGCCGTCATCGAGATGGGCGCCAATCAAAGCGGCGACGTCGCAGCTCTCGTCGAGCTTGCATCGCCCACCATCGGCCTCATCACCAATGCGGGAGCCGAGCACCTGGAGGGCTTCGGCACTCTTGAGGCCGTCGCACGCGCCGAGGGCGAGGTGGTCGAGGGGCTGCCCGCCGCCGGCACCGCCGTCATCAACGCGGACGATCCCTATGCGCCGCTGTGGCGCGAGCTGACGAGCGCCAAGGTCGTAAGCTTCGGCATGGCGGCGGATGCAGCCTGGCGCGCGGAACGCGTGCACTGCGAGGTCGACGCGCAAGGCTTCAAGACGCGCTTCACGCTCGTCACGCCGCTCGGCAGCGCCGCCGTGATGCTCGAGCTTGCCGGCCGGCACAACGTCATGAATGCGCTCGGCGCGGCGGCCGCCGCCGCCGCCGCGGGCGCAAGGCTTGAACACATCGTCGCGGGTCTTGCCGCCGTGCGCGCCGTGCCCGGCCGACTGCAATTCAAGCGGGCGCTGAGCGGCGCGTGGCTCATCGACGACTCCTACAACGCGAATCCGAGCTCGGTGCGCGCCGGCATCGAAGTGCTCTCGCTGCTCGACGGGAAGAGATGGCTCGTGCTCGGCGACATGGCGGAGCTTGGCGATTTTGCCAAGGAAAGCCACGCCGAGATCGGCGCATTCGCGCGTGAGCACGGCGTTGAGCGGCTCTTTGCCACCGGCGCGCTCACGATGGGCACGGTGCAGAGCTTCGGCGCAGGAGGAGAGTGGTTCCCCGACGCCCAGGCGCTCTCCGCCGCGCTCCTCGCCAGCGCCAATTCCGGCGTGCGCATGCTCATCAAAGGCTCGCGCATGAACCGCCTGGAGCGCGTCGTCGAGGCGCTCACCGCACCCGGGCCGCGAGCGGAGTAGGCGCATGCTCTACTGGCTGACTCAGCATCTCGCCCTGGTGAAGTCGGGATTTCACGTCTTCTCCTACCTCACGCTGCGCGCCATCCTCGCGATGAGCTCGGCGCTCGCACTATCGCTCCTCGTCGGTCCGAGCATGATCGCGCGCCTGTCGCGCTACTCGATCGGCCAGGTGGTAAGAAACGACGGGCCCAAGTCGCATCTGCCGAAGGCCGGCACGCCGACGATGGGCGGCGCGCTCATTCTGGTGGCGACCCTCGTCAGCACCTTGCTGTGGGCCGACCTTGCCGACCGCTTCGTGTGGACCGTGCTCGCCGTGACCTTCGCCTTCGGTCTCATCGGCCTCTACGACGACTATCTGAAACTCGTCGTCGGCAACTCCCGCGGCCTCTCGCCGCGCTGGAAATATCTGTGGCAGTCGGTGGGCGGGCTCTCCGCGGCGGGCACCTTGTATTACTCCGCCGCAACTCCTGCGGAGACGACGCTGTTTCTGCCCTTTTTCAAGACCTTTGCCGAGCCGCTCGGCGCCGGCAGCTTCATCGTCATCGCCTATCTCATGATCGTCGGCATGAGCAATGCGGTGAACCTCACCGACGGGCTCGACGGACTTGCGATCATGCCGGCGGCGCTCGTCATCGCCGCGCTCGGTGTGTTCGCCTATGCCAGTGGCAATGCGGTATTCGCCAATTACCTGTCGATTCCGGCGATCCCGCATGCGGGCGAGCTTCTGATCTTCTGCGCGGCGCTTGCAGGCGCGGGCCTGGGATTTCTCTGGTTCAACTCCTATCCCGCGCAGGTCTTCATGGGCGATGTGGGGGCGCTTGCCATCGGCGCTGCGATCGGGGTGCTGGCGGTGATCGTGCGCCAGGAGCTCGTGGTGCTGGTGATGGGCGGGATCTTCGTGCTCGAGACGGCCTCCGTCATCTTGCAGGTGGCGTCCTTCAAGCTCACGGGCAAGCGCATCTTCCGCATGGCGCCGATCCATCACCACTTTGAGCTGAAGGGCTGGGCGGAGCCGAAGGTGATCGTGCGCTTCTGGATCATTTCGCTGTTCCTGGTGCTCGCTGGCCTCGCGACGCTCAAACTGCGATGAACGCCAACCTCAACAAAGCCGCTGTCGCGGTGATCGTGGGACTCGGCCGCACCGGCTTCTCCTGCGCACGCTATCTGCACAAGCGCGGCTGGCGCGTGGCGGTGACCGACACGCGCGCCGCGCCGCCCGAGCTTGCGCGCCTGCTCGCGCTCGATGCGGGCATTGAAGTGCGTTTGGGCGGCCTTGATGCGCGCCTGCTCGACGGTGCGCTGTGCGTGGTGGTATCCCCCGGCGTGTCGCTCGCCGAACCATTCTTCACCGAGGCGCGCCGGCGCGGACTTGAGATAGTCGGCGACATCGAGCTCTTTGCGCGCGCGGCGGACGCGCCGGTTGCGGGCATCACCGGCACCAACGGCAAGAGCACGGTGACGACGCTCCTGGGGCGCATGGCGCAACGCGCGGCGCTGAAGGTGCGTGTCGGCGGCAACTTAGGCGAACCCGCGCTCGATCTGCTGGACGCCGACGATCCGAGCGTGCGCGCGGCAAACTCCGCCATCGATGCAGCGCAGAGCGCGGGGGCTGCGGATCTTTATGTGCTGGAGCTCTCGAGCTTCCAGCTCGAGACCACCGATTCGCTGGATCTCGTGGCGGCGGCCGTGCTCAACGTCAGCGCCGACCATCTCGACCGCTATGGCTCGCTCGAGGCGTATGCGGCGGCCAAGGCGCGCATCTTCGCGCGCTGCGATACGGCGGTAATCAATCTCGATGATCCGCTCGTGGTGCGCATGCCGCGCCCTGGGCAGCGCACGCTCAGTTTCTCGCTGCGCGCCACAATCGGTGCCGATTACGCGCTCGCGCTGCAGGCCGATGAGTGGTGGCTCACGCGCCGCGGCATGCCGCTCTTGCGGGTCGCCGACATGAAGCTTGCCGGCGGACACAACGCGGCGAACGCGCTCGCCGCGCTCGCCCTGGGAGAAGCGCTCAATCTGCCGCTCGCGGCAATGACCGCTGAGCTGCAAAACTTCTCCGGTCTGCCGCATCGCTCGCAGTGGGTCGCGCAGGTGCGCGGCGTCACCTACATCAATGATTCGAAGGGCACGAATGTCGGCGCGACTCTCGCGGCGGTCGCCGGGATGGCGGCGCCGGTGGTGCTGATTGCCGGCGGCGACGGCAAGAATCAGGACTTCGCGCCGCTCGGTGCTGCACTGCGCGGCAAGCTGCGCCACGCCGTTCTCATCGGCCGTGCCGCCGCTGAGATCGCGCAGGTCCTTAAGGGCGTATGCACGGTCGAGCGCTGCGCGACGCTCGAGGAAGCCGTGCGCGCAGCCTCCCGCGCCGCAGCGCCCGGCGATGCGGTGCTCCTGTCGCCGGCGTGTGCCAGCTTGGACATGTTCGCCGACTACGCGCAGCGCGGCGCCGTCTTCATGCAGGCCGTGCGGGAGCTCGCCGCATGAGCTCGACCACTGCCGCCACCGAACTTAATTTCGCCCGCTCGAGCGCGCACGGCGGCAGCATCCGCATCGATTCGGTGCTGGTCGCCCTCGCGCTCGGCATCGTGCTCTTGGGCCTTGTGATGGTGACCTCCGCGTCGATCTCCATTGCGAGCCAGGCAAGCGGCGAGCCCTTTCTCTATCTCGAGCGCCAGCTCATTCTGACGCTCCTCGGCGCAGCCTGCGCAGCGCTCGTCTTCTGCGTGCGCACCGAGCAGCTCGAGCGCGCCTCGATGCCGCTTTTGGTGCTCGCGACCGTGCTCCTCGTGCTCGTGCTGGTGCCGGGCCTCGGCCACGCGGTGAACGGCAGCCGCCGCTGGCTGCGCGTGGCGGGCGCGAATTTCCAGGTGTCGGAGCTCGTGCGCGTCATCGTGCTCATCTACATGGCAAGTTACGCCGTGCGCCGCGAGAAGGAGCTGCGCACGACCTTCAGAGGCCTGGCACGACCGCTTGCGCTGCTGGCGTGCATGGCGGCGCTCCTCCTCGCCGAGCCGGATTTCGGCGCCGCGACCGTGCTCTTCGCGAGCGGCTTTGCGCTCCTCTTTCTCGCCGGCGCGCGCGTGCGCTACGTGCTCGGCATGACGCTCATCGCGGTCGCCGGCTTCGCGACGCTGGCGATGAGCTCGAGCTACCGGCTGCGACGCCTGACGACGTTCCTGGATCCGTGGGCGGATCCCTACAACAGCGGCTTTCAGCTGACGCAGTCGCTGATCGCGATCGGCCGCGGCGAATGGTTTGGTGTGGGCCTGGGCGCAAGCGTGCAGAAGCTCTTCTATCTGCCCGAGGCGCACACGGATTTTCTCTTCGCGGTGCTCGCGGAGGAGCTGGGGCTGGTGGGCGTGGCGCTGACGCTGGCGCTTTTTGTGGGCCTCATCTGGAGGAGCTTCTTCATTGCGCGCCTGGCAGCCGGCGCCGGTCTCAAATTTGGCGCCTATCTTGCGGCAGGCTTCGGACTGTGGCTCGGCATCCAGGCCTTCATCAACATCGGCGTGAACATGGGCGTGCTGCCGACCAAGGGCCTCACCCTGCCGCTCATGAGCTACGGGCGCTCGAGTCTCATCGTGTCGATGGCCTGGGTGGGGCTCGTGCTGCGCGTCTATCACGAAGCCACGCACGAGGCGCGCGGCGGCTCCGGGGCACGCGTGCGTGCGGAGCGTGGTGCATGAGCGCGCGCCCCGTCATCATCATGGCAGGCGGCACCGGTGGCCACGTCTTCCCGGCGCTTGCGCTCGCGCGCCTGTTGCGCGCGAGCTCCTGCGAAGTGGTCTGGCTCGGCACGCGGCGCGGGCTCGAGGCACGCATCATTCCCGCGGAGCGTATTGCCATCGAGTGGCTCTCGATCGGCGGTCTGCGCGGCAAGGGACTCCTGAGCTGGCTCGCCGCGCCGTTTCGTCTCAGCCTCGCCCTCGCACAGGCATTGGCCGTGATGCGGCGTCATCGGCCGTCCGCGGTCGTGGGGCTCGGCGGATTCGTTACCGGTCCCGGCGGGGTCGCCGCATGGCTCATGCGCCGGCCGCTCCTCATCCATGAGCAGAACGCCATTGCAGGCTTCACCAACCGCTGCCTGGCACACCTCGCGCGCGAAGTTCTCGAGGCCTTTCCGGGCAGCTTCGGGGCGGAGGTCACAGCGCATGCGATCGGCAATCCGGTGCGTGCCGACATTGCAGCCGTGGCAGCGCCGGCGATGCGCTTTGCGGCGCGCAGCGGCGCGATTCGCCTGCTGGTGCTCGGCGGCAGCCAGGGCGCGACGCGCCTGAATGCCGTCGTGCCGTTCGCACTCGCGCGCCTTGCCGCCACCGTCAACATTGAAGCGCGCCATCAAGCGGGCGAGCGCTGGCTCGAGGCGGCACGCGCGAACTACGCGAGCGCCGCGGTGCGCGCAAGCGTAGTGCCGTTCATCGACGACATGGCGCAAGCCTACGCGTGGGCGGATCTGGTCATCTGCCGCGCCGGCGCGCTCACCGTGTCGGAGCTCGCCGCAGCCGGCGTCGGCGCCATTCTCGTGCCCTTTCCCGCGGCGGTCGACGATCACCAGAGCGCCAATGCCGCCTATCTCGTGCGCGAGGGAGCTGCGGTGCTGATCGCTGACCGCGAGCTGAACGTGGAGCGACTGGCGGCGGAGCTTGCGCGCCTGTGCGCCGGGCGCGGCAAACTCCTCGCGATGGCGGAGCGCGCGCGGCTCCTCGCGCGGCCGCGCGCGGCCGAGGAACTGGCGCAGGCCTGCTTGAAATTCGCACGGTGCGCGGCATGACGAACGTGCGCGACGACCGCATGCGGCGCATCAACACCATCCATTTCGTCGGCATCGGCGGCAGCGGCATGGGCGGCATCGCCGAAGTGCTCATCAACCTGGGCTATCGCGTGCAAGGCTCGGACCTGCGCGCGAGCGCGGTCACCGAGCGGCTCATTCAGCACGGCGCGCGCGTCGTCATCGGCCATGCCAGCGCAAACATCGCCGACGCCGACGTCGTCGTGGTATCGGGCGCGGTGCCGGCGGACAACTGCGAGATCAACGCCGCGCTCGAGCGGCGCATCCCGGTGGTGCCGCGCGCGGAGATGCTCGGGGAGCTCATGCGCTTCCGCCACGCGATCGCGGTGGCGGGCACTCACGGCAAGACCACGACGACGAGCCTCGTCGCGAGCATCCTCGCCGAAGGCGGCGAGGATCCGACTTTCGTCATCGGCGGCCTTCTGAAAAGCGCCGGCAGCAACGCACGCCTGGGCGCCGGGCGCTATCTCGTCGCCGAGGCGGATGAGAGCGACTCCTCCTTCACGCACCTGCAGCCGTTGATCGCGATCATCACCAATATCGACAACGACCACCTCGGCGCGCACGACGGTGATTTCGAGCGCCTGAAGACGAGCTTCGTCGACTTCCTGCACAACCTGCCTTTCTACGGACTTGCGGTGCTGTGCTTCGACGACGAGCACGTGCGCAGCATTCTGCCGCGCGTCGCCCGCCCGACCGTGACCTATGGCATTAGCGAAGGCGCCGATGTGCGTGCGGTCAACCTGCGCCGCGACGGCGGCGTCACGCACTTCCGGGTCGAACGTGCCGGCAGCGCCACCGTCGAGCTTACCGTCAATCTGCCCGGGACCCACAACGTTCTCAATTCACTTGCGGCCATCGCGGTCGCGACCGAACTTGGAGTCGACACTGCGGCGATCCGCCGCGCGCTCGCGCTCTTCCAGGGCATCGAGCGGCGCCTGCAGCACGTGGCGGATATCGACACGCAGGCCGGGCGCATCACGCTCGTCGACGACTACGGCCATCATCCGACCGAGATTGTTGCAACCCTCGAGGCGCTGCGGCAGGCCTACCCGAATCGCCGCGTGGTGCTCGCCTTCCAGCCGCACCGCTATACGCGCACGCGCGATCTCATCGACGATTTCGGACGCGCGCTCTCCGGCGCCGATGCGCTGCTCGTCACCGAAGTGTATGCGGCAGGGGAGGCGCCGATCGCGGGCGCCGACGGCCGCGCCATCTGCCGCGCGGTGCGCGGCCGCGGCCAGGTGGAACCGGTGTTTGTCGAGAAGGTGGAGGATCTCGCGGCCGCCGTGCGCGACCTGCTGCAGCCCAATGATCTGCTCGTCACGATGGGCGCCGGCAACATGAACGTCGTGTCGCACGCACTGCCCGCGCAGCTCACCCGTCTTGCCCCCGTTCCCAGCACGCGCCGGAGGTCGTCGTGACCATGGCAGTCGCGCCTGAATTCATGCCCCGCGTGCGCCGCGCCGAGTCCATGAGCAGGCACACCTCCTGGCACGTCGGCGGCCCGGCGGAAGTTTTCTTCAATCCGCGCGACCGCATGGATCTTGCGGCGTTTCTGCGCAGCCTGCCCGCCGATGTGCCCGTGCACTGGATCGGACTTGGCAGCAATGTGCTGGTGCGCGATGGCGGCCTGGCGGGCGTCGTGATCGCAACCTACGGCGCGCTCGAGCGCCTGGAGCGCGTCTCGCAGACGACGATCTTTGCCGAGGCAGGGGTTGCCTGCGCGCGCATCGCCAAACAGTGCATCCGCTGGGGGCTGGGGCCGGCCGAATTCCTGGCCGGCATTCCCGGCACCCTGGGCGGCGCGCTCGCGATGAACGCGGGCGCATTCGGCGGGGAGATCTGGCAGCACGTGGTCGAGGTGCAGACCATCGACCGCCGCGGCGTCGAGCACCTGCGCGCGGCGAGCGAATTTCAGGTGGGCTATCGCAGCGTCAACGCGCCCGCGCCGGACGAGGGCTTTCTCGCCGCGCGCCTGCACTTCGAGAGAAAGCCCGCCGCGAACGATGAAGACGTGCGTGCGCTCCTGGCGCGGCGCAAGGCCTCGCAGCCGATCGGCGCCTGGAGCTGCGGCTCGGTGTTCACCAATCCTCCCGGCGATCATGCCGCGCGCCTCATCGAGACCGCGGGCCTGAAGGGATTCCGCATCGGCGATGCGGCGGTCTCGCAGAAGCACGCCAACTTCATCGTCAACTACGGCGCGGCGTCGGCTGCGGACGTCGAGCACCTGATCGAGCACGTGCGCGCCACCGTCGAGCGCGTTCACGGCGTGCGCCTGACACCCGAAGTGCGCATTCTCGGGGAGCGCACCTGATGCACCTGCGCTACGACCCCGGCGCCATGCAGCGCGTGAGCGCGGCGCGCGACTTCGGGCGCGTCGCGGTGCTCTTGGGCGGCGATTCGAGCGAGCGCGAGATCTCGCTCCTCTCCGGCACTGCGGTGCTCGCCGGGCTCGTGCGCCGCGGCGTCGACGCGCACGCCTTTGATCCGCAGGAGCGGCCGCTGTCGCGCCTTCTGGAAGAGAGCTTCGATCGGGTGTGGAACGCGCTGCACGGACCGGGCGGCGAGGACGGCACGCTGCAGGGCGCCCTCGAATTTCTCGGCATCCCCTATACGGGCAGCGGCGTCATGGGATCGGCGATCGGCATGGACAAGCTTGCGACCAAACGCCTGGCGCTCGCCATCGGCGTTGCGACCGCCGATTTCGTGGTGCTGCACGGCAAAGAGGACTTCGATGCCGCGCTCGAGCAGCTCGGGCTGCCGCTCATCGTGAAGCCGGCATCGCAGGGATCGAGCGTCGGCATGGCGAAAGTGGAGCGCGCACCGGATCTTGCCGCCGCCTACGCCGCGGCCGCGGCGCTCGACCGCTGCGTATTCGCGGAACCGTGGATCAGGGGCGGCGAGTACACGGTGGCGCTCCTGCAGGAGCGCGCGCTGCCCTCGATCCGCATCGAGACGCCGCGCACCTTCTACGACTACGAGGCCAAATATTTCAGGAGCGACACGCGCTACCTGTGCCCGTCGGGACTGTCGGTGATGGCGGAGGAGCATCTGGCGAATCTCGCGCTCGCCGCGTTCGGCGCAATCGGCGCCGGCGGCTGGGGCCGCGCGGATTTCATGATGGATGAAACCGGACGGCCGCTCCTCCTCGAGGTCAATACGGTGCCCGGCATGACCGATCACAGCCTCGTGCCGATGGCCGCCCGCGCCCGCGGCATCGATTTTGACGAGCTCGTCTGGCAAGTGCTCGAGACGAGCTTCGCGCGCGTGCGGATCTAGGACGATGCTCATGTGGAAGCGAGCCAAGAACCGACGCAAGCAGAGTGAGCGCCGCGTGCGCCTGCCCGCCATCAACTGGCGGCGCTGGGGCCTGACGGCGCTCAGCTTGGCCGCGGTGCTCGGCGCCCTGGCGACGCTTGCCGTATTTCTCGATCAGCCGATCCAGCGCGTGCTCATTTCGGGGCGCTTTCAGCGCGTCTCGCCCGGAGATGTGGAGCGCGCGGTCAAGGACAAGGTGCGCACCGCGGGGCTTGTGTCGGTGGATCTGGACGCGGTGCGCAGCGCCATCGCGGCGCTGCCGTGGGTGGATACCGCGAGCGTGCAGCGCGCCTGGCCGCGCGGGCTCTCGGTGACGGTGGTCGAGCAGGTGGCGGCCGCGCGCTGGGGCGAGAGCGGCCTTCTCAATACCCGCGGCGAGCTCTTCGCGAGCGCCGCGACGCACATACCGCCCGAGCTTGCGCGGCTCTCGGGTCCCCCCGGAACGCAGTCGCTGGTCGCCGCGCGCTATCTCGCGGCGCAGGGGCGGCTCGTGGAAGCGGGCATGCACCTGACGGCGCTCCGACTCGATGAGCGCGGCGCCTGGGAGCTCGATCTTGCGGACGGCATCACCGTGCGCCTCGGCAGCCGCCAGGTGGATGAGCGCTTCGAGCGCTTCATGATCACCGCGATCAAGCTCATTGCGCAGCGCGCCGACGACATTGCCTATGTCGACATGCGCTACAGCAATGGCTTTGCCATCGGCTGGCGAAGCGGCGGCGCGCATCGCGTCGGCGACGACGGAGGCAAGGATGCCTAAGCGTTCCGACCGCAGTCTCATCGTAGGGCTCGACATCGGCACCTCGAAGGTCGTGGCGCTCGTCGGCGAGATCGGCGCGGACGGCGCCATCGAAGTGCTGGGCCTGGGGTCGCACCCGTCGCGGGGGCTTAAGAAGGGCGTGGTCGTCAATATTGAATCGACGGTGCAGTCCATCCAGCGCGCGGTCGAGGAGGCGGAGCTCATGGCCGGCTGCGAGATCCACGCGGTGTACGCGGGGATCGCCGGCAGCCACGTGAGGAGCTTGAACTCCCACGGGGTCGTTGCGATCCGCGACAAGGAAGTCACCCAGGGCGATGTCGAGCACGTCATTGACGCGGCGAAGGCGGTCGCGATACCGGCCGATCAGAAGATCCTGCATGTGCTGCCGCAGGAATTCATCGTCGACGGCCAGGAGGGCATCCGCGATCCCATCGGCATGTCCGGCGTGCGCCTGGAGGCGAAGGTGCACATCGTCACCGGCGCCGACAGCGCCGCGCAGAACATCGAGAAGTGCATCCAGCGCTGCGGGCTCACCGTCGAGGACGTGGTGCTCGAGCAGCTCGCCTCGAGTTTCGCCGTGCTGACGGAGGATGAGAAGGAGCTCGGCGTGTGCCTGGTCGACATCGGCGGCGGCACGACCGACCTTGCCGTGTTCGCCAACGGCGCGATCCGCCATACCGCGGTGATTCCGATCGCGGGCGACCAAGTTACGAACGACATCGCCGTGTCGATGCGCACGCCCACGCAGTACGCGGAGGACATCAAGATCCGCTATGCCTGCGCGCTCTCGCAGCTCGCCAATCCCGACGAGAGCATCGAAGTGCCGAGCGTCGGCGAGCGGCCCGCGCGGCGCCTGGCGCGCCAGACCCTCGCCGAGATCGTCGAGCCGCGCTACGAGGAGCTCTTTGGCCTCGTGCGCGAGGAGCTGCGCAGAAGCGGCTTCGAGGAGCTGATTGCCGCAGGCATCGTGCTCACCGGCGGCAGCGCCAAGATGGAAGGCGCGATCGAGCTTGCCGAGGAAGTGTTTCACGTGCCGGTGCGCCTGGGGATGCCGCAGCAGGTGCAGGGCCTCTCCGACGTCGTGCGCAATCCGATTTATTCCACGGGCATGGGGCTCCTGCTCTATGCCCGCGACAACGTTTTGCCTGGAGCAAAAGGCCGCGGGCTCTCGAGCGCGAAGGGCGCGCTCGAGCGCATGCGCTCCTGGTTCCAGGGCAACTTTTGAGCTGACAGACCGGTAGTACGCAAGATGAAGCTTCAACCAACCTGTTCTTTTGATAGGAGCGACAACAATGTTTGAACTGATGGATGCATACAGCCAAAGCGCGGTGATCAAGGTCATCGGCGTTGGCGGCGGCGGCGGCAACGCCGTCACTCACATGGTCTCGAGCGGCATCGACGGAGTCGATTTCATGTGCATCAACACCGATGCACAGGCGCTCAAACACTCCAAGGTGAAGACTGCCCTGCAGATCGGCTGCAATATCACCAAGGGTCTCGGCGCCGGGGCCGATCCGGAAATCGGCCGGCAGGCGGCGATGGAGGATCGCGACCGCATCATCGAGCTCGTGGAAGGGTGCGACATGCTCTTCATCACCGCCGGCATGGGCGGCGGCACGGGCACGGGAGCGGCTCCGGTCGTGGCGCAGATCGCCAAGGAGCTCGGGATCCTCACCGTGGCGGTCGTCACCAAGCCCTTCGAGATGGAAGGCGGCAAGCGCTCGCTGATTGCCGACCATGGCATCGCGGAGCTCGGCAAGTTCTGCGATTCGCTCATTACCATTCCCAATCAGAAGCTGCTGACGGTGCTGGGCCCGGACACCACGCTCTTGAATGCCTTCAAGTCGGCGAACCAGGTCCTGCAGGGCGCCGTGCAGGGCATCGCGGAGCTCATCACGCGGCCGGGCCTCATCAATGTGGACTTTGCCGACGTGCGCACGGTGATGGCGGAGACCGGGATGGCCATGATGGGCTCGGGTGCAGCAAGCGGCGAAGGCCGCGCACGCACTGCAGCCGAGGCTGCCGTGTCCTCGCCGCTTCTGGAAGACATCAATCTGGCGGGCGCTCACGGCATTCTGGTGAACGTGACGGCCGGCATGGACCTCTCGATTGGAGAGTTCCAGGAAGTCGGCCAGATCGTGAAGCAATTTGCCTCCGAGGATGCCACCGTCGTCGTCGGCACCGTCATCGACCCGGAACTTGCCACCGAACTGCGCGTTACGGTGGTGGCAACGGGGCTGGGCCGTCCGGCAGCGGCCATCCGCACTCCGATGCCGCGCGAGATGCCCGCCGCCCGCACACCCTCCGGTCAGCGCGACGCGCCCATGCGCGTTGTACGTCGTGGCCCGCTGTCGAACAACGACTATGCGGCTCTGGACAAGCCCACGGTTCAGCGGCAGCGAGCAGTCGGCGATGGGCTGCGTCCCGAGTCCGAGCCTGAGGATCTGCTGGATATTCCGGCATTCCTGCGGCGGCAGGCCGACTGAGCGCTACGCGGTTATTGGAGCCGGATTTGAGCCTATGGTAGGTTAACGGCCCGATTGCCGACGGCCTGACGACCGGGCGTAACGGGGTTGCGAGGAGCGCGACCCCGTAAGGCTTGGGTACGACTTATTTGGATGCCGGCAGCACACCCTATTATGGTTGGACAACGCACCCTCAAGAACTCGATACGCGCAACGGGTGTGGGTCTGCACACCGGCAAGAAGGTGATGATGACGCTGCGCCCGGCGCCGCCGGATGCGGGCATCGTCTTTCGGCGCACGGATCTGCCGCAGCCGGTGGAGATTCGCGCGCATGCCGAGAACGTCGGCGAGACGACGCTCGGCACCACCCTCGTCAAGGGCGATGTGCGCGTCTCCACCGTCGAGCATCTGCTCTCGGCCTGCGCGGGCCTCGGGATCGATAACCTCACCGTCGAGGTGAGTGCGCCGGAGGTGCCGATCATGGACGGCAGCGCCGGCCCCTTCGTGTTCCTGCTGCAGTCCGCGGGCATCGAGGAGCAGCGCGTGGCGAAGAAGTTCACGCGCGTGCGGAAGCGCGTGCGGG
>Ga0302311_10000337_pt1 | contig 59467 bp, 48 predicted proteins | sample III_Palsa_N1_3_FD_200449 | JGI IMG/M metagenome (GOLD analysis project Ga0302311, IMG submission 200449) | Peat permafrost microbial communities from Stordalen Mire near Abisko, Sweden - III_Palsa_N1_3 | ecosystem: Environmental > Terrestrial > Soil > Palsa > Peat permafrost | place: Sweden... | reverse complement strand
TTTTACAATTGCTTGGGCGAACTCTTGCGGGGTCCCGCTTCGACCCCTATCCACAGCCGTGAGCAATGGTGTCGGCGGTTGTGGTGATTTTTGGCGCGGGCCTGGTGCTTTATCGCTGGGCAGCGCGGATGGGGTTGAGGGGCTGAATGCTCGCACGCGCTTTGCACGAGTGCCGGGCGAGGTTCAGCCCAATCAGACCTTTACGCTAATTCCATGCCAAGGCCGGTTGTTTCACATGGAACCCTTATCGCATCCTCACCCAAGAGTGTGCTCTGGCCAAGCGTTTGGGAGCGAACCACCCACCCTCGATGCCTTGCCTGCGCAGAGAGGACGTTCATGGCGCATTTGCACATCATGCGGGCGGCGATCAAGGTTGCGGGCGTGGCCGGCTTCGTCGGTCTGCTGGTTTTCTCGCATTTCCTGCCCGCCATCGCAACGGGGTTGCGGATCGCTGCGATCGTCTGGTTCTTCGGCTTTGGCATCGCATTCGCGATACTCGATTTCAAATTCCCCGCTCCCACCCGTTTGCCCCGCAATCTCCTCAATCTTGACGGATCGGAATGAGGCGCAGCATGCCTTGGACTACCGTGGGCTGAGGACACCGCTTACACTGTAGCCAGCTGAGCCACTTGCCGAGAACGTCGAGCAGCATGCCGAACGAGCCCATGATACCGGGCGCGTTCGCTCCAACCTCAATCGCCTGCCGGGTTTGCCTGCCTATCGCAAGCCGTGACCTACGGAGCCGTAACCCTTTCCAATACTAGCAACAACTCCTTGGCATTTACTGTCTGGCCGGCATGGATGCACAATTCGCCGATGATCGCATCGCGCGGGCACATGATGGCTGTTTCCATCTTCATTGCTTCGACAACCAATAACAGCTGCCCCGCATTTACGCTCTGCCCCTGCGTTACTGCCAACGATGCAATTGTGCCCGGCATTGGCGCGGCGATATGGCTCTCATTGGCTGGATCGGCCAAACGGCGCGCCGGTCTGGCAGCGCCAACCATTCGGTTATCGACTGCGATGACGCGGGGCTGGCCATTCAATTCAAAGAACAACCGCACCTTGCCATCGTCTTCGGATTCTCCGATGGCCGTCAAGCCAATAACTAGAGTTTTACCTCGCTCCAGTTCGACATTGATTTCTTCGCCAGCCTGCATTCCGTAAAAATAGACCGGGGTCGGCAGTACCGATACCGGTCCATATTTGCGCTGCGACTCGGCAAATCCGGCAAACACCCTTGGATACATGAGATAACTGGCAAACTCGTCCTCGTTCAGCGGCCGGGCGCATTCTTGTGTCGCTCTGGCCCGCGCATCATCCAGGTCAAGATCACCGAGCAAGCTGGCGGGACGCGCGATGATGGGCTGTGCGTCACCCAGCACGCGCCTCTGGAAGTCTTTCGGCCAGCCCCCCACTGGCTGCCCGAGATCACCGCGCAACATTTCGACGACCGATGCGGGGAAGGCGATATCGCGTGCCGGATCGAGGATGGCGGCGGTTGTCAGGTCTTGCGATACCATCATTAGGGCCATGTCTCCCACGACTTTCGATGAAGGTGTCACCTTGACGATATCGCCAAAGAGCCGGTTCGCCTCGGCGTAGGCGGCCGCGACGTCATGCCAGCGCGTTGCCAGGCCAAGGCCGCGCGCCTGCTCCTTGAGGTTGGTGAACTGCCCGCCGGGCATCTCGTGGAGATAGACCTCTGAAGCGGGCGAAAGCTGATCGCTTTCGAATGCAACATAGTGCCCGCGCACCGCTTCCCAGTACGAACTGAGTTCACGGATCGCCTGCGGGTTGAGGCCGGTTTTGCGCGGGGTGTGGCGCAGCGCCTCGACCACCGCACCAAGGCAGGGCTGCGAGGTCGTGCCCGACATCGCATCCATCGCCGCATCGACGCTGTCGACACCCGCTTCGATCGCCGCGATCAAGCTTGCTGCCGAAGCGCCAGCGGTGTCGTGAGTATGGAGCGTGATCGGCAGGTCGGTCACGTCGCGCAAGGCCTTTACCAGGACGGTCGCCGCGGCGGGTTTGAGCAGTCCCGCCATGTCCTTGATCGCCAACATGTGGCAGCCTGCCGCCTCAAGTTCCTGCGCGAGGCGGACATAATAGGTCAGGCTGTATTTCGCCCGATCCGGATCGAGAATGTCGCCGGTATAGCACAGCGCGCCTTGCGCAACCTTGCCGTTGTCGTTCACGGCGTCGATGGCGACGCGCATGTTCTCCACCCAGTTCAGACAGTCGAACACTCTGAAAATGTCGATCCCACGCGCCGCCCGCGCAATGAAGTGGCGCACGACGTTATCCGGGTAATTGGTGTATCCCACCCCGTTCGCTCCGCGCAGCAGCATCTGCGTGCACAGCCCTGGCGCCCGCGTCCGGATTGCTTCGAGCCGTTCCCACGGATCCTCTTGCAAAAAGCGCATGGCCACATCGAACGTCGCACCGCCCCAACACTCCAGGCTTAACAGTTCCGGCAATAGCACCGCATAACTCTGTGCGACGGCGGCCATATCGGCGGTTCGCATACGCGTAGCCAGCAAAGACTGCTGCGCATCGCGCATGGTGGTATCGGTAAGCAGCACCCGTTGCTGTCGGCGCATCCACGCAGCCAGTCCCCGCGGCCCCTCTGCCTCAAGCAGTTGCCGCGTCCCGACCGGCGCCCTGCCTGCAGCCGTTGGCACCCTGGGCACAGCCGCATGGGGGGCCGGGCGGGCCCTGCCCTTGACATCTGGATGCCCATTGACCGTCACATCGGCGATATAGGTTAGGAGGCGGGTCGCCCGGTCCCGCCGCTTGCCCAGCGTTAGCAGCCCCGGCGTATCGTCGATGAATTTTGTCGTATAGCGGCTGGCGACAAAATCCGGGTGCCCGAGAAGGTTTTCGAGAAACGCTAAATTGGTCGCCACCCCGCGAATACGGTATTCGCGCAGCGCCCGCACCATACGCGCCACCACCTCGGGCGCGCGCGGCGCCCAGGCGGTGACCTTTTCAAGCAGCGGGTCATAGTGGCGCGTCACGACCGCACCGGCATAGGCGGTCCCGCCATCAACCCGCACGCCAAAGCCGAATGCCCCGCGATAGGCGGTTATGCGGCCATAGTCGGGGATGAAATTGTTCTCCGGATCCTCGGTCGTGATGCGGCATTGCAGCGCGTGGCCGGTCAGGTGAATGTCGGACTGAGGCGGCACGCCCGTTTCGTCGACATCACCGAGATGCCCATGCTCGGCGATGCGGATCTGTGCTTTGACGATATCGATGCCGGTGACCATCTCGGTCACGGTATGTTCGACCTGTATACGTGGGTTGACCTCGATGAAGTAGAAATTCCCGCTTGCCTCGTCGATCAGGAACTCCACCGTGCCCGCGCCGACATAGCCGGTCGCCTTGCCGATGTGCAGTGCCGCCGCGCAAAGCTCGCCGCGCCTCGCCTCGTCCAGATAAGGCGCGGGCGCGCGCTCGATCACTTTCTGGTTGCGTCGCTGGATCGAACAATCCCGCTCGAACAAGTGGAAAAGGTTGCCATGGGTATCGCCCAAAAGCTGTACCTCGACATGGCGCGCACGACGGATCAACTTTTCAAGATAGACCTCGTCGCGGCCGAATGCGGCCTTGGCCTCGCGTTTGCCGGAACGCACGGCGTCGAGCAGTCCCCTCTCATTCTCGATCGGACGCATCCCCCGGCCACCGCCGCCCCAGCTTGCCTTGAGCATAAGCGGATAGCCAATTTCTGCGGCGATGCGCACGATCGCCGTGTCATCTTCGGGCAAGGGGCCGCTCGCCGGAATAACCGGGACCTGTGCGGCGATCGCGATGTGGCGTGCGGAAACCTTGTCACCTAAGGCGCGCATCGTTTCCGGCTCGGGGCCGATGAACCGGATCCCCGCATCCGCACAGGCCTGCGCAAAATCCGGATTTTCCGACAGGAACCCATAACCCGGGTGGATCGCGTCCACACTTGTTCTGACCGCAATATCGATGATGCGCGGCACATCGAGATAAGCAGCAATCGGCCCCGCGCCACTGCCCAAATGATAAGCTTCATCTGCCTTGAAGCGATGAAGCGAAAGCTTGTCCTCCTCCGCGTAGATGGCAACCGTTCGTATGTTCAGTTCGGTTGCGGCGCGAAACACACGGATCGCGATCTCGCTACGGTTGGCAACCATCAGCTTTTTAATAGAGCTTCTCAATTCCATTTCCTAAAATCCAATAATAAAGGTATTATATATCGAAATTGTTAGAAGATTTTTCTGGTGATGTCTTTGAATTGTTATGTAATTGAGGGTGCAAATTAGTATTAATCGCCGGATGTTTTGACCGAATTCGGCAGATCGCCCGACACTCTCGTCAATCTCATGCCTCATTGTCGACGCGACATATCGCAACATTAATTGCTACGGTTCGCGGCACTTCACTCATGATTTAAGATGGCATGCCGCCAAGCGAACGATGGCAATATCGGCGCAGGGTTACCTGTTACGTATAGGGGGGCTTATGATACCAACTCGGCGAACAAGCATCGGATCGATTAAATGATGATTGCAGCCGCTCATAGGCAAATGCCGGCGAGAGCAAACTCGCATTTGTCGCCCGAATAGTCACCGTCGGCCAACACTGTGATGCGACTGGAGGTGGCGCAGGCGCACCACACGCAGCAAGTCGGTCGCGCAGCCACAATCAGCACGACCGGCCGCGTGAACCAGCACGAAAACCTCAGAATCGCATATTTCTGCTGCACCCGTCAGCTTGTGGCATCACGCCGATTACGGCATGGTGGACCTTCACAAATACGAGTAATACGATTTGCCCGAGATACATGCCGTCTGGCGCACAAGCAATCCGGGATATCTAATGTATACGGCCACGGGTCTATGCATCCGCGACAAATTGCAGGTAATTCACGCAAACGACTTTGCCTCGATTACTGAGGCGCAGTTGGCACTGTTCCACAACCTTGATATTCAGGGCACCCGGTTAACCATTCTGGCCGCCCGTGCAGGGCTGACCAAGCAGAGTATGATAGAACTGGTCAACAAGGCAGCGGCGCAGCATCTCGTCACGCGCCAGCCGGATCCTGACGACAAGCGAGCCAAATCGGTTAGCCCAACCCGGCACGGTCTGATTCTGCTGGACAGTTTGAAAACTGGAATCGATGCTGCAGAACAGCGGATGGCGGATGTGGTCGGAGCCGATTTTCTGTCTGACCTTAGGCAGGAACTGGGCAAGTATGTTGGCAACGCGTTGGTTGAGCTACGCGAAGACCAACCTCCACCGGGTACTGACATCGCCGCGCGCGGGAATAGCACGGGGCGCATTCTGGTGCATGCCGCGCGGCGCTTTGCCGCCCGCACGCTAGAAGTAGCTCACCAAAAAGGGCATCACGATGTGACCGAGGTGTTGCTAGCATTGCTGCGTAACCTAGATCTTGATGGCACGCGGCTTACTGACATCGCCACCCGCGCACGCATGACGAAGCAATCCATGCGCGAACTGGTCGATCGGACCGAAGCGCTAGGCTATGTCGCCCGCACTGCGCACCCTGGCGACGGCCGGGCTAAAATCATCACCTTCACTCCGAAAGGGTTGGCCATGCTGGATGCGATGCGGATCGGCGTCATTGCCGCAGAGCGGGATCTGGAAGCCGCGACAAACCCCTGTTTTGTTGAGAGGTTGAAGGCCGGTCTCATCACGTTTATCCGGTCAGGCTGACCAGCCTCGGGACAAAGGTAGCCCAGCGGCGCTTTCAAGGTAGCAAACATCATGCCTCGGCTTGCCGCAAATATCAGCCTGCTGTTTAAGCAATGGCCGTTCTTGGATCGACTGGCGGCGGCACGCGATCATGGCTTTGCTGCGGTCGAATGCCAGTTCCCCTATGACCACGACGCCGACCTAATCGCACGCAAGGCTGCTGCGGCAAATGTCGAATTCGTCCTGTTCAATGCGCCGCCCGGTAATTGGCGGTCTGGCGAACGCGGGCTGGCGGCTTTGCCGGGGCGCGAGCAGGAGTTTGCTCATGGTATCGATACGGCCATCCACTATGCCGAGGTTCTTGGCACACGCCAGATCCATATCATGGCCGGCCTTGCCAATCCTGCCAGTTGCGGCCACGCCGCAAGGTATGTCCACGCTTTGCGCCACGCCTGCGACGCGCTGGCAGAGCACGGACTGTCAGCGCTCATCGAACCGATCAATGCCTTTGACATTCCGGGTTATTTTCTTGGTGGCTTTGATCAAGCGGTTACCGCCATCGACGCGGTCCAGCGCGATAATCTGGGCCTTCAGTTCGACCTCTATCACTGCCAGCGCATGCACGGTGCAGTTCTGCCCTCGCTAGAGCGCCACTTCGCCCACGTCCGACACATTCAGATCGCTGGTACCCCACTGCGGCATGAACCCGATGTGGGGGATTTGCCCGTCGGCCCAATTTTTGCGGCGCTTGACAGCTTGGGCTATTCAGGGTGGATCGGCTGCGAATATAGCCCCGCAGGCGATACAGGAGAGGGATTGGCATGGATCAAAACATACGGCCAACCACAAGGATAGGTTTCTTGGGCACCGGCCTTATGGGTTCGCCCATTGCCTGCCATATTGCACGTGCCGGATATGAAACCGCTGTATGGAATCGCAGCCCGGCCAAAACGGCCGAGGCAGTAGTAGCCGGTGCCCAGATGGCCGCGAACCCCGCTGCAGCGGTCACGAATGCCGATATCGTTTTTCTTTGCCTGACCGATCAAGCGGCCGTGGAAGACGTGCTGTTTGGCGCCGGCCAAGTGTCAACCAAGCTTCGCGCTGGGGCAATGGTCATTGATCTATCGACCATCGGCCCAAATCCAACGCGAGATTTCGCGGCACGCTTGGCAGAAGTGAGTGAAGCACAATGGATTGACGCGCCCCTTACTGGTGGGGTTGCTGGGGCGAAGGCAGGTACGTTGATTGCGCTGGTCGGCGGCGAGACAGAGCAAGTCGAGGGATTGGCTCCGTTATTCGCACAGTTTACCAGCCGCGTCAGCCATATGGGGGGCTTGGGCACTGGACAGGCTACCAAACTCTGCAATCAACTGATCGTCAGCGTTAATATTCTTGCAATCGTCGAGGCGCTGACGCTGGCGGGCGGGCAGGGAATCGATCCCACTTGCCTGCCGGACGCGCTGGCTGGCGGTTGGGCGGATTCCCTGCCACTGCAGATCATCGGCAAACGAATGGCGGCTCACCAGACCGAACCCAAGATCGTCGATGTTGGTATCATTGCCAAGGACATCGCCGCAGTGCTGGCACAGACATCGGGCCCGGATATGCCATTGACCCGCGCTGCCGCCAAAATTTACGAGTGCGCGCTCGATGCTGGTCTTGCGATGGCAGATGTCGCGGCGCTTGGGTGGCATATCCAGAAGGACGAACTCCCATAAAGCGGTGGCAGACTTGCGCGGTTGCGGGCTGCTCCGGCACCCACAGCAAAAGCGCCGCCGGGACCCATCCCGACGGCGCTTCCATTTAAAATTGCGGGGTCAGAAATGTGTCCCGACCATGATCCCGAAAGTGCGCGGCGCACCTGGCACGACGGTGAAATTGCTGGATTCCGTCGCCACCGCATAAACATATTGCTTGGTCAGGTTCCGCACGAACAAGTTCACATCATAGCGCTTTGCCGGTTCGGCCCAGTTAAGTGACAAGTCCACGATATGGTGCTTGTTCTGATACATGCTGGCATCCGCCACCATCGAATAACGCGAATTGTAGTGATCGTTGGCACTGAACGCGAATTTGCCCACGGACGTGTTCAGCGTGTAGACCAGACCGATGGATGCCGAGAACGGCGCCGCGAAGGGCACGTCATAACCTGCCAGGTTGCAGATGACCGTTGTCGGTTTGCCGATGGTCACCCCGTTCACCACCTTTGTGCCCGGGGTCACGCATGAAGCACCCGGAAAATCGGCGTATTTGGCCCGCAGAAATTCAAAGCTGCCGTTGAGCACCAGGCCCGACAGCGGCGTGAAGCTGAAATCGCCATCGACGCCATCCATCTTTTCGCGGGCGGCGTTTTCCAGGATCGGCACGCCGGGCAGCGCCGGCGCCGCCTGCGAGCGGACCTGTACGTCCTGATAATTGTAGTGGAAATAGGCCAGGTTCAACCGCAAGTGGTGATCGAAAAGTTCAGATTTCAGCCCCGCTTCGGTGGCATAGAGCAGCTCGGGCTTCACCGGCGGGTTGGTGAATGAATTGGCATTGAACGCCCCAGACTTGAAGCCGAGGTTGTGCGACACATAAGCATGGATCTGATCGGTCAGATCCTGGGCCAGCACAAACCGATAGGTCAGCTTGTCGAAATGCAGCCGCGTAGGAATGCCGTTGGGAAAGCCCGCGAACGGTTGCCCCGGATACAGCACGGTGCCCGCCGGCAGCGTTGCCACCGAATTGGGCTGGCCCGGGTAGGGCGTGACCAGACCCGACAGGTTTTTGGTTTCGTCGGTATAACGCAGCCCTGCGGTAAACCGCGTGGCGGAAAAGAACCGATAGGTCAGATCGCCATAGCCAGAATAGGATTTGGTGGTGGGCAGGCCGGTGTTGGTGTTCGGCGTAAAGCCGGGCGCGCACACCGCGCCAACGCACGTGTTGTAGGAACTGAGCTGCAGCAGATCCTGGTCATTGTAATAGAACAGGCCCGCCACCCAGTCGAGCCGTGAGCCCGCCGAATTGGACGTGAGCTGCAATTCCTGGCTCCAGGTTTTGCTGGTTTCGTAGAACACGTCATAGGTCGCGCCTTCACCTGCGACCGGCTGACCCAGGATCGGCAAACCGGCCTGGAACGTCACCGTCGATCGGCTGTTCTGATAGGCGGTCGTGCTCAGCAACTTGGCAAATGCGAAATCCTGCGAAATCTTGACCGAGCCGATATAGGCGCGGAACGGTGCGGAGGACTGGATCCGGGACGCGTTGCGATACTGCCCCAGATACGTCGTGCCATCGGTGCCCACGGTCCCGGGATAGACCTCGTACGACAACCCGGTGTCGCGGTTGTTGTAGTCATAGATCAGGCTTGCCAATACCTTTGTCGCAGGCGCGGGCTTCCACGCCAGTTTCGTTTCCACGCCGGTTTCTTCCGACTTCTGGTCCGATTGGCCGTTGAACACATTGGTGCTCCAGCCGTCGCTCTGTTTCTGATGGAACACCGCGATATTGGCGGCGAGATTATCGGTGAGCGGTGCCGTCCCATAGAAATTGGCGCTGAACGTGTTGTAATTGGCATAACCGACCGAAGCATCGACATGTGCGGTTGCGCTCGGGTCGCGCGTCGCCACACTGATCAGGCCGCCGGTGACGTTGCGGCCATAGAGCGTGCCTTGCGGGCCTTTCAACACTTCGATCTGGTCGATATTGTTGAACGAATAGATGCCCAGCGCCGGATTGGCGAGATAGACGCCATCGACGTAAACCGCGACTTGCGCCTCGTTGTAACCGGTGCTGGTCGAGCCGATGCCGCGCAAATAGATGTTGTTGCCGCCCGCAGGCGTCACCACCAGGCCCGAGACCAGGCTGGGCAACTGCAGCACCCCGGTGATGTTGTAATCCTTGAGCGTAACCGCAGGCACCGCTTCGACTGTCGCGGTGACCTTTTGCAGGTTCACGCTGCGGCGGGTTGCCGTCACCACGATCGCTTGAAGGCCGCTGTCATCGATGGGCGCGGCATCGCCAGCGGATGCTGCCCCGGATGCCGGCGCGGCCGCAGTCTGTGCCTGAGCGTTTTGTGCAGTCGCAGCAATAGCGACCAAGGCCACCCCTGAAAGAAGCGCGCGTACCATCATCAATCTCCCGTTTTTCTCTGCCCGGCCCATAACTTTCGCTTGGACCGATTGTGCAATCCCCGCTTGCAGCGTCAGCCTATAAACGCCCGGTCGATCGACGAGATGATATCAAAGTGACGGTTGCGATGCTGCTCTGCGCAAAAATGGCATAACGCGCCCCTGCCCGGCGCGGGGCGGGTTACGGCCAGAATGGTTCGCGTGTCAGGGACGATGAACGATGTTGTGCCAAGGTGCGACGGCCGCACCGGGATAGCCCTTCGTCAGCTCGGTATAAGTCGTCTCGTCAAAACCGGGGAACATGGGTATGGTGCCTTTTTCGGGCAGCGCCTGTTTGATCTCGTCGAGCGACTTGCCCTGCGAGATCATCGTCTTGATCGCGTCGCGGCGCATCTCGGCGTCTTTCAACCGGGCACCCAGTTGCTCGTGCGTTTCGACCGCCCCATGCCCGGATACGATGACCCGTGCGTCCAGCGCCAGAATGCGCTGCATCGCGGCGATCCAGCCGAGCGAAGACCCGCCAATGTGGATCACGGGAAATTCACCAATGTTGGTGGTGACGATGTCCCCGGCAAACACCACCTTCTGATCTGGCAGATAGATGATCAGGTCGCCCGCAGTATGGCCGGGGCCGACATAGATCAGTTCCATCCGCACGCCATCGATGGTGACCTGTTCGGTGCCGCCCACCAGCGTAGTCGGATTGGGTCCATGCGCCAGCCGGTTGTACAGCGCGATATACGGCGGCGGCCCGCTGGGATCGTTGGCCGAAGCCAGAATCGCGGCATGCGCGTTCTCCTGCTCGATGACATGCGTTGTATCCGGAAAAGCCGGAATTCCGCCGACATGATCGGGGTCGGCATGCGTGACGATGATTGCGTCGACCGGCTTTGGCGTGATTTTGGCGATTGCCAACTGCATCGCGACAGCGGCATCGGTTGTCTGTTGGGCATCGATCGCGATAACCCCGGTCGTCCCGACGACAAATCCGGTGTTCGATCTGCCGCCCTCAATCCAGTAAACGCCCGCGCCGACCTGGTGCGTGGTTAGCGTCAGCGGGCCGGGTTTGTCTTGCGCCTGCGCTCCAGACCACGGGGCAATCGCCAAAAGCGCAACGCTGGCGGCATGGCTTATCTTGGAACGCATCTGATCCCTCCCGGATAGTGTTTTGTGCTTGGGCGAACCATAGCGTGCCCGGTTGAACGCTGATGCTGCCATTTTCGACCGGACGATACCGACACAGGCGGTCCATTCAGGCAAAGCTGCGGCCCACGAACCAATACGTGCCGATCAGCACCAGCCCGGACGCCACGACATCGGTCACGATCGGCCGGGGCAGCGTCAGCCGCCAACGTGCCAGCAGCGCGACCATGCCGGTCAGCAACAGCACGATGGTCAACTGCCCCATCTCGACCCCCAGATTGAACCCGACCAGAATCTCGGCCAGCTTCTCCCTGGGCAATCGGCTTTCCAGCAGATCCGCCGCAAAACCAAAGCCGTGGATCAGGCCAAAGACCAGCGTCACCACCAGCCTGATCCGCGCCGCATCGCGCAAATGGCCCGAAACCATCAGGTAATTGGCTGAAAATATGCCCGCACCGATCAGCAGCAGCGGCGGCAGCAGGCCGATTCCCATCAGCCGCAACATGGACATGACCAGCAGCGCACCCCCGATTGCCAGCGCCACTGTGCCCGGCCGGCGCGATGCCGCGACAATGTTTTCCATCCCGATCAGCGCAATTGTCAAAGCGACCAGTGCATCGATGAATTCGGCATGGGGTCGCACCACGCCGATCACAGCCAGGGCCAGCGTCAGGCTGTGACCAATGGTAAAACCGGTGACGACCGACACCAGATCCTTCAGCCGTCGCGAAATCAGCACCAGCCCCACCAGGAACGACATATGATCGATGCCGGTTAAAATGTGCAGTACACCCATCTGGATAAAGCGCAGAAAGCTGGCGCTACCCAGTTCGCGTCCATCGGCACGTTGCAGATCAATGCCCTGGGTGTCGGCGGTGACGACCTGCTCGATAAAATCGCCGCCCCCACGCTGGATTTGCGCCAGGTTGAAATGGGTCGGAACCAGATCGAAAAATGCCTTGTCGATCAAATGGATGCCATTCGCCGATGGGCAGGCGTACTGGAATTCGGAACGGCGATAGCCGGCGGCCGCAGCAATCATCCGCGGCGGCGCGACCAGCTTGCAGGACTGATCGCCTGCTGTGGCGCCCAACCGGGGCGACAGATAGGCCAAGAGGTGCGCGTCGTCGGGCCGCGATCCGTCGGGCATGATTCGCGCCGCCTCGATATCGGCGAGGCTGAACGACAAATGGATATAGGGCCCGTCGATCAGCCACGAACTGTGTGACTGGCTGCGTGTGTGCGCGATCGCGGGCGCGGCCCAGCTCGTCAGGCACACGATCAGGACCAGCCACCAGCGCATCACTCGAAACCCTTGGCCCGCTGAATGTCGGCCCGTTTTTCCAGAAAACGCTCGCCCGCTGCGGTCAGGCGCTGGGCCTGATCGTTGATATAGCTGGTCAGAACACGGTCGCGCACCTGATCATAAGGCAGCGGGACCGGGCCAAGATTGTGTTTCATGACCAGCAGATGCACCCCGTCGGGGGTTTTCACCGGTGTCGAAACCTGTCCCGAAGCCAATGTACGCGCGACCGCAAACAGCGGGTCGCCAAGATGGAGCCTGGCGGCGAAATAGAACTCTTCCCCTTGCGTCATCCGGCCCGACAGCGGCACAGCCTTTGCATTACCGGCCCGGAGCGCGGCCTGCGCTGCCGCCAGCGCAGCGGGAGTTGAATTAAACGGCAAGACATGGTCGTCGAGTGTCATCACGCCGTCGGTCGAAAACTGGGCGAGATGCGTGCTGTACCAGGTGCGCAATTCCTGCTCGCTGGGCTGGGCCATGGTCGCATCGGTCACCGTTTGGGCCTCGACCGCCCCGACCAGCGCCGCGCGCACTTCCACCGTATCGGCCTGCATCCCCAATTCGATCCCGCGCTGAACGTAAAGCTCCTCACGGATCATGTCCTCCAGCACTTTGTGCCGCTGGGCCGGCGTCGCTTCACCGAGCGAAACATTGTCCTGCGCCCGCAACTGTTGCAGGTAATCGGTCATCAAAATGGGCAACTGGTTGACCAGCGCCACGTCTTCGGCCGGCACCCGCGCCGTACGGGTGCCCTGTGCGGTGAAAAGACCCAGCCCGGCAATGCCCAGGCCGATCAGGGCGCCAGCGGCACACATTGCCAGCGAACGGCGGGCATTTGGCCGCTCCAGCGACCAGAACCCATCGGGCGGGGTTTCGGATTTATTGCGCATGGTCGTCCCCGGGGTGTGGGCGCGCCAGGGATGCAACATAGATCGCGATGGCACGCGCCTCGCCCGCGCTGATCGTGTGGGCAAAGGCAGGGCTGCGTCCGGCGCGGCCATAAGCTATCGACAGGCCGATGTTGGCGGGCGAACCGTCGCCATACAGCCAGATATCGTCGAGCAGATTGGGCGCGCCGACCGCGTTGTCACCGGCGCCATCGGGTCCATGGCAATCCCAGCATCCGGCGCTTGTCTTGAACATGACCTTGCCGCGTTTCGCCGCCACCGGATCGGTCGCGCGTCCGCGAACCTGCATCAGGAACTGGGTGATGTCGGCAATCTGAGCGGGCTGCAGCGATGGCAGCGGTTCGCGTGCATAAGGCTTGAGACTGGCATAGGCTGGCATCTCGGCCAGGTCCCAGCCTTTGGAATCGCCGGCGCGAATGCCGTGAAGGACGATCATTTCGATTTCAGCCACCTTGCCGTCGCCGTAAAGGAAATCGCGATCGGTCAGATCCGGGATGCCGCGCTGCGGATCGCCCTTGCCCGTCCCGTGGCACGACGCGCAGTGATGTTCGAACCCGTTTCGACCAATTTTCAAGGCCATCGGCGCGAGGTCACGATTGCTCAGTATCGTTTCAGGGTCGGCGCGCATCAACCGATCGAGATCCTCGCTCCGCCACATCGCACGCACACCCACAGCCGCAGCCCCGATCAAAAGGGCTGCCGCAGCGCAGATCAGGACGGCACGCGACGGGCCAGGCATTGGTGAACATCCAGACTCTTAAGGCTCAGAACTTGAAGAACCCGCCGGCCGGCACGCTATCGGTTTTCGATTCATTGTTTTCCCAGCAGGATGCGTCGTCCAGCACCTGCCATTTCGGGTCCGTCTTGCGATGCCAGATGTTGGTGGTCGTCACCGGCTCCTTGAAGGCATCCTCGTCATAGAGCGTGACATGCATGTGCAGGATGTCGGGACCCACCTTTTGGATCGACCAACGGATGTGCAACTGGCCACTGTGGGGGTCGCGCCCGGAATCAATCGTTGTGTTGGGCACAAGTCCGACAGTATCGACGAACAGGGTATTGCCCACCCAATACCCGATGGAATGGCCGTTGTAGCTGGGCTTCAGATCGCTCGGATGCGGGCGCCCATCGGTCCAGATCATCACCGGATTGGTGTTGTACATGAACAAAGTAACTTGGCCCGGCGTCTGCACGATCTCGTCAGGATAGACCTTTGACACCAACATCAACGGGAGGCCGAACGGCAGGCATTTGGCATTGATGTCGCCCAGCGCCTTGCCCTGTTTGCTGGCGGCCGAGCGCGCGTCGACAATGGCCTGATATTTGGGCGAATAGGGCAGCGGCCAAGGGGCATAGTACGTCGCCGGACGACCATCGGCCGAACCACGATTGGGGGCGAAAGGTACGCCCGGAACCCCGGTGATCGTTCCCAGCCACAGGCCTGAGACATCGGGGACGCCGGGATCGCCATAGAACGACACGCCCGGCGGCGGCCATTTCGCCTCCTCCTGAATTTGCGCCTGAGCCAGCACGGGCCCGCACCACGCGATGGCGGTGATCGCTGCCGCCGCGATCAGGCCAAAGCCCTGCAAAGCTTGTTTCACACGCATGTCAGCTCTCCGCCCCCACTCAAGATCAAACGGCACACCTCAATGCGCGCCATTCAGGCGTTCGCCCAACAGCGTGCCGTTGCCCAGACGGATCGCATTGATCGACCCGCCCGGTTTGCCGCTGATCAGCGGCGACATGTAGACCGTGATCTTGTCACCGGGCGCGATTGAGCCTTTGGCAAAGCCCTGGCGACGCATCAGGCCGGGATTGCCGCCTTCGATGCTGAAACGTTCGGACCGGCCATCGGGCATCGGCACCACGACGTAAAGCCAAGTGTGCGGGCTGGTCCACTGCCAGTCTACCACCGCAGCGTTCTTCAATTCCACTTCCTTGGCCTTGTCGAACATTGCGAAGGAATGATGCGCCAAGGCCGGGGTGATGTCCCCGCAGCCGATGACGGCGGCGACCAGAAATGCAGTGGCCAGAAACTTTTTGCTCATGGAACTCTCCTGAATTTTGTTACGTTTTGTCGCGGGCAGACCGCAGCGCCGGATCAATGCACATAGATTTCCGGGTGGGACCCCTCGCCTGGCGTGCACAGGAATTCATGGGGTTCCCACAAGGGATTGTCCGACGCCCTGTACGTGACGACCGCCTTCATCGGCTTGGTATATGCGGTACGGTCGGTCAGCACGACCTCGACCCGCAGTGTCTGTGCATCGACCCGGTGAAACCGCTCTGCGATCACGAGGTCGTTGCTGTGGGGAATGCCGGTGGAATCGATCGGCTGATCGCGAACGCCCGCAACTTTGGTCACCAGATCGCCGCCCTCGTAATGCCCGTTCGCGGTTCCGTTTGAAAAGCTTTCCAGGTTCTTGCCCTCGGGCAGAGGCCGACCGTCCAGCCAGATCCGGCGCACAGGGATGCCATCGCGGTACAGCATCACCCGCCCCGGCGTCTGGATGATCAGCATCGGGGTGTTCATCCCGGTATCAAAGCGCGGCATGCCGGGCGGCATGCAGCTCTGTACCGGATCGTCCTTGCGCGTGCCGGCGGCCTGCATGGCCACACGATCATGCCAGATTTTAGCAAAGGCCGGCTTGAGCGGAGGCGCCCACGGCAGCCAGCCTTCCTTGCGGACGCCAGCCGCCGCGGCCGAATCGACGCGGACCCACACGCCGCTGATGTCGGGCGCCGCGGAATCGCCATGCCAACTGAGTTTTTCGGGCGGCAACACGATCGGTATGCTAAGGGCAGCGGTCTGCGCCACCGCCGGGATCCCGGCCGCACCGGCCCCGACGAACAGGCCCAGCGTCAGCAGAGCCGTGGCCAGATTGCGCCAGCCAGAGGCAGCGCGGTCGGCAGGTTCACCACAGGCAGGCATCAATACGTTCCACTTCCCAATGTGCCGGATCCACGACTTCGACCAATTTTGCGTGGCAACGCGCCGGGCCCGGCTTGGCCTTTGCTATACATCATCGTGCTGCGCTTTCGCCGCGAATTTGTCCTGATCAGAAATGTCGGGGATTGATGCTTGTCTGCTATATGGCACACCCCGCATGGGCGCCGTTTTCGCGTCAGGGCAATCTTGCGGCTTCTCCCCCAAACGGCAAGTCTCAGATCGCAATTGGCAAGCGTCACGCACGCAGGGATATCGGCAGGGTGATACGAAATCGGCATTGCCGCATGCATACCTCCGTCTTGGCCCCGCCATGCGTGCGCTTCACAGATCCTTCTTTCGAAACACGGGCGCGCAAGCACTCGGCCGGCAACATTTTCAACCGATTGTGGAGAGTCCGACATGCGCCTGATTGCAACCGAAGAGGCCTTTGCGCCCGGCGAATACATCGATGAATACCTTAAGCTGACCCGCCATATCGATACGCCGGTCACGCGCTATCTCGCGATCTATTACAAGCAGGCTCAAGCCGTCCGGCAGCTGACCGACTTGGATTACCGCATCGCCGAGATGGACACCTTTGGCGTCGACATGCATCTGCTGAGCATCACCGGGCCCGGCGTGCAGGCGTTTGACGCGGGACTGGGCGCCGAACTGGCCACGATCGCCAACGACAAGCTGGCCGCCGCGATCGCCCAATATCCCACGCGCTATGCGGGCCTTGGCGCCGTCGCCCCTCAATCGCCCGATCAGGCCGCGCGCGAGGTCAAGCGCGTGATGCACGATCTTGGCCTTGGTGGCATCATAATCAATGGCCACACTCATGGCGAATACCTCGACGACCCAAAATACTGGCCGATCTTCGAAGCAGCGGTGGCCTGCGACGCGCCGATCTATCTGCATCCTACCTTTCCGCCCGACAGCACGATCGGCGCCTATGCCGATTATGCGATGATGGGCGCGTTGTGGGGTTTTGGTGCGGACACATCGCTGCACGTGGTGCGCATGATTATGGGCGGGGTGTTCGATGCCTTTCCGACGCTGAAGATCGTTCTTGGCCATCTCGGTGAAGCCCTACCGTTCTGGCTGGGGCGGCTCGACAATCGCTATCAGAACATCGTGCGGCGTGGCGGCCTTGGGCCGCTGGGCATGAAAGAGCTGGGTCGCCTGCCCAGCGAATACTTCAAGACCAATTTCTGGATCACCACCAGCGGCATGATGACCAATGAACCGCTCGAATTCGCGCTGACCACAATGGGCGCCGACCGGGTGCTGTTTGCAGTGGATTATCCTTACGAACAGACGTCCGAGGCCGTGCCGTTTATCCGCGATGCGCCGCTCGATGCGGAAACGATGCGCAAAGTGACACATGCCAACGCAGAAGCGCTGTTCCAGATAGCGCCCCTGCCCTGACATAACGCTACAGCGGGCCCGGGGGGCCCGCCGTTTCGTTTGATCAATTAAAACCGTGGCTCGCTTCGACAAAGCCGATCATCCGGCCCGCAATGAGCACGCCCGACCACAACAGCAGCGAAAGCACCGCTGCGATCTTTGCCGCACGCGGCGTTTGCCGTGCGTGGTCCCATCCGGCCACGGATCGATATCCGAGCAGATGGAATACAATCATGTTGACCCCGGCCAGCGCCAGCAGCACCAGCTTTATGCGGAACGGCATGTTGGCATAATATTTGGTCGCCGCAGATACGAACAGCAAAGCGCCCGTGATCGCCGCAATCACAAACCCAACCCATGTAAAGGGTAGTGTTTCACTTGTCAGGCTGACCACACCCCGGTTGCGGTTGCCCAGGCCCAGCAGGCGCAAATCCAAAAACGCGATCGATCCGAAAACCAGAGTCAGCGCCAGCACATGTACCGTCTCGATCGTGGGGAACAGCCATTCGGATTCGGTGATCGTGGTCCCCAGCGGCGTCGCTTCCAGCCAGCCGCAAATTTCCAGGATGGTCATGATCTTGATCCTTTTTCCAGGTTCACGCTGCCCGGATTCACGCGGCAGGCCCGCCCGCATAGGCGATCCACCGACCGCACGTGATCACCGCCACCCACATGACCAGCGATACGACGCCCAGCAGGCGGATCCTCGCGCGTCCACCGGAGGTGTGTTCGGCCAAAGTCATTTCAGCCAGTTGTGGCCGTGTGGCCGCTGTCAGCAGGCAAGCGACCACGATCAGCCCCATTTTTGTCCAGAATATCCAGTTTTGCAGTTCCCGCGCGGGCTCGCCAATGATCTGGAAAATGCCCGTCGCGATAAGGACCAGCAGCGCCCACTTGATCCGGGGGTAGAAAGGCAAGGCGTTGCTGCGCAGGGGCTCGTGCCGTCCGGTCACGCCCGCCAATCGGAAATCGAGCATCACCGCCGCCGAAAAGACGATCGCCACCGCAGCGATATGAACGGTCTGGAGCGCGGGCACCGCCCACGTATTCACGGATACCGCATGGCTGAGCGATGTATGCTCCAGCCAGGAACTGATAGATTCCATAAATACCATGCGATCTCTCCACTGTTGCCGCCATTCTGGCCATCGGGGGGCTGTTGCCGCGAGGCCGATCGGTGACGACTTGGGCCAACTATTGGGCCGGGGGCACGCCAGGGCCTAGATCACGATTGCGATCAGGTGATGTGGTCTGGCGATACCCCCCAGCCGATGCACTCGTGCATCAGAACGGATAGCGGCCCGGCAACGTGCTCATCGTGGTCAGGCGCACTTCGGTGAAATCTTCCACCGCGTAATGCCCCGACCGACCCCAACCGCTGTCCTTTACACCGCCGACCGGCAATGCGGCCTCGCTGGCCATGGTCGGTGCGTTGATATGGACGATGCCGGTGTCGAACCGCTGAGCCATGCCAAGCGCGCGGGCATGGTCGCGGGTCATGATCGACGAGCTGAGGCCATAAGGCGTATCTTGCGCTGCGGCGAGCGCGGCCTCGGCATCGTCGAAAGCCTCGATCACCAGCAACGGGCCAAAGGTTTCATCGCAGCCGGTCGTGCAGATCGCCGACGACGGCACATTGGTCAGGATAGTCGGTTCGAAAATGCGGCCGTTTACATTGCCGCCGGTCACAAGAGTCGCGCCCTTGGCCAGGGCATCGGCCAGGCGCTCCTGAGTCTGCGCCACGGCCTTGTCGTTGATCAGCGGGCCAATGATGACGCTGGGGTCGATCGGGTTGCCGCTTTTCAACGTCTTGACCTTGGCCGCCAGCTTCGCGACGAAGTCATCGTGGACCGCGCGTTCGACATAGATCTTGCGCGTGTTCATGCAGACCTGGCCCTGATGCAGAAACGCCCCGAAACAGGCCGCATTGACCGCATGGTCGATGTCGGCATCGCCCAGCACCAGCATCGGGTTGAACCCGCCCAGTTCCATCACCATGCGCTTGAGCGAGCGCCCGGCGCGTTCCCCCAGAATGCGCGCGGTCTTGTCCGACCCGGTGAAATTAATGCAGCGCACATCCCGGCTTTCAAAGAACACATCTGCCACCGCCGCGGCCTGTCCCGGTGCGTGGGTCACCAGATTGAAAGACCCGGCCGGAAAACCCGCCTCTTCCAGGATTTCGGCATGGATCAGGCCGGCGGACAGCGGCGCTTCTTCCGAAGGCTTGATCACGGTCGTGTTGCCGAACGCCATGGGCAGCAGAAACGTCCGCCAGGCCAGGTAGAACGCACCGTTCCATGGCGTAAAACCGGCAACCACGCCCAGCGGTTTGCGTGTGACCATGGCTGTGCGCCCGGGGATGTCGCTGCGGATCATATCGCCGTACGACTGATAACCCCAACCCGATGCCTGGCGCAGCATCGTTGCCGACAGGCGGATCTGAAACGCAGCAAAAGTCATGCTGGCGCCGCCCTCGATGGCCATGACTTTGGCGATCTCTTCCAGGCGACGTTCGGTAATGTCGGCCGCCTTCAGAAACAGGCGCTGGCGTTCGGTCGGGCCCATCGCGGCCCAGGCCGGAAACGCGGCTGCCGCAGCGGCCACGGCGGCCTCTGCCTCTGCGCGGCCGCCGGCGGCGACGTCGGCTACGAGCGAATCATCCAGCGGATTGGTGACGGGGAACGTCTGCCCGTTCCCTTCGCTCCACACACCGTTGATGAAGTGCGTGGTGTGTCCGATGGCGGCGGCATTGGCGGCAGGAATGGTTGTGGTCGCGTTCATGCAAAATCTCCCATTGCGCTGGTCTGTTGCTGGCGATCGCAGGATCGCCCTTTGCTCAATGCGGCATATGACTCGCACTTCGCGCTGGACACAGTTCGGGTTCCTTACTAAATTGGCGATCGCGAATTGACAAGCCTTGATCCGCATTCAACGGTCAGGGCACTGGAAAGAGGATTGTTTCATGGGCCCCGCACTCACCCTGCCCCGACTGGTCTTTGGCCCTGGAAAGCTGGCTTTGCTGGCCGATGAATTGGCCATGCTGGGGGTCGCGCGTCCGCTGCTGGTCAGCGATCGCGGGCTGGAAGCGGCAGGCGTCGTGGCCCGCGTGATGCAGGCAGCACCAGCCATCACCGCGCAATTCCTGGACGTTCCGGAAAACCCCACTGCCGCCGGAGTCGAACAGGCCGCGGCTGCATTTCGTGAGAACGGTTGCGACAGCATCATCGCGCTGGGCGGCGGATCGGTGCTCGACACGGCCAAGCTGTTGTCCGCGTTCGTTACGACCCGCCTCGAAAAAGCGGCGGACCTGATTACCAACCCCGCGCTGGTGACGCGTGATGTCACCCCGCTGATCGCGGTGCCCACGACGCTTGGCACGGGCAGCGAAAGCTCGCCCGTGACCGGCATGCATCTCGAACCCGGCCAGCCCGCCTTGGGCACGCGCAGCCCGTTCCTGGTGCCGCGCGTGGCGCTGTGCGATCCCGATCTGACGCGCACTTTGCCCCCCCGGCTGATTGCGGCGACCGGCGTCGACGCGCTGTCCCATTGCATTGAGGGGTTTCTGGCCAACTCCATCCATCCGATCATCGACGCGCTGGCGCTGGACGGAATTCGCGGTGTGGTCGCCGGCATTGCCGACGCGATGAAACCCGATGGCGACGATGCGCGCTGTTCTTTGATGGCGGCCGCATATGCCGGCGGCGTCGCCATCCATAAAGGGCTGGGTCCGGCCCACGCCTTTGCGCTGGCATTCGGCGATCAGCATGTCCACCATGGCACGATGGTCGGCGTGGCCCTGCCTTGGACCACGCGGCTGGTTGCGCAGCATAACCCCGCAAAGGCTGCCAAATTGCGCGGCGCGCTCGGCCTGGCCGACGACGCCGATATCGGCGATGCCCTGGCCGCGCTGATTGCCTCGGTGGGCGTGCCGATCTCGCTGCGCGCCGCCGGGTACCAGTTGAATTCGCGCGAACGCGTGCTGGATTTCGTGGTCGCCAGCCATTTCAACCGCACCAGCGGGTATGTCCCGACACGCGACGAATATGGCGCAATTCTGGACGCCATCACCGGATAGTCGCGTCAGGCGGTGGTCGGCGCGCGGACCTTGAATGTCAGCAGCGCGATCATCGCAATGATCGCGGGCGCCGCCATCAGGATTGCCAGCTCTTCACGCCCCATGCCGCCTTTCGACAAAGTGCCCGCGATCATCGGCGGCAGGATACTGCCCAGACGGCCCAGGCCAACGACAAAGCCGGTGCCGCTGGCGCGCAAATGCGCCGGAAACGTGCGCGCAATGATCGCATAAAGCCCGATCATGCCCCCCATCACGAAAAAGCCCGACACCACCGCCCCGCCGATCAACGTATGCATCACGCCCGGCAGCGCGGCAAAACCCGCGATCGCCACCGCTGCGCCGATCAACAAACCAATTTCCAGCCTCTTGATCCCGATCCGTAGCGACATCGTGCCGATGAACAGCGCAGCGGCGACGCCGCCCATGCTGAAAAAAGCCGCGACCAGCGCGCCCTTGGCGGGCGGCAGGCCCAGATCCGCGACCAGCGTCGGCAACCATGCCTGCATGAAGAATTGCGGGACCATGTACAGGAAATATATCGCCGTGATCGTCAGCGTGGCACGCGCCATGTCCGGCGCGAACAGGCTGGCGATCGGAATGCGCCGGTTGGCGGGCGGGGGCGGCAGAACTGCCACCGGCCCATGGCCGCAGCGCGCCAAATAGGCGTTCGCCCGGTGAAGCCCGTTCTTGCCCGGGCGCGCCACCACCAAGGCCAGCGGCTCGATCAGGACGAACCACACCAGCCCGGCCAGAACCACGCCCATGCCCGCCGCAAACACAAAAATCGCGCGCCAGCCATGCGTCGCCAGCAAATAGGATGAAAGCAGCCCGCCCAGAATGCCCCCGATCGGATAACCCAGCGACAACACGCTGATCGCCAGATCGCGCCGACGGGCATTGGCATATTCGGCGGCCAGTGGGTAAAGCACCCCGATCATCGCCCCGATGCCCAGACCCGTGATCACACGCGAAGCGACCAGCCCGGGCAGACCGATCGTGGCGGCGGTCCACAACGAGCCGCCGATCATCATCGCCAGCGACAGAAACAAAACCTTACGCCGGCCGATAATATCGCCCAGCGGCGCAATCGTTAGCGCACCCAGCGCCATGCCCAGCAAACCCGCCGACAGCGCAAAACCCAGTTGCGCCTTGTCGATGCCCCATTCGCGCAAGATTGCCGGCGCGGCGAACGAGATCGTCAGAACGTCAAACCCGTCGAGCATGCACAGCAACAAGGTGATGGCGACAGCGGCAATCTGAAACGGGCTCATCGGGGCGTGGAGCAACTGTTCGCGTGGATCGACCAGATCATGCGCCGTTTCGTTGTCGGGGGGCAGAATTGCCGTGCTGGCCATCGATCCAAATCTCCCTTTTGCGCTTTCGCGCTATGTGTTGCCTTTGGTCAGGCAGCAATTTGCCGGGATTCGCAAGACACGCATGACCATCGGGGGATGCCAATAATGGATCACTCGCGCAAATCCCGATCCTATGCCCCCGATGCATCGCGGCTCTAAATCCACCCGCGACTGGCGCAGGTCGATTTTTGAGAAAAGCTGCGCCTGCCTTATGGAGAGCCGACTTGAAACTTTTGCGCTATGACAATGCCGGAACGCCCACGGTTGGCGCGGTCCGCGATGATCGGATCGTTTCGCTTGTCCCGCTCGCCGCGCAATATCCCACGATGCTCTCGATCATTGCAGCGGGTGACGCAGGCCTTAAAACCGTGCGCGAATTTGTGAAGACGGCGCCCGACAGCGTGCCTTTGGCCGGTGCCAGGTTGCTGGCGCCGATCGAACGGCCCGGCAAATTTCTGGCCATCGGCATGAACTACGCCAAGCACCTTGAAGAAGCCGACAAGCTGGGGGTAGCTCGCTCCAAGCATCAGGTGTGGTTCAACAAGCAGACGACCTGCCTGTCGGGGCCCTATGACCCTATCGAGCCGGGTCCCACCGAAAAACTGGATTACGAAGTCGAATTGGGCCTGGTGATCGGCAAACGGGCCAAGAATGTCACACAGGACGCCGCGCTGGATTACGTATTCGGCTATTTCGTAGCAAACGACGTGTCGGCGCGCGACTTTCAATTTCATTCGCAGACAATGATGATGGGCAAATCGTTCGACACGCACGGCCCGATCGGACCGTGGATCGTGACCGCCGACGAAGTGCCGGACCCGCAGAATCTTGCCCTGCGCTGCCTGGTCAATGGCGAGCAACGCCAGTCAAACACTACCGCCGGCATGATCCACTCGGTCCGCGCCCAGATCGCCTATTTGACCAGTGCCTTCACACTGGAGCCCGGCGATCTGATCGCGACCGGCACACCCGAAGGCGTGGGTGTCGGCATGGAGCCGCAAGTGTTCCTGAAGCCGGGCGATGTCGTGCGCTGCGAAATCGACGGGATCGGCGCGATTGAAAACACGGTCGCCGGCTGAACTCCATGGACTCCGACTTGCCAGGGAGAATCGTATGCCTGTGTTGAGCGCCTATTCGGTAACGCTGGAAGTGCCCGATGTTGCACCAGGCGTGGCCTTCTACACCGACGCCGGGCTCACGGCGACGGTAACCGGCGATGTCGCTGTGCTGGAATGCGCGGGGATCGGCCACGAAGCGATTGTGCTGCTGGGCGGACATGCGCGCAAACGGCTGCATCATGTGACGCTGCGCGCCGACGGGCTGGACGAGATTGCCCGGAATGTCGGCGCGGCGGGCGGCGCGGTGGTCGATGCACCCGAAGGTTTCGAGGACAACGGCCTGTGGGTAACCGATCCAGGCGGTTTGCTGATCCATCTGGTCGATCGCCCGGCTGACCCGCCGCTGGAACCGGTCGAGGTGTTCACGATCAATGCGCCAGGTCACTTGCCGCGCATCCGTCGCTCGGCGATCCTGGCGCAATCGTCGTATGCTCCGGTCAGTCCGCTGCGCCTCGGGCATATTCTGGTGTTCTCGCCCGATGTCCTGGCCAGCGTCCGGTTTGTCACCGAAGGGCTGGGCATGGGGCTGGCCGACCGCGCGCAGGATGTGATCGCGTTTACGTGCGCGCGGCGCGACAGCGATCACCATGTCCTGGCCTTTGCCAAATCACCGGGCGTGGGATTTCATCATGCCAGCTTTCAGGTGCCCGACCCCGACGCCGTCGGACGTGGCGGACGCGCATTGGTGACCAAAGCCGGGCGCGGAGGCTGGGGTTTCGGCCGCCACACCATCGGCTCGAACTTTTTCCATTATATCCAGGATCCATGGGGGTCGTGGTTCGAATACTATTCGGATATGGATCACATCGACGATCATGCGCTGTGGCAGCCGACCAATTATGATATGCAGGACAGCCTGGCCAGTTGGGGCCCACCCGTGCCCGATGACTTCGTGCACAATTATGAGACCGATCCCGTAGACTTCTGAAAGTACCGGCTTCGAAACGCGCGAAAGGGCGCGTTTCGAAGCCGGTATTCGTCAGGCGTTGACCAGGGCACGCCCGGTTACCTTGGCCAGGATACCTTGCGCGGGCCACGCGTCGCCGCGCCATGCCATATGCTGATCGGGCCGGATCAGCGCGAAGGGCTGTTCATACAGTGCCAGCAAATCCGTATCTGGGATCTGCAGCACAGTCAGTGGCGTGTGCGTTGCTGCCGCCTCGGCCTGCACCGCAGCGATGGCCGCCTCATGCCCCGATGCCGTCACCAGCAAAGTGAAACCACTGCCAAAGTGGTCATAGAGCGACGTGCCGTCATCCAACCAGGCATGCGGAGCCAGACAGCCCGGGATAGCCTGGGGATGGTATTCATTCGACCTTTGCCAAGCCGCCTTGGTGCCATCATCGACGATGATCGGCGATGCCTGATAGCAAAACCCCAGCACCACGCCGAGCGAGTAGAACTCCTTGTGCTTGGCTTTGGTAATAATTGCCGCGACCTCCGCGCGCGCAGCATCGCCTTCGGGACCATCGTCCTCAAGGTGCGCGCGGACCAGCTGGTCGGGCAGCACCGCATGGTTTGATTCCGCCTCGTCCATCACGAATTCGTGGGCCGGGCGGCGCTCCACTTCATAGCTCTCCAACAGATCCGGCCCGCCCCAGCCTTGCAGCATGGCCGCCATTTTCCAGCCCAGATCGACCGAATCGGCGATGCCCATGTTCATGCCGAAACCGCCGAACGGAGGGTGCAAGTGGCAGGCATCCCCCGACAGGAACACCCGCCCGGCGCGATAGCGATCGGCCAGCAAACGGCTGGCGATCCATTCGTCGGAACTGAGTATTTCATAGGGCAGATCGATCCCGGTCGAATAGCGGATCGCAGCGATTGCTTCCTCGTTCGAATAGGTGCGACCTTTGGCCAGATTGCTGGGCATGAAATACCACAGATCGCCCACATCCATCGGCCCGATCAGGCTGGGATGCTCGCTATTGACCTGCCAGTACATTGCTGCCGGCCCCTTGTCGTGGGGGGGGGGGGGGGCCGGGCGGCCGCCCAAGAAGGAGGCCATAGACCCCCACCATCTTTGCACCGATGTCGTCACGCACTTTGCTGCGCGCACCGTCCGCGCCGATCACATAGGCGACCGTCAGCGTCTTGACATCATCGCTGTCACGGTCGCGATACTGCACGGTGACGCCGGCATCGTCCTGCACGAAACCCAGATATTCGCAGCCAAAGCGCAATTCCACCCCCGGCAGAGAGGCGGCATGCGTGCGCATCACCTGCTCAACTTTATACTGGGGAATCCATTGGCTGTGTTCGCTATAACGCTCGTCCCGCTGCGGCGAACATTGCAGCGCATGTTCGAACCGCTTGATCAACTTGCCGCCCAACTGGGTGACAAATGTGACGTGATTGGGATAATCGACACCGAAAGGCGCTTCGGCGGCCAACTTCTGGGCAATTCCCCAGCGGCGCATGTGTTCGCGCGAGCGAGTATGGGTGGTCTTGGCGCGCGGGGCGTAACCACCACGCTCGGTCCGTTCCAGCACCACGCAGGCGACCCCGCGGCTGCCCAACTCGATAGCCGCTGCCAGCCCGGCGGGGCCACCGCCAACGATCGCGACAAGCGGCGGCATGTGTGTCGGGTTCATTCAAGGCATCCCATCGTCCATAGCAACGAAGCCCTTACTACTCGCACAACAGAGGCGCGGCAGGATGCATAAGACCCATGGTCGATACCTCGACAACATCGCTTCGCACCCGCCAGCCGAGGCGCCTAAAAAGACACTGCGAACGTGTCGATTTGGTGCCAGGATCGGCATTTGAAACCGCGATGCTGCATGACAAATCTTGTTGCACCGTGCATAGCGGCCGAATTATCGATCATGGAACGATCGGACGAAGGGCGAGGACATGAAATTAAGTCACCTGCGAAGGTTCGTCGCTGTAGCGGAGCGCGGAAGCATGCGCAGCGCAGCACGCGAGCTGGGAATGCCCCAGCCCGTAATCACCCGCAGCATTCAGGAACTCGAACGCGAACTGGGCGTGCAACTGTTCGAACGGTCGATTTCGGGCATCGTGCTGACGCCGATCGCCGAAAAGATCCTGCGCCGCGCCAAAGTCATGGAAACCGAGCTGGAACGTACGCTGGAGGAAGTGGAGCAGTACAAGGGCAAGGACAGCGGCACACTGACCGTCGGCCTGTCATCGGGCGCGCATGTTGCCATCCTGCCCAAAGTTCTGGCGCCGTTTCGCAAACAGTATCCCAAAGTGCGGATCAAAGTAATCGAGGGGCTGTTTCCCGCGCTGGAAGCAGACGTTCGCGACGGCATCATCGAGATTTACGTCGGCCCTGTCCCGCGTGAACAGCGCGCCGCCGACCTGATCGTCGAACATCTGTTCGAAAATCAGCGCATCATCGTCGGGCGCTTTGACCATCCGCTGGCCGGCGCCACTTCGATCCATGAATTGAAGGATGCCGAATGGGTCACCACCCCGGTAATGATCGACAGCGAGAGCGAAGTGAACGCGATCTTTGTCGCAGCCGGCATGCCACCACCCACCATCGTTGCCCAGGCGACCTCCGGGCTCAGCATCCTGTCGATGGTCGCGTCATCCGATCTGCTGGCGCCCTTGCCGCAACTGTGGTCGGAATTCATCGCCCGCACCCAGTTGCTCTGCGCCATTCCGCTGGTTCAGACGTCGTTTTCTCCGCCGATCTGTGTCGCCCGCCAGTCGCGGTTGCACCTGCCGCCGCCGGCGCAGTTCTTCTACGATCTGGTTCACCGCGTGGGCGCCAATCACGCCCGCACGCTGGCCAGGCCGGCAATTTACGAGCCGGCCCGCAAGCCATCGAGCGCTTTGTCGGATAACAAGGCCGCCTAAGGACCTGATCTTACTTCAGGTGGTCTTTGAAAAACGAGGCCGCTCTAGCAAGGGCGGTCCGGGTTTCTGGCGTGTTCGGGACCGAGCCCTGAAAGACATGCGGCATGCCCTCATACAGGTCGAGCACTGCTTCATGGCCGCCGCTGCGGATCGCCTGATATTCCCGCACGAAATTGCTGAGCAACATTTCGCGCGTGCCGCCCTGGATCAGGGTTGGCGGAAAGGCTTTTGTGTAATCGCCGTAAACGGGTGAGGCATAAGGGTTTTTCTGATCCTGCGGATCGGCGTAGGCCTGCCCATTCCACGCCGAACTGTCGATATCCAGCACCGGGTCGACGCTCGAAAGCGTCAGCAGGCTGTCGCCGATATCGCTGACGTCGCACCACGGGGACATCAGGTACAGCGCGCCGGGAAGCGGAAGGCCCTGATCGCGCATGTCGAGCACGGATCCTGCTGCCAGGCCACCGCCCGCCGAATCTCCAAACATGCCGATGCGCGCAGGCGCGGCGCCCTTGGCGAGCAGCGCCTTCCAGACGGAGAGAACTTGCGCAGTCGCGGTTTTCCAGTTCCCCCGGGGCGCGTCGGTATAATCGACCGAGATCACCTCATCGCCGGTCGCAGCCGCTACCAGCGCGGGAGGCCCGAGGCGGGAGTGGGCCGAGAAACGCGTAAAACCGCCGCCATGCAGGTAAATCAGCGTGCGGCCGTTCGGTTTGTAACCGGCGGGCCGGATGCGCACGACCGGCACGCCTCCGAGCAGATCGTCCTGCACGCCCGCGCCCAGTTTGGCGACCAGCGCGTTGGACGCAGGGATCATCATCTTGTCCAGGGCCTCCCGCTGGCGATCCCAATCCTCGACCGAAGCCGGCTTGATAGCCGGGGGTTGTTTGGCCCTGCCCGCATAGATCGCGGTCAAGGCCTGGGCGGCCTCTGGCGAAACGGTGGCGGGAACCTGAAACCGAAGCGACGGCTCGGCGGCAAATCCAGCGGAACTTGCCGAAAGGAGGCCGAGCAGCAAAGCGATGTTTAACCGCATGGATTGGTGTCCTTTATTGCCACCGAACGTGGGTAGCGGGTGCCGCATGCGGCTTGCAGGGATGGTCGGATCTTCACAAGATGCGCCTTTCCCGCCTGTGATCGGCGCAGGGCATCATGGGACATGGCGTGGGGCCGCTCAGAAATTGAGGGACAGCCGCACGCCATATGTCGCCGGCGTGCCCAGAATACCACGATACACCGTCGTGCCGGTGGCGGTGTTGTTGACCCCCAACGCCGCACCCAGTGGCTGAGCCTCGGTCGCGTTCAGATAGTGCTTGTTCAGCACGTTGGAGCCATAAAGCTCCAGCAGCCAGCGGTTGCCCGACGAACTGAGGCCAAACCGCAAATCGGTGGTCGCATAACCCGGCAGGCGCGACTGCGGATTGTCGTTGTTGGAGGTGAGGAAGCCGGAGGTGAAGTGCTCGCTCGCGCCCAGGACGAGCGTCAGTCCGGCACCGAACTCGCTGCTTTTCCACTGCACACCGGTATTGCCCTGGAATTTTGGTGCAAATTGCAGCGCCATGCCGGTCAGGTTTTGCACCGTCGGACACCCCGCCAGCCCGGTGCAGCCGTCTAGCCCGGGTGCGCCGGTGTTGTTGGTGTAGATCGAATCCAGGTACGTCGCGCCAAAGTTCAGGCGGATATGGTCGATCGGCAGCAACTGGCTATCCACATCGACCCCGCGCGACCTGACATTGCCGGCATTGCGGATCAGGAAAGCGGTGCCGTTGAACGAACGGTCCTGGAAATTCTTCAGCGCGGTGTCGAACAGTGTGACGTTGGCGCGGGCCTTGCCATCGAGGAACGTCGATTTCACACCCAATTCATAATCGTTGACCGTTTCGGAGGCAAAGGTTCTGGCCGCTACACCCAGCGCCGCACCAGCCGCACCCGAGTTGAAGCCGCCGGCCTTGTACCCGGTCGAAAAGGTGCCGAATGCCATGACCTTGTCGGTAACGGTCCATGACAGCGATGCGCGTACCGATGTGTTGTTGTCACGAAAGGCCAGCACATTGTTGGCGTCATTGACCACCAGCGAGGCAAGCGCGAAATTGTTCTGTGCCTGGCTGTAAGTGCCGTCCTTGCGATCGACGGTGTGGCGGACACCCAGCGCCAGCGACAGGTTCGGCAGGATTTCGTAATCACCCTGCACGTAGGCAGCGTAGTTCTTGGCATCCTGCGCAAACAAACTGTTGCCAGCATTCTGCTGCGGAGCGGCCTTGCATCGGGCTACCGTGGTCGGCCCTGCCCTGCCCAGTATCGCCTGGCAGAACTGGCTGCCAAGATCGAACGTGTTGATCAGCGAGTAATCTTCCTGCGAAAAATACAGTCCGGCCGTCACGCTCAACTTGTTGTTGAGGAAAGCATTCTTGGACGAAACCAGTTGCAGTTCATGGCTCTGCGCCTTGCTGGTCGTGTTGATTTCAACGCTGAGCAAGTTGAGCGAAGTCGCCACCGTATCGCCCGCCAATTGGTCGTCGCGCCAGTTGCGGTAACTGTCGATCAGGCGCAGGTCGAGATTGTGCGTCACGCTCCAGCGCAAGTCGCTGGTGATGCCGTACTGGCGATCGCGCAGGAACGGATTGGGCATGAATTGATTGACGGTATAGGACGGATCGCTGCTGTATACCGCAGGCGTGCCGCCATTCCTGGTGATGAAGCTGTTGAGCGCTGCCAGGCCCGCAGGTGTTGCCGTCGTGGTGTAGACGGTGGGCGGATTGACCCCGTCGCCACTGGTGTGCGTATAGTCGCCGCGAACTATCCAGCTCAGGTTGGGGGCAATATCCCACTTGGTCGACAAGCGCAGCACAACACCATCGCTGCGGCCATAAGTCTTGCCGTCGAGTTCGTTGTGAAACATGCCGTCGGTATGCGTATCCTTCGCCGCAAAGCGCACCGCAAACGTATCGGTGACCGGCAGATTGACCACGCCGGTGGCGGCATAGCTGCCGAAATTTCCCCCTTCGGCGCTGAGCGCGAGCGTCTGTTTCGCGGTTGACGGCGCATTGGTGGTGATCGAAATCGCACCCAGCGTGGCATTGCGTCCAAACAGCGTGCCCTGCGGTCCGTTGAGCACTTCGATATTCTTTACATCAAGGAAGGATCCCAACAAGGCGCCGGGGCGCGGCACGAAAGCGCCGTCGAGATAGGACGCAACCTCGGAATCCACTGCCGTGTTTGCGGCCGAACCGAATCCGCGAATGCGTATGGTCACGCCAGCGGCAAACGAGGTGCTGCTGACGACCAGGCTTGGCACCAGTTTCTGGAGATCGGTGGGCGCGTTAACACCCGCGGTCTTGAGCGTTTCACCCGACAGCGAAACGATCGAGAGCGGAACCGACTGGATATTTTCAGCGCGCTTTTGCGCGGTGACGATGATGTCTTCGACATGCTGGCCGGTGTCGGACGACGCCGGGCTTGTGACAGGCGCAGCGGCGGGGGCAGTCGCCGTAGGCGCATCGGCCCATACCGGACCGGCTGTTCCCCCAAACAGCGCCGCAGTCGTCGCCAACAAGCGATAATTCATAGCTCTCTCCCCATTTTGATTTTTGTTTCAGGCCGTTACACCCTGGCCGCCCCGGCATCCCTCAAGGCGCGACAAAGCATTTCAGCTTCTCTTGATCATCCTTTAGCAAAGGCAGCCCGATACGAAACGATCGCGCAATGGCTGACATGATACCAAAAATACTAGAACGTTCAGCGTGCCCACGCCGCACGCCGCAGCAAACTTATGGCGATCACGATGGCGCGTACGCGCCCTGAGCCGGTGCATCAACGTCCTGCACCGTCAACCACACCTGCCCGCTTGCATACAGCGCCTCGACTTCGGGTCCTCGCAGGCCGGGCATGTCGGTCTTGACCGCCATGCCCAGGCGGGTCTGCATATAGGCCAGATGGCGATACCCCTCGGGAAAGCTGTCCAGCAGCGCCTGATCAAGCGACAGCACCGCATCGGGCGCAACCGGATCGAGCCGGTCGCGTTCGTAGATTGGCTGGCGCAGGACAAGCTTCCACACGCCCCGCCGACGCTCGAAGAAATCGTAAAAGCGGCCGAAACACGTCGCGTCGCATGGTACGCCATCGACCAGACCGCGCTGGGCAATAGTGGTCTTGGTCTGGGCGATGGCCCGGTCGCCCACGATGTCGATATGGCTTCCGCCCAGGAAATGCTGCACCGCCGAACCGCGGTCGAACGCCTCTTTGGACCGCGCAACAAAATCGGCTGCGGAAACTTGCGCCCAGGTCGTCATCATTCGACCATCCTCGTGCCACAAGTCCAGCAAGCGATCGTAAAGCCCGGAATCGCGGAACACGACCCAGTCCTCGACGATTGCCCGGATGGCCAAAAGGCTTTCGGAATCAACCATGTCCATCAATTACCCTCCCGTATCGGCTGTCGGACAGCAGCCGGTATTCGCTGTATGGGTCGGTATAGGCTGGCAAAGCCGACGCCGTATGATGCCGAAACGGCGAAATTGATCGCGAAATTGGCAAGGCAATTGGGCCACCGGTTTGCACCGCCAAAACTGGGCCATGTCACAAGTCACGAACCAGCCGAAATCCGCGCCATGACGTCGCCTGGGCACCGGGCGCCTTGTCACTGCCCGCCGCGCGCAGATCATCGCTGCGCCAGGATCCGCCGCGCACGACATGCGTATAGCAACGGGCATCGCCGCATTCGCTGGTCCATGATTCAACGTTGCCGCTGGTGTCGAGCAGGCCGAACCCATTGGGTTTGAATTTTCCAACCGGCGCAGCCGTGGCCTGCCCGTCGTGGCAGGCGATACGCGCGGGCGACCCGCGCCAGAGCAAGCCGTCCTGATCATAGCCATTGGCATTGACGCAGGCCAGATTGACATCATCGCCCCACCAATACGCCGTCGTTGTACCGGCTCGGTTGGCGTATTCATATTCGGCGCTGGTCAACAGGCGATAAGTGTGTCCGGTCTTCTTCGACAACCAGGCGGCGTAGGCGATGGCATCGCCATACGCGACGCAGGTAACGGGGTCACGCGGGGTGGCGGTCACGCCCGGATTACGCCAGTCGCGATCTGGCATTGATCGGAAGGTATCGCCATCGATCGTCACGCAGGACGACGCGGCCTTGTACCCGGTGTCCGCAACGAAAAGGGCAAATTCGCCCACCACTACCGGAAACATGCCGACCGCAAGCGGCTGTGTCAGCCGGACCCGGCGCCGCGCTTTTCCGCTGCCCATCGTAAATTCCCCGGCGGGGATCACCACCATGCGCGGTGCGACCGGATTTTCGAAAATCACGATGGGCCGGTCGTTGGCACGCCAGATTACCGAGGGGGCATCGACCGTGCCGATCGGTCCGGCGGCTGCGACCATCCGCGCTGTGCCGGCCTTTGCCGCCTCGATCCGCGCCGGCTGGTCGGGATCGCCGGCCTTCAGCGCGCCAAACCGCTCGTTCCGGTTGTCCGTGAATTCCTTCATGGTGATCGCTGACGACGCTGCCGACGGCGCAACCACGGCGCAAAGCGCGATCGCGAACAACGCCGCGCCGTGCCGCCCGCTCATGCTGCGGGCCTTTCGCTGTCGAGATTGGCCATTTGCGCGGCGGCATAGCGCTCTCCGGCGGCGGCCCCCCTGGGAATGGATTTCTCGATCTCGGCCAGAGCGGTCGCGTCCAGGACTACATTCAGGCTGCCCAATGCTTCGGTCAGGCGATCGCGGCGCCGGGCGCCGATGATCGGCACGATATCCGGTCCTTGTGCCATGACCCACGCGATCGCGACCTGCGCCACTGTCACGCCGCGCTCTTGCGCGATAACAGCCAGCGCCTCCACCAGCTTCAGATTGGTGTCGACATTGTTCCCGGAAAAGCGGGGGCTGAAGCGGCGCATGTCGCCGGCATCGGCGCTTTCCTTGCGCCAGTGCCCGCTGATCAAGCCACGCGACAGCACGCCATAGGCGGTGATTGCGATGCCCAGCTCCCGCGCGACCGGCAGGATCGTGTCCTCTATCCCACGCGAGACCAGCGAATATTCGATTTGCAGATCGACTACGGGATGCACCGCGCTGGCCCGCCGCAGCGTATCGGCACCCACTTCGGACAAGCCGATGTGACGAATATAGCCTTCCTTCACCAGATCGGCCAGCGCGCCCATGGTTTCCTCGATCGGCACGGCCGGATCGAGCCGTGACGGGCGATAGATGTCGATGTGATCGACCCCTAGTCGCTGAAGCGAATAGGCCAGGAAATTGCGCGTGGACTTGGGATGACTGTCAAAGCCGATCCAGCCGCCATCGGGACCGCGCATCGCGCCATATTTCACGCTGAGCTGATAGCTGTCGCGCGGGCGACCCCTGATCGCCTCGGCAATTAGCATTTCATTGTGGCCCATACCATAAAAATCGCCCGTATCGATCAGGTCGATCCCGGCGTCGAACGCGGCATGGATGGTGGCGATGCTCTCCGTGCGGTCGGCGGGGCCATACATGCCCGACATTCCCATGCAGCCCAGGCCCACGACCGATACGACAGGACCATCGGCCCCCAACTTGACTGTTTGCATCCGGCTGTCCTCTCTCGGGTCGCGCAGTTCAGCGGCGCGTGCCAATCATCCGGCGCAGGTAACCCCGGTGATTGTCGATAAACTGGTGCTTGATGGCGCCGGCCACATGCAGAACGATCACGGTGTACAAGATCCAGTCGAACACCTGCGTGTGCAACGTGTGGCCCAGCAGATAGGCGGGTTGCTGGCGCGGTTTCAGAGCTGGGTCCAGCGAAAGCACTTGCGGCAGGTTGAAAAGGCCGAAAACGCTCGTCGGGCGACCGGCCCCTTCCGACATTAGCAAGCCTGACAATGGCATGGCCAGCAACAGCGCATAAAGCGACCAGTGCGCCAGCCGCGAAGCGACCCGTTCCCACAAATGCAGCCCGGGCGCCTCGGGCACGGCCGGATGGGTCCATTTCCACACGAGGCGCAACACGGTCAGTACGATGACCACCAGGCCAAACGGTTTGTGCCAGTGATCGAGCAGATACGACCGCGTCGGACCATCGCCCAGCCAGACAGCGTAAATGCCCACAGGCATAATCAGCAGCAGCATCAGGCCGGCGGTCAGCCAGTGAAACCCCTGCGCAACCCGATCATAGCCGACCGGTTTCGTGGTGTCGTTCAACATTTCCTGCCCCATGATCGTAGCAATCACTATCTCACGGATAATCCCGACGGCGGTGCTCAAAGACGCTCTTTAAACACCCTGAACCGGTTCGGCGTGATAACCAGATGGCAGGATCGATAGCAGATTCAGAAGACTTACCTGCACGCGGGCAAAAAGAGGCGCGCGCGCACGACTACGAGGATATGAAACGATAGCGCGAACGTATCGTCATGCCCAATTTTTGATCGTTCTCACAGCATCCGCAATCGTAGCATTTCCTGCGCGAGAACGAATACAGCGAGCTTGCCGTGGCTGATTCGCACAAGCATTGAATGTTGCTTTTTCACAAGGCCAGGTATGAAGAGGAAAGATCACTCGCAGTTCTGCAAATTTTTCGATCCTGGCCAGGCCGAATATCGTGATGTCAGAGCCACCAACCAGCTTGTGCCAACCATTTACAGCGGCACTTGTTCTTCTTCTGATTTCATGTTCCCGGTTGTCCGCCACTCGATCGTGTGCGGAAAAATCGCATCCCAGTTTTCGCGGTGCTCAAACATCGCATGGCAGGACTCTTCTTTTGCCGGCTGCGAAGCTTCTTCTGAATGCCTAGCTACGCCACTTGACCCACTTCTTAAATCCCGAAGGCTCGAACCGTGGCAAGGATCGCACCGATCTTTTCACCGCCGCGCCAAGGTCGAGTTCGTCGATATCGGCGGCACATGGCGCGACAACGTGCGCAGCTTTGGGCAGAATCAACGTGCCGGTACATTTCCGGCGTGGGCAGTTCAATTACCTGCGGCTTGTGGTGAAGACAGCGTAGCTGATTTTACACAGGCTCTGACGTGTTCTCCACAGCTTGATTTCGCAATGCTAAGCCGCAACAATGAAGTCATGGATTTTCTCAAGATCGGCGCAAGCTTGCATTTAAAGCAATTGGGCTTTGCCTCCCAATTGCAGTCGTTCAGTGGCCTATGACGGTGACGGTGGTCCTGCCATTCGCGTCCGCCTGGTCATGAGCACCTATGTTCGGCCCAGTTTGATGAAGTTACCGATCAGGACGAAAAATCTGATTGGCGAGCAAGGGTCGCGATCAGCCGTTCCGGCAGACAGGCGCGACCACATTGTTCGCGTTGCGGCTAGCGTATTTATTAGCGAAGGATTCGGTGCGTGCTCTATGTCCAGTATCGAGGCGCGTCTGGGCGGATCAAAAGCGACGCTCTACAAATACTTCCGTTCAAAGGAACAGCTTTTTGAGGCTGTCGTGACGCACCTCTTGGTACGAGCGCTTGAACCGCCGCGAGCGTTGCACAGCGGTAATGAGGAAGACCTCGAAACACGACTATACGGCTTTGGCATAGGATTTCTGACTATGGTCTACGATGCCGAGATTTCAGCCGCATATCGCCTGATCGAGGCTGAGGGCGCGCGTTTCCCAGCGTTGGTAGAAGCTTTTATCCGTCGCGGACCAAACGCTCTCATCGAAGAATTACGGATCATCCTTGAGCGATCCTCCGCAACCCAACAGTTCACATGTGAAGACCCCGAACTGGCGGCAGGTCAATTTCTTGGCCTGTTGCGCGGCGATCGACACATGAGATTTGCTATGGGCCTCTTGCCCGCCCCAACGCCGATGGAGATCGCGTACTATGCTCGTCAGGCCACACTCATTTTCATGTATGGGCTGACGACGATACGGCGAGGTCGGTCATGATCATGTCACCATGCCCACGCCGATCAGCGGCAGCGTGTGCGCGAGGATGAACTTGGGGTGCCATCGTTGGCGGTGTGTTCCATCACCACGATGATCTTTTTCACGACCGCGACCAGGTCCAATCCCCTCCGCGCACCGCGCATCTGTATCGCGTTTAATCTTCGCGCCTAGGAACGCTCGCGATTGCGTGTATTCCGGAGGAAGCGGAACCCCTGACGAGAATGGGATCATTAACACATGCGCGCGATGTTCGGCGGGTCGTACGCCGCAGAGCTCATGTCCTGATTGAACAACTGCGCCGAAGCCATTGCAGAAGCCGAAACGCTGCTACTCACGATCCCCACTCAGCTAAGCGTAAGCTAAACGCCCATATCCTTGGATCGATCCTGACCCATTCCGCCCCGGCACTGGGCTGGCGTTAGCGTATACGATATGATCAAGCCACTGAATGTGTTCAGGGCTAGGCCCTGGGCACGCCTGTGCCGTGATTTCGCCAGGATCAAGCATCGGTCAGATTTCCGGTGGGGCCTGCGATGAGCCGGTTGCGCAAATCCTGCTTGAGGACTTTGCCTGCGGCGTTGCGCGGCAGCGCATCTGCCACCACGGTCATCCAGACCGGAATTTTGTAGTGGGAAAGGCGTTTTGCGAGATAATCCTTCAACTCGCGTTTGCCAGCCGACTGCCCCGGTGCCAGCACGACGAATGCAGCGGGCTCCTCACCCAGTGTCGGGTGCGGCAATCCGACGATGGCGGCCTCCACCACCGAAGGATGGCTGCACAGAGCGTCTTCGATCTCGATGCAGGCGATATTTTCGCCGCCACGAATGATCATGTCTTTCTGCCGATCGACGATCGTCACGAAACCCTCGGCGTCGATCTTCGCCACATCGCCGGTACGGAACCATCCGTCGGCGGTGTAAGCGCGTTCGGTCTCTTCCGGTCGGTCCCAATAGCCCAGGGTTACGTTGAGGCCGCGAACCTGCAGTTCGCCTGTCGCTCCGATGGCCAGGGCCGCATCTTCGGCATCGGCGATGCGCACGTCGTTGACGAAGTTCGCCGTGCCGCAACTTTCCGGACGTAGCCGGTACTGGGGTCCGCCATTGTGCAGCACCGTCGAAGCGGTTTCTGTCATGCCCCAGCCCGTCGAGGCTTCAGCAGACAAAGTCCCGGCGATGGCATCGGGCAGAGTACTAGGTGGCGGGGCGCCCCCATAGATCACGCTGGTGAGCGACGAGATGTCATGGTCGCGGTGCCTTGGATCGGCGAGGATTTGCAGCGGCATTGTTGGTACGCCGCCCAGAACAGTGACGCGTTCTTGCTCTATCAGGCGCAGTGCATCCACCACGTCCCACTTCCTCATCAGGATCAGCTTTGCACCAACGGCAGATGTGGCGATCAGACCCGGTATCGCGCCCGTGACGTGGAATAAGGGAATGGGAAAAAGTGCAACCGGCGGCGCAGCGGGAGCCACGTGCGATCGGCCGAAGCGAATGTTTATCCGCTCCGAATTGAACTCGGAATTCTTGATTGTCGCAGTCAGTGCGCGATGGGTGACCGTGGCGCCTTTGGGACGTGATGTCGTGCCTGAGGTGAAGAAAATCGCCGCGATCGCATCGGGTAACGCTGCCGGGAGATCGGCTTCACCCTCTGGAAGATCGGCCCACGTGGCAGGCGCACCGACAATCGCTTCGAGGGTGTCCGGGGTTGCCCCTTCGATCGTCAGCATCAGTTCGACAGCAGCGGGTACGGCGACGTCGGCCCGGTCGCTGAACAGGAAGCGCGCGCCACAATCGGCCAGCATGGCTCCGATCTCGCCCGGCAGGGCCCAGCCGTTGATCGGAACGACGATGCCACCTGCGCGCATCGCACCCAGAAAACAGATCGGCCATTCGGTGCGATTGCGCATCAGCAATGCGACGCGGTCCCCGGGCTGCAACCCGCGGGAAACAAGCGCGCGCGCGACCGTGTCCGCGGCCCGGACCGCGCCTGCGTACGTGCAGCGATCTTTTTCGAAGACCAGAAACTCGCGATCGCCATGCGCGCGGTGCAGGGCGATGACATCGTCGATCGTCTTTGGCCCCGTCACCCAGTACCGGACCGGGCGACCATCGATCACGGCGGTCTCGACGGCAAATCGGGGATCGGACGCCATCTGATCGTGCGCTTCGGCCATCGAGCATAGCGGCAGCGCGGTCGGCAAGGACGTCATGACAACAGGCCGGTTGCTGCAAGGCTGTTCCCGGGCTGCGATGGTGTCCCGCGCTCCGCATCGGTCGCTGCCTGCATGATCACGCTCTCCTTTGCATCCACGGCTTTGGCCGTCCCGAAGCGAGAGCATATCAGATCAAATTGAACTGGCCATATTTTTCTAGTCTGCCCTAGAAAATATGAAGGCCGATTGTCTAACCGGCCTCTTCGCGTTCGGGTCCGGTCACGATGCCTTGCAGGCAGAACGCATCGATGGCGTGCATAAGCCGCTCGACGGTGAGGTCTTCTATGCTTGGCACCCATTTGGCGAGCCAGATCAACATGCCGAGATAGAGCTGAACGACGATCAAGGGCTCGCACGGGACAACCGAGCCGTCGCTCATTCCCGCCTCCAGAAAACGCTGGAGCGTCATTTTCAACCGATCCGCCCATGCGTCAATCGCTTCACGCTGTGCAACATTCAGATAGGAATGTTCGCCGAAATACAGTTGCGATCCGTTTTCCGACGAATCGTCGAGCATGTTGCGGGTAAACCGGGTCAGCTTTTGCGCGCCCGTTCCGCCACCGGCGTCGGCCACTTCCAACAGGCGTTCGAACCGTTCGAGCGATTGCACATGCGCCGCGTAAGCCAGCGCCTGTTTGGTCGGGAAATAATAATAGAGCGCCGCATCGCTGAGATCGAGGCTCGCCGCAATTTCGGTCATGGTCGCAAGTGAAAAGCTTTTGGCGTTGATGATCTCGATTGCGGCCTGGATAATGACATCGCGTTTGCCCGCAGATTTGCGGCTTTTCGACCGGGGAACCCCCTCGCGCATCGTTACCGCAACCAAAGCTTTCGCACGTTTCAACGACATCTCCCGTTCCTGTCGTTCATGCACCCGAGACGCCGCAAAGGGCAAGGGCCGCAGCTCGTGAAAAGATTTTTCTAGCTTGCCCTAGAAAAATGAGTACTGTCTAGAGTTCCACAGCCGATCAATTCCGAACAAGGAATTGACGCGAGGGGGAGGAACATATGCGACTAATTGGTCTCTTGGGTGTGTCGGTCATTGCGCTTGCTTCGGGCAATCCGGCGATGGCGCAAGTCGCAGCAAGCCCACCCCAACCTGCAACGTCAGCACCCGCTTCCGACGAAATAGTCGTGACGGCGACCAAGCGGACCCAATCGCTTGAAGCGGTGCCGATCTCGGTCGCAGTAACAAGCGCGATCACGATCCATGAAGCGCACATCACCGACCTGATCGATCTTCAGGCGGTTGTTCCTTCGCTCAAGGTTCAGCAATTCAGCACCGTCGGCCAGACCAATTTCACCATTCGCGGGTTCGGCAATGGCGCGGGCAATGACGGGATCGAAACATCGGTCGGCGTATTCATCGATGGCGTCTACCGCTCGCGCGCCGCAACCGCGCTAAACGATCTGCCCGACATCGACCGGATCGAGGTCCTGCGCGGTCCGCAATCGACACTGTTCGGCAAGAACGTTTCGGCCGGCGCGATCAGCCTTGTCACCGCCCGCCCCGGGTTCGACCTGGGCGGAAAGGCCGAAATCAGCGTCGGCAACTACGGCCTCGTCGAAACGCGTTCGAACATCAACGTGCCGCTGAGCGATACGCTGGCGGTGAAACTGTCCGAAAGTACCGACAACCGCGGCGGCACGTATCTCAATTCGACGACGGGCACAAAACTCAACAACCGTGACCGCTATTCGCTGCGCGGCGACGTGCTATGGAAACCGACCGACACGCTGTCCGTGCGGATCATCGGCGATTACAACCAGATCCACGAAGTCTGCTGCGCGGTGGTCTCGATCCTGAACGGACCCGCGACGCAGTTCATCGGCGCGCCCGCGCCCTACGGGCTGGGCAAGCCGATCAGCATTCCCCAGCACGACAATCGCGATGTCCAGCTCAACACCGATCCTGTCAACCGCCTCAACGACGAAGGCATTTCGGGCCAGGTCGACTGGGATCTGGGGCGCAACAAGCTGACCTCGATCACCGCGTATCGCCATTCGGCAGACCAATCGAACACCGATGTCGATTTCACCGGCGCGGACCTGGCCAGCAGCAATCGTCGCAACCGGTACAACACATTTACTCAGGAAATCCGCCTGGCGTCGGATGGCAAAGGCCGTTTCAACTATCTGATCGGCGCCTTCTACGATCACGAAACGCTGAATTCAGGGGTCGATACCACGTACGGCACCGACATTCGCGCTTATGCCGATGGCCTGTCGGGCCAGGTTCCGGCGGCACTGGTGGGCGCCCTGCCCCCTACCCTACAACCGCTGTTCGCGGGCCATTCCAACCTTTATGCGCTGGAGCAGTTGCAAGCGCTGGTCACGCCTTCGATTGTTCCGGGAAAGACCTATTTCCAGGCCGGACAGGGTATCCACGATTTCTACCATCAGACCCAGAACAGCTATTCTGTGTTTGGCCAGGCCGATTACAAGGTCACCGATCGCCTGGTCGTTACGGGCGGCCTCGCGTTCCTCGCCGATCGCAAGCAGGATGCGTCCGATGTCGTGCTCAACGATCCGTTCTCCTCGCTCAATCTGCAGAACGTACCGCAGTTCGCCGCACTCGGCCTGCCCGGGAACCTGTACGGGGCCTTGGGCGGGCTCCAGTTCTTTTACGGCAACGATCCCAATCACGCGCCGGTAAACTATCCCAACGCCAATGAATCGGGAAAGCTCAACGGCAGCAAAGTCACGTATACCGCGCACGCCGACTATAATTTCGGAGTCGCGCATGGTTATCTGACATACTCGACCGGCTGGAAGGCCGGGGCATTCAACTTGTCGTCCGACAGCCGGCCACCCGATGTCAACGGCGTCGGACGCAGCGTGCAGCCCGAAAATGTCACGCTGTACGAGGCGGGGCTCAAGAGCCGCTTCCATGGCGGCTACCTGAACCTGGCGGCGTTCTACCAAGCGGTGAAGGGGTTCCAGGACAACGCCTATACCGGCACCGGCTATGCGCTGGTCAATGCCGGCAAGGAGTCGGTTTACGGGTTCGAGGCCGAGACTTCGTACCGGCCGATCGACTGGCTGTCGCTCGACGGCGCGGTCACGTATCTGCACCCGAAATACAATTCGTTCACAATGGCCCCATGCGTCAGCTATGACACGGTCCGTTGTCCGGTGAACCCGTCCACCGGGCTGACCCCGAATTTCCGCGATCTTTCGGGCACCCGGCCGGCGACGATCCCGACTTGGACGGCGAGTGCAGCGGCAACTGTCACCCACCGGTTCAGCGAGGATCTGCACGGCACGCTGCGCGGTGAATACGACTATACCAGCAAGGCGCAGTTGATCGAAACGACCCCGCCCGATATTTCGACGTATGGCAACCAGTCGCTCAACGCGAGCGTGATGATCGCCAGCGTGAAGTTTAAGGCAGAGATCATGTTGTGGGCCCGCAACCTGACCAATTATTACACGCTGATCACGACGTTCCCCTCGGTTGCGCAGACCGGCAGCTATAGCGGCATCCCCAACGAACCGCGAACCTGGGGCGTGACCATCCGGAAATCATTCTGACCCGATCAGGCCCAGGAAACCACAATGCCCAGCGAACCTGAAGACACGTCCGATCTCGCCGCGCTGCGCGAGCGCTATCGGATCGAGCGCGAACGGCGCAGCCCGACCGAGACCGCGCGCGCCTATCGTGATGTCGCCGACGGGTTCGGCCATTTGCTGGCCGACCCTTACGGCACTGTCGCCGATCGCGCACCGCTGACCGATACGGTCGAGGTTGCGATTGTCGGCGGCGGGTTCGGCGGCTTGCTGACCGGCGCGCAACTGCGTCAGGCCGGCATCGAGGACATCCGCATCATCGAGGCGGGTAGCGACATCGGCGGCGCGTGGTACTGGAACCGCTATCCGGGCGCGGCCTGTGATGTCGAATCCTACATCTACATGCCGCTGCTCGAAGAGACCAACTACATGCCGGTCGAGCGCTACTCCAAAGCCGCGGAAATCCGCGCGCATTGCCAGCGCATTGCGAACCATTTCGGGCTTTATGAGCGCGTGTGCCTGTCGACGCAGGTGATCGCGCTCGACTGGAACGCAAAAGAGGCCCTCTGGGATATCTCCACGGATCGCGGCGACCGGATGCGCGCGCAGTTTGTCGTGCTGACCACGGGTCCGCTCAACCGGCCAAAACTGCCCGCCATTCCCGGCATTGAAACGTTTCAGGGTCATCACTTCCACACCAGCCGCTGGAACTATGACTATACCGGCGGCAGTGCCACGACGCCGATGGACGGATTGGCCGACAAGCGCGTCGGCATCATTGGAACCGGCGCCACTGCGATCCAGTGCATTCCGCCCCTCGCCGCGTCCGCGGGCAGTCTGTTCGTGTTCCAGCGCACGCCGTCATCGGTCGATGCCAGGAACAATGCGCCAACCGACCCGGCATGGGCCGAAGCTCTCGAACCGGGGTGGCAGAAACGCCGGATCGAAAGCTTTACGCATCAGCTCGCCGGCAACTTGGCCGAACCCGATCTGGTGGCTGACGGATGGACAGTGCTGGCACAGGCGGTGCGCGAGAAACTGGCCGCGGGCGCGTCTGTCGCCGACGCGGCCAGCCTGCTTGAACAGGCCGATTTCGAAAAGATGGTGCAAGTCCGAGAACGGATCGATGCAATCGTCGAGGATCGCGCCACCGCCGAAGCGCTCAAGCCGTGGTTCAGCCTGTTCTGCAAGCGGCCCTGCTTCCACGACGAATACCTCGGCGTGTTCAATCGGCCGAATGTCACGCTGATCGATACCCAGGGTCGCGGCGTCGAAGCGGTGACCCCGACCGGCGTTATCGTTGGCGGCGTCGAATATCCGCTCGACTGCCTGATCTTTGCGACCGGGTTCGAAACCGCGACCGATTATTCGAAGCGTTCCGGGTTTGCGATCCGCGGGGTCGACGGCGTTACGCTCACCGAAAAATGGGCGGACGGCATGTCGAGCCTGCACGGCATGCACACCCGCGGTTTCCCCAACTGTTTCGTCGTCGGGTCTGCGCAAGCGGGCATGTCGGCCAACTTTCCGCACATGATCGACGAACAGGCGCGGCATATCGCCTGGCTTGTCCGGCTCGCCCGCGACGAAGGCGTGGCGACGATCGAGGCGACCGAATCCGCCGAGCGCGAATGGACGCAAGCCATCGTTACAAATGGCGAACGGCGCAGGCGTTTCCTGGAGGCCTGCACCCCGGGCTATTACAACAACGAGGGGCAACCTTCCGATGTTTCCGCGCGCAATGCGCCGTTTGCGCCCGGACCGACGGTGTTCATCGATCTGCTGCGCGCCTGGCGCGATGACGGCAAGCTCGAGGGCCTGGAGCGCAATGGGGCACATGCCCGTCAAACCGAGAAAAACCTATGACCCGCAGCGCTGGACGCAAATCGATTTTCATAACCGGCGCAGCCTCGGGAATGGGGCGCGAAACCGCGCTGCTGTTCGCGAAAAAGGGGTGGTTCGTCGGCGCATTTGATCTGAACGCCAAGGCGCTGGCGACGCTCGCCAGTGAAATTGGGGAGGCGAACTGCGTCGTTGGTACGCTCGATGTCACCGACCGCGATGGCTTTGCCGCCGCGATGGCAACATTCGAGGGCGCCACGGGCGGAACGCTCGATGTGATGTTCAACAATGCCGGTATCGCCATGGGCGGCATGATCGATGAACAACCGTGGGAAGCGATTACCCGGATCGTCGAGATAAACCTGATGGGCGTGGTCATCGGCGTTCGAGCCGCACTGCCGCTGCTCAGGAAAACGCCGGGATCGCTGTGCCTCAACACATCATCGTCCTCGGCGATTTTCGGCACCGCCGGAATTGCGATGTATTCTGCCACCAAACATGCGGTGCGGGGCCTGACCGAAGCGCTGTCGATCGAATTCAAACGCTATGGCGTGCGTGCAGCGGATCTGCTGCCGGGCCTGATCGACACACCGCTGCTCGGCGATGCGATGCGCGCGATGGCGCCTGCCGAGGGGATGTGGCGGCTGGTCAAGCCGCGCGAAGTCGCCGAAACCGTGCTTGCAGCCTATGAACGGGACCAGTTGCACTGGTACGTACCTGCCGAATTGCGCGATTTTCACATGCAGGTCGTGACCGAGCCCGAAGTCGTTCGCGAAGAGCGCACCGCATTGCTCGCCAGTATGTCCCAGGGAGCGCAGTAATCATGGCGATCGTCGAACACACCCAGGCTGACAACAACACCGACACGCAGGCGATCGCGCAACTGCGCGCCGCATTCGACAACCAGCGCGCAGCCTTTGCGTCCGACCGCGACCCGTCTCTGGCGGAGCGCCGCACGCGTATCGAAACGCTGATGGGCATGATGGCGACCAACCGCGAGCGGATCAGCGCCGCGCTGGCTGCCGACTTCGGATCGCATCCGGTAGGTGCGGCCGAACTGATTGAAGTGCTCGGTGTTTTGGGGCGCGCGAGTTATGTGCTGGAAAAACTGGAGGCGTGGATGGCGCCTTCGATACGCGCGACCGATCCGGCACTGCTGGGCACGACGACAGCCTCAGTACGCTATCAGCCAAAGGGCGTGATCGGCAATATCGTGCCCTGGAATTTCCCGTTCGACATCGGCGTTGGCCCCGCGATCGAGATGCTGGCGGCGGGCAACCGCGTAATCCTCAAGCCATCGGACTACACACCGGCTTGCGGAGCGCTGCTCGCCGAAATGGTGGCCGCGGCGTTTGATCCGGCGGTGATGCATGTCGCGGTGGGCGGTGTTGATCTGGCGCGCGCCTTTGCGGCGCTGCCCTGGGATCACTTGCTCTATACTGGCAGCCCGAATGTCGGCCGCGAAGTGATGGCCGCCGCCGCCGCCAACCTGACCCCCGTGACGCTCGAACTCGGCGGCAAATGTCCCGCGATCCTGACGCCAGGTTCGGTCACGGCAAGCGCAGTTCAATCCATCGTCGGCACAAAGACGATCAAGAACGGCCAGATGTGCGTTTCGGTCGATTATTGCCTGGTGCCGCGCGCCGACCTGGAAACGTTCGTCGATCTGGCGCGGACGCATATGGCATCGGCCGCGCCGGCGTATTCGCGCAGCACGGACTGCACCGGCATCATTTCGCTGCGCCATCTCGACCGTCTCGAAAGCATGCTGGACGAAGCCAAAGGCCGTCAGACGCGTATCGTGCCTCTCGAAGATGGCGGCACTGTCGATCGCGAAACCCGCCGCATGCCGATTGCGCTGGTGATCGATCCCGCCGCCGATCTTGCGCTGATGAAGGAAGAGATTTTCGGTCCGATCCTGCCCGTCTTGCCTTATGACGATCTCGCCAGCGCCATTGCTTTGGTCAACGCCGGCGATCGTCCGCTTGGCCTCTATGTCTTTGGCGACGATGCACCCACGATCGAGCATGTGCTGGCAACGACGACATCCGGCGGCGCCTCGGTCAACGCCTGTGCCTTGCAGGGCGCCTTGCCCTCGCTCGGTTTTGGCGGCAGCGGCACCAGCGGCATGGGGCGGCACCATGGTATCGAGGGTTTCCGCGAATTCTCCAACCAGCGCGGCGTTGTCGTCAGGGGTACCGGCGATCAGATCGACGCCTTTTATGCGCCTTATGCCAAAGCCGAAGCCCTGGTGCAGATGGTCCTTGCGGGCGGCTGACCTGTGAACGATCTTGATGCGGCAAAGCTGGCCGGCTGGCTCGCCACCGTCCTGCCGGACGGCGGCGGCCCGCTGCTGATCGACAAATTTGCCGGCGGTCAGTCGAACCCCACTTACAAAGTCACGCAGGGACGGCACGCGATGGTGCTGCGCCGCAAGCCGTTTGGAACGCTGCTGCCCTCGGCGCACGCGATCGAGCGCGAATACCGCCTGATCGCGGCACTGCATCCGACCGGATTCCCGGCGCCCCGCGCGATCGCGCTGTGCGAAGATCCGTCGGTGATTGGCGCGCCATTTTACCTGATGACCCTGGTCGAAGGCCGGAATTTGTGGGACGGCACATTGCCCGCCACGCCGCACGAAGAGCGACGCCCGCTATATGCGGCAATGATCGACACCCTTGCGGCGCTCCACACGCTCGACCCGCAAGCGCTCGGGCTGGCCGATTTCGGCCGGCCGGGCAATTATTTCGCGCGCCAGGTCGAACGCTGGACCAGGCAGTATCGCAGCGCGCAGACCGAAGAAATTGCCGAAGCCGAGCGCCTGATCGAATGGTTGCCCGCAACATTGCCGGCGCAGGACCGCACATCGATCATCCATGGCGATTATCGCATCGACAATCTGATTTTTGCGCCCGATGCCCCGGAAATCGCAGCCGTGCTCGACTGGGAACTGGCGACGATCGGTGACCCACTTGCCGACTTTGCCTATCTGGCGATGAACTGGACAATGCCGGCGGACGGTCGTGCCGGGCTGTCGGGCATCGACCTTGAAGCGGCGGGGATACCGACGCTGGACGAAGCGGTCGCGCGCTATTGCGCGGCGACCGGCCGCGATGACCTGCCCGATCTGCACTGGTATTTTGCCTATAACCTGTTCCGGCTGATGGCGATCGTCCAGGGCATCAAGAAACGCCTGATCGAAGGCAACGCCGCCATTGCACAGGCCGGGCAGACGGTCGCGCGCCTGATGCCGCTGGCGCAGGCGGCATGGGCGCAGGCCCGCCTGGCCGGCGCAACCGGCTGATCCCCGCACCGATCGAACGATCACAAAACGCACGCAATTCGCGCGCACGCGGCCAAAACGATCGCCCGTTTAAATATACCGATCTGTACGATTTCGCTTGACCGACTCATCACGCAATTTCATAACAGCACCGTACAGTACGGTTGATATTACCGACCGCGCGGAGCGCTCGTGACGCGAGTGGGAGAGACAGATGAACGAGTCGGCCATCGCCAGGCGGACCACGAGCGGTACTGACGATCGCGCGCAGTCGCTGTCGCCGAACGCCCCGGTTGCCGGCCACGCAGTTTCAGAACCCCGAGCCCGCCTGCTGGCGGCCGTCGCAGCAATCGCGCCAACGCTTCATGCAGGAGCTGGCACGTCGGACGACAACGGTCGGCTGGCCGACGCATCGGTGACTGCCCTGCGCATGCACGGTTTCTGGACCATGCGGTTGTGTCAGGACCTTGGTGGCCTGGAACTGTCGATCGTCGACCAGATCGAAATCCTTGCAGCACTCGCTGCCGAAGATACTTCTGCGGCGTGGTGCACGATGGTCGCCAACAACGGCGTATCCATTCTGGGCGCCACGATGCCGGCAGCGGCAATCGCGCGCCTGTTCGCCGATGGCGTTCCGCCCTGCTCGATCGTGGCCGCGCCGGGCGGATCGGCAATGCCGGTTGAGGGCGGTTACCTGCTGAAAGGAACATGGCGACTGGCCAGTTCGATCCACAATGCACGGTGGGTCCATGCGCTGGCGCTGGTCGAGCGCGACCCGTCGCGCCCGCTGGCGGTGGCCATCCCGGTGGCCGATGTCGAACTGCTAAACACATGGAACGTCGTGGGCCTGGCGGGCACCGGTTCCAACGATTTCAAGCTGACCGACTATTTCATCCCGGCCGACCTGGCGGGCAACGAAGGCGATCCCCATCGTCAGTTGCGCGGGCGCCGGCGCTATGACCTGGTCGATGTCGAACATCTCGAAAGTTATGAACATCTTGCCTTTGCGATCGGCGTGGCCCGGCGGGCCCTACGCGAATTGCGCATGGTTCTCGCCCAGCCGCCCGCTGGCCGGCACATCGGTGACCGCGAACTCGTGCAGGAACAGTTCGGCCGGTCGGTGCTCAGGTTACAGACGGTCGAGGCGCTGGCGCATTCGCTTTATGCCCGGATCGATGCCGCGGCGCTCGGCGCAGAGCAGTCCTGGTCGAGTGGAGAACGCTACCTGCCGCGCGTGCTGGCGACGCAGGCCAGCGAGCTGGCGCTGGAATGTGTGCAACTCGCCTTCCGCCGATCGGGCCTGGCGGCGCTGCACAAACCCAACATCCTGGAAAAACTGCTGCGCGACATGAGCGTCGCCGCAACGCACACCGTCGTCGATGACACGGCCTTTGCCGCTTACGCGCAACACCTGGTGGAATCCGGGCTGCCGTTCGAATTCCGCAGGGCCGCGCCGGCACACCATTATTCTTCGTGAACCAAGCCCCGAACGGGTGGGAGACCAAGACGTGAACGTACACAATCCGATCAAGCCGGTGCGATCGCGCGCCGATCTGTTGGACCAGGCGCGCGAGATCGCCGACCGCGCATGGAGCATGCGCGAACAGACCGACTTGGACCGTCGCCTGCCCGATGTGGTGATCGACAGCTTACGCGGATCGGGCCTGATAAAATTGTGCCGGCACCGCAAATGGGGCGGCGCAGAGGCGGACCCGATGACGTTCCTCGACGTCGGGCGGGAAATCGCGCGGGGATCGGGTTCGCTGGGCTGGATTTTCAGCGTGCTGGGTTTTCATGAATGGTACATGGCATTTGCATCCGACGAATTGCAGGCCGAAGTCTGGGGCAACGAGCCCGATGCGATGGTGTGCGACAGCTATGCGACCGTTGGCCAGATCGAAAAAGTGGCCGACGGGTACACAATGGCGGTTCTGCAGCGGGATCGAATGGTCTTCATGGGTCGCGGTCGGGGGCGTAGCGGTGCCGCCCGATGGCGACGAGCCCGAGCATCTGATGTTTTTTGTACCGCGCAGCAAACTGACGATCATCGATGACTGGGATACGCTGGGCCTGCGCGGCACGGCCAGCCGCGCGGTCGACATCCCGCGCACATTCATTCCCAATCATCGCGTGATGGCGCTTAGCCGGTTGATGAACGGTCAGGAACGGGGCCCGGTTGCCAACGATGGCCCGCTGTGGCGCATGCCGCTTGTCACCATGCAGGGCCTGGCCATCCTCACCCCGTCCACCGGCATTGCGCAACGCGCGGTCGAGGAATTCCATGCCTGGACCAAGGCGCGCATCCGGCCCCACGAACGCGCGCCCGCCAAGGAGGCGCCCGCACCGCAACTCGCCTATGCCGAACATGCCACGCAGTGGGACGCGACCTGGGCGCTGGCAAAACAATATGCGCAATATGGCTGGGACCGCGCGATCGACAACGGATCCTGGGTCCTGACCGAAGAGGAACGCGCCCGCTTGTTTTCGTGGCGCGGCTATATCGGCCGCACTGCGGTCGAACTGACCGACCAGTTGTATATCGGCTCCGGCGCGATGGCGCTGTTCAACAGCCACCCGCTGCAACAGGTGTTTCGCGATGTCCATGCGACGGGCGTGCACATCGGGGTTGACCGGGCGGATGCCTTCACCAGCCGCGGCCGCGTCGCGATGGGCTTTGCCGGCAACGGCTTTCACTGATTTCCCTTTGCAGGAGACTCCGATGTCACAGACTGCTGTTTTGACCGCGCAGACCATTGCGCCCGCCGCAACGCTTGATGACCTGATGGACGACGTGCGCGCACTGTTGCCCGCGATCCGCGCTCGTGCCGAAAAGTCGGAAAACGAACGCTCGATCCCGCAGGAATCCGCGCAGGAATTCCTCGATATCGGCCTGGCGCGCGTGCTCACGCCCAAACGTTATGGCGGAACCGAATTCGGCCTGCAGGCGTGGGTCGATATCTGCGTGGAAATCGGCAAGGCCGACGCCGCCCATGCCTGGTGCGCCAGCCTGATGATGCACCACCCGCATTACCTCGCGCAGTTCCGCGACGAGGCCCAGGCCGCTGTGTGGGGCACCGGGGCGAACGTGTCGGCCGATGTTGCCATCGCCTGCACGTTCACGCCGACGTCGCGCGTCGAACCGGTTGCGGGCGGTTACCGGGTGTCGTGCGCCATCCCTTATCTCAGCGGCATCAACCACAGTTCGCGCGTGATGATCGGCGGCATGCTGCCGACCGAAGCCGGACCGCCCGACTGGACCCTGTTCCTCGTGCCCGGCCATGAATTCACGATCAAGGACACCTGGCACACGATGGGCATGCGCGGCACGGGCAGCAATACCGTCGTCGTGGAAAACGCCTTCGTTCCCCACGAACACACGCTGCGCGTAGATGACATGCGCGAAGGGACAACGCCGGGCGGCGCGCTCAACCAGACGCCGATGTTCAATGTGCCGTGGATCTATTATGCGGGCATGACGTTCATTGCCCCGATGCTGGGTGCGGCGTTGGGCGCGCTGGAAACCTATCGCGCCTGGACTGCAGAACGCGCCAGCCTGTTCGGCGCGCAAGTGGCGCAATATACCAGCATCCAGGTGCATCTGGCGCGCGCCGCCGCCAATCTGGATGCCGCCGAACTGCTGATGCGCCGGTGCATCACCGACGCCGAGCGGCCCGATGCCAGGCGGACGGACTTGCGGTCACGCGCCTATCGCGACCAGTCGCGCGCCAGCGAACTGATCGTCGAGGCGATGGACATGATCATGAAGATTTCGGGCGCGGCCGGTTTTGCCTCGGCCAGTTCCATCCAGCGGGCATGGCGCGATGTCCATTTTGCCGCCAGCCACGTCGCGCTAAACCCCGAAGTCAGTTTTGCCGCATGGGGACGCGAACAGTTCGGTCTGCCGCGCGAACCCCGGCAGAACATGTACTGATCGAGGGACGAGACAATGACGGGATGGACCAGACGGGCGGTTCTCGCCACGAGTACCGCAGCAGGGTTGCTCGCCGGCAAAGTCAGGGCGGGCACCATTACCGCCACGCCCGCAAAAGGAATGACCATGACACCAGGCGCCAACCGGATCGACGTGCATCAGCATCTGTTGCCCCCCGAATTTCTCGCCGCGCTGGATCGTCATGGCATGAGCGCCTGGGCACCGGCCAAATGGAGCGCCGAAGGGGCGCTGGCGATGATGGACGAGCACCAGATCGCCACGGGCATCCTGTCGTTGTCGACACCCGGCCCGCATCTGGGCAACGATGCCGAGGCGCGCGTGCTGGCCAGGCAAGTCAACGAGCGCCAGGCCGCGCTGGTCCAGGCGCATCCCGACCGGTTCGGGATGTTTGCCTGCGTGCCCCTGCCCGATATCGATGGCGCGCTGCAAGCGATCGCATATGCCTATGACCACCTCTCCACCGATGGCGTGATCCTGCTGGCGAACAACGCCGGCGTCTATGTCGGCGATCCCGCGTTCGACCCGGTGATGGAAGAGTTGAACCGCCGCAGCGCGGTCGTGTTCATCCATCCTGGCCCCATTGCCGGCCCGCCGGCCAAGGGCATCCATCCCTCGCTCGCCGACTTTCTGCTCGATACGACCCGGGCGGCGATCAATATGGTGAACCACGGCATCCTGCGCCGTTATCCCAAGCTGCGGATCATCCTGTCCCATGCGGGCGGTTTCCTGCCCTACGCTGCCTACCGCATCGCCAACCTGTCGCATGTCATTCATGACGAAGTCGATCCGGCGGCGATGCTGACCGACCTGTCGAGTTTCTATTTCGACACGGCACTGTCGGGCAGCCCGACCGTTTTGCCCAGCCTGCTGGAATTTGCCCGGCCCGGGCATGTGCTGTTCGGCTCGGACTGGCCTTATTGTCCCGAAAAGACCGTGGGCGTGTTCACCGACATGCTGCAGTCTTACCAAGGGCTCGATGCCACAGGACACGCGGCGATCAATCGCGGCAGTGCGGAAATGCTGTTCCCGCGCCTGGCCAGACGGACGGCGATCTGAACCATGTGCATCGACGTTCACGCGCATTATCTGCCCGCGCGATACATGGCGCTGCTGCAGGCCGGCGACAGACCGACGTTTGGCGCCGCGCACGACGACATGACGTTGCGGCGGATGGTGACCGAGCAGGACGAAGTCGGCATCACGTCACAGATCCTGAGCACCGGACCCAACAGTCCGTATCTCCGCGACGAAAACCAGGCCGTGGCGGCCGCGCGGCTGGTCAACGATGTCTACAGGGATGTCGTCGATCGCTATGACGGACGTTTCGCCGCATTTGGCAGCGTGCCGTTGCCGCATGGCAAGGCTGCTGCAATGGAGGCGGTGCGCTGCCTCGACGAGCTTGATTTCGAAGGCATCCATGTTGGCTGTTCTGCGCTGGGGCGCCCGCTCGACGATCCGGCCTTTGCCGATATGTGGGCACAGCTCGATCAGCGCGGCGCCATCATCTATGTCCATCCCGCCGGCATCTTGTGCGGCACCGAACCCGGGCTTTCGGGCATGGACGATCCCGGCATCGCGGTGACTATCGGCAGCGCGGCGGAACTGTCGACGGCGGCGCTTCGCCTTGCGAGCCTGTGTCGCACCCATCGGCGGCTGCGCGTCATTATCGGGCTGCTCGGCGGCTCTCTGCCATTCCTCCTTCAACGGGTGATCTGGCTGGGGTCGCGGTTCAAGGGCAAGTCGCTGCTGGCAGACGTCGGACCCGATGGGTCGCTGATCGCCGAACTGCGCCGGTTCAGCTATGATACCAACCTGTTGCCCGATCCGGCCGCAATCGGCGCCGCGCGTCAGGCCTATGGGCTCGACCGGTTGCTGTTCGGCAGCGACGCGCCCGCGGTTGCGCCCGCCGTCACCGCGCAATTCATGCGCGATGGCGGCCTGACCGACGAAGAATTCATGCAGGTTTTGCGCGACAATCCGGCCCGGCTGTTTGGCGAGCGCATGGCGCGCCACCCCGCGCCGATCCATTCCCACTGATTGCAGGAGACGGCACATGGCCTCGGTTTCGACACTTTCCCCGGTGACAACGCGCTATCGCAGCGTCGACGAAATGGTCGCGCTGATCATGGCCGCCGCTCCCGCATTGCAGGCCAATGCACTGGGTGAGGAAAAGGCGGGCCGGTTGAGCGCCGACACGATCAGCACGCTCGATGAGATCGGCGTGTTCCGGGTCAGCGTCCCGCGCGAATATGGCGGGCTGGCCTATACCACCGAAGAACAGCGGCGCGTCTATGCGGCGGTAGGCGCGATCGCCGGGTCGACCGGATGGGTCAGTTGGGTAACAACCACGCATGGCCGCTGGATCACGATGTTTCCCAAACAGGCGCAGGACGACGTATTCGGCATGAACTGGGTCGGGCCGCTGATCTCGGGCGTGTTGTCGCCCCATGGTCCGGGCCAGGCGCGCCGGGTCGACGGCGGTTACATGATCAAGGGGCGCTGGCCATTTGCCAGCGGGTGCCGCCATACCGCCTGGAGCGTGCTGGGTTCGATGATGCAAGGCCCGGATGGCGAATCCGACATGCTGTTGCCACTGGTGCCGACCAGCGCGGTCGAGGTCATTGACGACTGGGCGGTAAGCGGCATGAAAGGCACGGGCAGCAACACCGTCCAGATCACAGAGGAAGTGTTCGTACCCGAACACCGGGTGATCCGCATGAAGGATGCCGTCAATGGCGTCTGGGCCGAGACGCCCCCCGAAGGCGCGCTGTTTCGCAACAATTTCCTCGACTATACCAGTGTCCTGTCGGGCTCGACACCGCTCGGCATGGCGCAAGGCGCACTGGCCTATTTTCGCGAGCGGCTGGACAAGCGCGGGATCATGGGTACCGATTACAAGCTGCAAGCCGCCGCGCCCGTCGCCCATTTTCAACTGGCCGACGCGATTGCCAAGATCGATGCGGCGGAACGCGTGCTGTCCGAAGATTGCCGCGAACTCGATCGCCGGGCCCTCACCGGTATTCCGTCGGACGACCTGTTCCAGGCCAAGTTGAAGTTCGATGTCGCGCTTTCGGTGCGCGGATGCAGCGAGGCGGTGGACATTCTGCACCGGGCGAGCGGCGCTTCAACAATTCACGAGGGCAATCCGATGCAACGTTATGCGCGCGATTGCCGCGTCGCCACCGTCCATGCCCATTTCAACTATGAAACCTGCGCCGAAAATTACGGGCGCGCGGTGGCGGGCCAGCCCTTGTTCGGGCATTACTCAGCGCTGGCGAAACAGGCTTGATTCAGACGGCGTAGCACATGAGAAATGCCGCAACCGCGTCATCAATTGCTTCGGGCCCGGGCGTTGGCGCACCGTAAAGCGCTTCTTCCAGAAAGCCTGATTCCACCAGGCCCTTGAAATGCAGGGCGACGGTGGCAGGCGTCGCTGTCCGCAATTTTCCGCGCGCGATCAGCTGCCCGAAATACGCCGTCATTTTGGTCAGCGCCCGGCCCGGCCCATTTTCGAACAAGTGAGGTCCCAGAGCCGAGGAATGTCCTTCCGCAATGGCCGTGCGCGTAATCGCCAGGACTTCGCTGCCGATCACAAACCCGACATAGGCGCGGGCAAAACGCGTGAGAATAGCGCGCAGGTCATTTGATTCAGGGTCGAGCAGGTTCAGGATCTGGTCGCCAGGCCCCTCGCTTGCCGCCTTCATCGCGGTTTCGAACAGCTCCTCCTTCGATTGGAAATAGCTGTAGAGCGTGCCCTTTGAACCGCCCAGCCGACGGGAAATCAGCGCCATGCTGCCCCGTTCAAAGCCGACCTCGCGAAACACGTCCAATGCCACGTCGATAATCGCCTGGCGTCTGTCTTCCGTTTTGACCCGCATGGTGTCCCCTGTTCTCGAACAGACCTGTACGATTAAACTCCGTACAGAGCAACGCGGCACCAGGGGCAATGGCAAAAAACCCGCTGAACGAGCCATCGGCCAAACCCATGAACGTGATCGGACCGACCTGTACGGTTCCACTTGACTCCCGCTTTATCGCACCATACAGTACGGTCAACAATTCGCTAAGCGGATGTATTTCGGGAGAAAAGCCATGCGTGTTGCCTTGATGGCTTCGGTCGCGTTTTTTTTCGCTGTCGCATCGACCTCCCCGGCAACCGCGCAGCAGGCCTCTTCCGATGCTGCGGCAAGACCCATCCCGGCGGCTGCAGCGGGCACAGGGCTGAACGAAATCATCGTTACCGCACAGCGCCGGTCGGAAAATCTTCAACGCGCCGCGGTTCCGGTCGATGTCGTATCTGCCGACGGCCTGATCAAGAACGGCGTGGTCGGCCCCGATTCCCTCGGCACGTTGGTTCCCGCGCTCAGCGCAACGCCGGCGGGCGGTGGCCGCGTCAATTTCTTCCTGCGCGGCGTCGGCAATTTCACCGCGAATGCCAGCTTCGACTCGTCGATCGCGTTCAACTACGACAGCGTCTATGTCGGGCGTCCCGGATCGACCGGCGGCCTGTTCTACGATCTCGAGCGCGTCGAGGTGCTCAAGGGGCCGCAAGGGACATTGTATGGCCGCAATGCCACCGGCGGCGCGATCAACGTCATTCCGGCACATCCCAAACTGGGCGAAACCTCCGGCTATGTGACCGGCAGCTATGGCAATTACAACGCCTACAGCGCCGAAGCCGCGATCAACGTTCCGCTTGGCGCCAACGCAGCGCTGCGGGTGTCGGGCAATCTGATCAAGCATGATGGCTATCTGTCGGACGGCACATCGGATGACGATACCAAAGCCGTGCGCGCCCAAGTTCTGGTCAAACCCACGTCCGACCTGACGATACGCCTGTCGGCCGACTATGCCAATGTCCGCGGCGCCGGCGCGGGCACCAGTTATGTCAACACTTACCGCTACAACGCCGCCACTGGCCAGTACGCCGTTACCCCCAGCGGGCTGGGCCCCGCAATCGGGATTTACGATCCGGCGGCCCAGGCGTTCCGCGATACGTTGCATGCCGGGCCTGCGGGCCGCAACGTCGAAAATATTGCGCCCTATCCCTACGTCGACAACGAATTTTACGGCGCAAACGCCGAAATCACCCTGACCACCGGGGCCGGCACCCTGACCGTCATTCCGGCATGGCGCGTCGGCCAGGAAAACAACATCAGCGACACGTTTGCCTTCACGGCCAAAGTGGTCCAGCACGACCAGCAGTTCAGCACCGAAGCGCGCTTCGCCGGCAACCGGATTGGCATTTTCGACTACACGCTGGGCGCCATGTTCTACAACGAGCAGAACAAGGGCCATTATGCGATCGGGCAGCAGGCGCTCGCCAACTTTCAGGATATCGATCAGAACCTGACTTCGCTGGCGATATTTGCACGCGCGACTGCGCATCTGACCGATGCCTTGCGCATCGTGGGCGGCGCCCGTCACACGCACGATCACAAGACGTTCGATGGCGACGCCGACGGGTACACCATCGTCTGCGTCGCGCCGGCCTGCCCCACCGTCCCGTTGTTCCCCCAGGTCGATTACCCGGGCCAACTGGGCGTACCCCAGCCCGCGCCCGGCGGCGTCGCGCCCCTGATCGGCACCGGCGCGATCGTCGCGCGCGCGCCCGCCGAGGTCGTCAACCAGGGCTTCAACGCGGGCCGCGTCACCTATCGGGGCGCGGTCGAATATGACGTTGCCCCGCACTCGCTGGCCTATGCCAGCGTCGAAACGGGCTTCCGTTCCGGCGGATTGCAACCTGTCAGCGGGTACGAAGTCTACAAACCCGAATACATCACGGCCTATACGATCGGCAGCAAAAACAGGTTCTTCGACAACAAGCTGCAGCTTAATATCGAAGGTTTCCTGTGGAAGTATCGCGACCAGCAACTGGCCAGCATCACGGTCGACAGTTCCGGTCGCCAGGGTTTCTTTGTCAAGAACATCGGTCGCACGACCAATTACGGCGCAGAAGTCGAAGCCCGCTTCCTGGCGACGCCGCTGACCGTCCTGAACGCCCAGGGACAGTACCTCCACACCAAATACGACAGTTTTCAATATACCGTGCCCACCGGAACAGCCCCGCCCTATACAACGTGCGCATCGACCATCGACGCGGCCAATCCGGCGGCCCGGGACGTCGACTGCTCGGGCAAGCCCGCTTATAACGCGCCAGTCTGGACGCTGAACATGGGTATCGACCAGACCATTCCGCTGGGCGATTTCAAGGCGGTTGCCTCGGTCGACACCCAATACCGCACCGGCCGCTGGGTCGGTTTCGAATTTGCCCAGGGCGAATACGTCGGCCCGACCTGGCAGACCAATGCGCAGCTCAGCTTTGGCCCGACCACCGGCCGCTGGTCCATCGCCGGGTACATCCGCAACATTGAAAACAACCGGTTTGCGGTAAACGCCAACACCTTTGCGATCGGCAGCGCCGTCGTCGCCACGACCAACCCGCCCCGCACATATGGCGTGCGCGGCTCTGTAAAATTCTGATCGGGCGTTGGCGCCAAGGGAGGTCTTATGGCTGAACTGCTGAATAACACCTGGTATATGGCGGCGTGGTCCGAAGAAATCTCGACCACGCCATTGTCCCGGCGTATGCTGGGCATGGGGACGGTCCTGTACCGCAAGGCGGACGGATCAGTGGCAATGCTGCAGGATCGCTGCCCCCACCGCTTTGCGCCGTTGTCAAAGGGCAAAGTCGAGGGCGATTGCATTCAATGTCCCTATCACGGCCTGACTTTCGATGCGGGCGGACAATGTGTTTCCGCTCCGCTGCAGGAAGCTCCGCCACGAGTGGCCCGCATCAGAAGCTTTCCCACGGTCGTGCGCGACAATATCGTCTGGTTCTGGCCGGGCGATCCGCAGGCGATCGATGCTTCGCTGATCCCCGATTTTTCCTTTCTGAACGATCCTGCGCTCAAGCATGTGTTCGGCATGACCCGGGTCAAGGCCCATTACGAACTGGAAACCGACAATCTGATGGACCTGAGCCATGTCGTTTTTCTGCATCCACCGTTCGCTGGCGTGCTCAGCAAAAGCAGCACATATGCCGCGACGCGCGAAGGCGACATGGTCCGCTCGCACTGGTTTTCGCGCAACGCACCGAATCCGGCGGCGCTGGAATACGGCCCCTTCCCGACGCACGGCGCGCCCATCGATCAATGGCTGGAAATGCGCTGGAATGCGCCGGGCGCGATGTTGCTGGAGGTTGCGGTAACCCGCACGGGCGAACCGCGCGAAGCGGGTTATTCGATGCCTGGCGTTCATATCCTGACGCCGGAAAGCGACGACGCGACGCTGTATTTCTGGTCCGGCTCGCTGCAGGTCGAGGATCCCGTGCCCATGGACGTGTTTCATGAAAGCTTCGTCCGGGCGTTCGAACGCGAAGACCGCCCGATGATCGAGGCTGTGGCCGAACAGATGGGTGGTGAAACCGACCTGCTCGCCATGAAACCGCTGCTGCTGCGATCCGATGCAGGGGCAGTGCTCGCGCGCCGCGTGCTTGCCGAAATGATCGCGCGGGAAAAATAATCCGGCGACACGGTGCGCCTGCTTCGCATATCGATGCCGGGTGGAAATGAATAACAAGGATACAGTCAATGAAACTGGTTCGATTTGAACATGATGGTGGCGCCGCGCTGGGCGTTGTTGGCAACAGCGGCATCGTGCCCTTTACGTCCTATCCGACGATGCTGGCTCTGATCGAGGCGGGAGCAGACGGCCTGGCGCGGGTGCGTGCGGAGATCGAGGGGAAATCCGCAACGGTCGCGCTGGCGGATGTCCGGCTGCTTGCACCGGTCGAGCGGCCCGGCAAATACCTGGCGATCGGCATGAATTACGCCAAGCACCTGGAAGAGGCCGACAAGCTGGGCGTCGCGCGCGCCAAGCACCAGACCTGGTTCAACAAACAGGTCACCTGCATTGC
>Ga0302311_10000336_pt1 | contig 59492 bp, 58 predicted proteins | sample III_Palsa_N1_3_FD_200449 | JGI IMG/M metagenome (GOLD analysis project Ga0302311, IMG submission 200449) | Peat permafrost microbial communities from Stordalen Mire near Abisko, Sweden - III_Palsa_N1_3 | ecosystem: Environmental > Terrestrial > Soil > Palsa > Peat permafrost | place: Sweden... | reverse complement strand
GTGGTCACCGGCTCCACTTCCTCGTCCGAGGGACGGAAGCGCCCACCGTCGTCTTCGAGCAGGGGGCGGGTGGACCGTCCTTGGCCTGGCTTGGCGTCTTCGAGGCAGTCTCCGAGTTCGCGCGGGTCTGCCTGTACGATCGAGCTGGCTACCAATGGAGCGAATCGGTCCCGGGACCTCGCAGCATCGAGGAGCGCACCAAAGACTTGCACGCGCTGCTCCTCAAGGCTGAGGTCCCCGGGCCATACGTGCTCGTTGCGCACTCGTACGGCGGCTTCCTTGTGCGGCTTTTCGCCAAGGAGTACCCGGCGAGCGTCGCCGGGTTGGTGCTCATCGATACACCGCACGAGACCGGCTATTTCGAGCCTGACGTGCTCTCGTTCTATTCGAAGATGCGCTGGATGCTTCTCGCCGCCGGCGCGTTGAGCTGGGCTGGGCTTCCTCGCATTCTGACGCGCTGGCTCTCGAAACCAGACCCGAGCCTGCCGGCAGGCCGGAGCGAGCAAATCAATTCCGGGATGGTTCGCCGGGAGTACTTCGCGGCCGCGAGCGATGACATCGCGTCCTTGGAGCGTGCGGCCAGCTGGCTGGTAAAACCGGATGCGTTTCCTCCCCTCGGCGACCTGCCTCTCGCGGTGGTAACGCACGGGAAGCCGTTTCCCGGCCCCTTCGCCGTCTTGGAGAAGTCGTGGCGGGCAGGGCAAGAACACTTGGCTGCGCTTTCGACAAACAGCGTCTTCCGGGTCGCCGAGCAGGCCAACCACATGGTGCAGAATGACGATCCCCAAGCCGTCATCGAAGCCATTCGGAGTGTCGTCGCGCGCGTCCGGAACGCTCGGAGCGCGGGCGTAACGCCCTCCGGGGGCTCTCGGACGGGCTGAGTGAGCTCCGGGCGATGACTCGGGCAGCGGCCCCACGAGGCGCTCCCAACTGTCGGAACGAGCGGTCCGGCGAAGTCACCGGCTGGCCAGCTGTCGACGCAGGACCACCTCGCTGTGTTCACGTACTCCGGGTGACGAGCCGCCCAACGGGTGGACGCCTGCCTCGAAGTGAGAGGAGACCGCTCACAAGTGGGATGCCCACACGGGCCGAAACACCGCACGACTGCCAGCTCGATTCCGTCAGGGCGGTGAGAAGCTCGGTAAATCCGCGCTGTCCCACTGGCGGGACGGTGGGGGAGGATCCAACTTGTGGGGCCGGCTGGTTTTTAGTTGGTTGGCACGATATCGGCTGATGGAGAACACGAGGAAGGCGATGAAGTCCCTGAAAGTGTTTCTCGGCCTGCCCTCATTGACGGCGCTGATAGAAACCCATGGCGCCGAGCTGCTCTCGAGTCCTCTCGTCGTCGCGTCGCTACTGAGGGGCAGAAGAGCCGCTGCGCGTCGAGCCCAGCTCCGCCTAAACGCGAACCAGGCGGTTCCGCCCTCAGAGACGCAAGCTGGCTGGCCCAACCATGAGGCAGACAAGGAAATCCAGCCTCTGAGATCATGGACTCGACGTTGAGGCTTGGCGACCGACTCACCACCGTGAACGAGGTGCGGCTCCTGGGCCCCGAGGGCGTCCCGGTGACTGACCCGCGACTCGATGTGGCGTCGATTGCGAGTACCCTGACCGACAAGGGACTGGTGAGGGGGGACCGTCTTGGGGTGATGCTTCCCAATGGGCCGGAATTCATTGCAACCCTCATTGCCAGCCTGCAGCTCGAGCTGACCTTCGTCCCCTTCAACCCCGCCCTTTCGGACGACGAGCTCGAGCGCCGAGGTCGAGCTGCCCGCGTGAGCGCCGTGTGGAGAAGGGGAAGCGTCGTCGCTCGCACCGGCGCGTCCCCGCTGCCAGCGTCCAAGCGAGTCCCAGCAGTCATTTTCTTCACCAGTGGGAGCGAGGGGAACGCCCAGCCCGTTGCGGTATCCGAGGAAGCGCTGATGCACGTGGCGGACACGCACCACGAGGCGCTCGGCTACGCGGCCGGTGACAGGATTGTCGGCTTCCTTCCGTGGAGTCACGCCTTCGGCTTCACCCTCGAGCTCCTGATGGCGCTCCTGTACGAAGGGGCCCTGCGGACGGTGCCAGCTGCGGCCTTTCCTGAAGTCTTCGAGGCGTCGCCCGGCGCGTTTCTTTTCACAGTTCCCCGGATGGTTGAGCGGCTCTCCGACGCTCCGCTTCGCCGCCTTCAGGGAGGCATCGTGGGAGGCGCTCCCGTCCGAGGCCAGGTTCGCCGGCGCCTCGAAGCGTCCCAGCTCCGGGTTGGATATGGACAGACGGAGTGCGCCCCGGGAGTCTCCCTCGGCGAGGCCGGGGAATGGGGGTCCGAGGACTTCTTGGGACGGCCCATCGGGTGTGAAGTCGCGCTCGGCCCAGGGCCGTCCGAGGACGTTGGTGAGATTCTCGTGCGAGGCCCAAATCTCGCCATGGGCTACGTGGAGGAGGAACGCCTGGTGCCCGTGGCGTCGGCTGACGGCTGGAGGGCAACGGGTGACCTGGCATCGCGTTCGGGCAACGGATTCGTCTTTCAAGGACGGAAAGACGAACTCTTTAAGTTGGACAATGGGCGAATGGTGAACCCGGTCCCCCTCGAGCTCCCCTTTGACGGCCGGATTCTGTTGATTGGCGAGGGCCGTGAAGCGGTCCAGCCGCTGGCGCGGGGAGAGACTCCGCGGGCCTTCACGCTCCCTGTCCCTCACCTCGAGCCCAAGCTGATGCCGGAGGCGTTCTGGGACGCCTGCACGACCATGACCGGGAAGGTCTCCCGACGCCGGGCGCAGGTCCTATTTTACCAGACATGAGAATCTCCGCGGACCTCACAGCAGGCCTCGTCTTCGACGGCCGTCGGCAGCTCAAGCCCTCGGACCTCGAGGAGGTCGGAAGGCCCCTTCGGCTCACCCTGTCGCCCCAGGCCCGGGAGCGGGTGGCGCGGTGCGCGCAATTCGTCAAGGACCACCTCTCAGCCGGCCACCCCATCTACGGGCTCTCCACTGGGTTTGGTCCGCTCGTGTCTTTCAAGGCCTCGGCGGATGGAGTCGAGCAAGGGATGGGGCTCCTCAACCACCTCCGCTCGGGCCAGGGAGAGATGCTCGCGCCGTCCGTCGCTCGGGCCATGCTTCTGGCGCGTGCCTGGTCGCTGTCCCGGGGTCACTCGGGCGTAAGCGCCGAAGTCCTGGAGGCTCTGAGCGCCGTCCTGGCCATTCCTTGGGCACCAGCGGTACCGGAGTGGGGCTCGGTTGGCGCAAGTGGCGACTTGGCACCCTTGGCCCACGCTGCGGGCGCACTCTGCGGCGAAGGGGAGGCCTTCCTTGGCGGGCAACGCCTCCCGGCTGCCGCAGCGCTGGAGCTCGGTGGCCTCAAGCCTCTCACGCTGCGAGGCCGCGACGCGCTCGGACTGGTGAACGGTACGTCTCTCACCGCTGCGGCCGCCGCGCTCGCCGTCGCCTCGGCCCGACGGGCAACGTCGGTCGCGCTGGAGCTCACCGCCTTGCTTGCCGAAACCCTCGGCGCCGGAGGGGAATTCGCCTCACCATCCCTGCTTGCGCTCTCCGGTCACCCGGCGGGCCACCGCGTCGCGCTGCGACTGGAGGCCATGTTGCAGGGTTCGACCCCCAAGGCGGGGAGGCCACTGCAGGAGGCCTACAGCCTTCGATGCGTGCCCCAGCTGGTCGGGGCAGTGCTGGAGACAGTGGATCATGCGGAACAAGTCATCACGGCGGACCTGAATGGTGTCAGCGACAATCCGGTCTTCTTTCCTGACGAAGCGAAGGTCGTCCATGGCGGGAACTTCTTTGGACAGCAGGTGGCGTTTGCCGCGGACGCGCTCAACCTGGCCATCACGCAACTCGCGAACCTCGCGGACCGCCAAATGGACCTGCTCCTGGACCCAAGCCGCAATCGAGGACTCCGGCCGCTTCTGTCGGCGAAGCCGGGAGCCCAGTCAGGGCTGGCAGGGGTGAATCTCGCGGCCACGGCCATCGTCGCCTCGATGCGGCGTTACGCAACGCCGGCCAGCATTCAAAGCCTTCCCACCAACGGCCATAACCAAGACGTCGTTCCATTCGGGACGCAGGCGGCCCTCGAAGCGCTCCGGCAGAGTGAGAAGCTGGCCCTCGTCCAGGCGTCCTTGGCGTTGGCGCTCCGGCAGGCGGCATACCTCGGCGCGCCGGCCCCCTCCTCGGCAGCGGGAGTCTCGCTCTTGGAAGGCCTCAGTGCATGGGTAGCGCCGGTCGATCCGGACCGTCCCCTGGCTGAGGACGTTCGCCGGCTGGCTCACGCTCTTCATGAGCGGCAGCGCGCTGTGCAGCAGCCGTCTTGACGGTGGGTGGCTCCCCATCCCAGAAGTCGTAGAAGTTGAACCACTGGTACGGGTACTGCCGGGCCAGGGTCTCGAGCTGCAACACGTATTGCTCGACCCAAGCCCGCAGCTGGCTCTCGCGACTCACGCCTCGGCGAAAGCTCAGCTGCTGCGGCGGTTCGGCGAAGAAGCGGTAGGTGGCCGGCCCAATCTGGAGCGAAAACGTCGCGATGAGAGGTGCGCCGCTCACGGCGGCGAGCATGAAGGGGCCGACGGGGAAGGGCGCCTCGCGGCCGAGGAAGGGAACCCGCACCACGTGGCGGTCCATGGGCCGGTCTCCTTGCAAAGCGAGGACGGCCCCTTCGCGCAGCGCCTGAAGCATCTCCAGCGAGGCGAGCATGTCCGCGCCGACCTCGATGACGCGAGGCCTGGGTCCCTGCGCCTTCTCCAAAAAGCGAGTCACCTTCTCGTGGTCGCCGCGGTAGGCGACGATGGCCAGCTTCTTTCCGGCTTCACCAAGCAACCCAGCCGCGACCTCCCAGTTTCCGAGGTGAGCCGTGAGGAGGATGGCTCCGTGTCCGGATGCGGCAGCCGCCTGGATGTAGTCGATGCCATTTTCCTCGTACCGGAAGAAGTCCTTCCCCCGGGTGGCGAACAGTGCTCGGTCCACCATCGTTCGGGCGAAGCTCAAGAGGTGGCGATACGAACGCGCGAGTCGTGACGGCCATCCGGTGGGCCCGAGGACGCGATTGAGGAATTGAATCGAGGCCTGACGCGCCGCGGGGGCGGCGAAGAGGAAGTAGAGGGTGACTGGGTAGACCACGAGGTAGGCAGCGGAGAGCCCGAAGAGCCGTGTGACGCGGTGAAAGAACCAGTGTCCGAAGACGCCTCCCCGGCTCTTTCCGGTCCACCGATGGGCGCGGGCGGCGGCGCTGGGCACGAACCTCGCTTCGGCCCAGCCGAGGACCGCGAAGGCTCCCGCGACGGCCGCCCCGGCCAGGACAGGCCGAACTCCTCGGTGCAGGAGCTCCGCGAAAGCCAGGCCAGCGGCCAGCACTGGGAGGGCGCCGACACCGGCGAGGAGGCAGGCCAGGCCCACCAAGACGCGAGCTCCGAGGGAGGTTTCACCGCGGCCGCAGAAGATACCCGCCGCAGCTGCGACGGCCCGCCAGCCCGGGCCCTCCCCACCGAGCCAAGCCCAGCGCCGCAATTCGAAGAGCGAGAAGCCCGGCCGGTGCGGGAGCCGCGCCAGACGAGGCCCGAGCGGCAACGGCTGGAGCATTCGCAGGCAAGTCAGCGTGTTGTGGAGGACGATGCGGAGGTTGTCGGCGTAAATGTGAAAATGCGTGATGCGGTTTGAAGGGTAAACGACGCGGATGGGAACGGTCTGGACCTGGAGCCCGGCCCATCCGGCGCGCAGCAGCGCGTCCGTCTCGAAGACATAGCGAAACCCTCGAGGCTTCAGCGCCATCACCTCGGGAAGCGGGTAGGCCCGGAAGCCGGACTGGCTGTCCGGGACGCGAAGGCCGGTCTCGAACCAGACCCAGAAGTTGGATGTCCTGCGCCCGAACTCGCTGGAAGGTGGGGCACCCGCCTGGATGAGGTCGCGCGAGCCCAAGATGAGGGCCCCGGGATGGCTCAGCGCGACGTCGGCGAAGCGAGGCAGGTCGTCCGACAGGTGCTGGCCGTCGGCATCCATGGAAATCGCATACCGGAAGCCCCGCTTTTCGGCCTCCTGCAGAAGCGTGCGCAGGGCGGCACCCTTCCCGCGATTGCTGGCATGGCGCACGACCGCCGCGCCGGCACGCTGCGCCTCATCCCCTGAGCCGTCGGTGGAACCGTCGTCACAGACGAGGACGGTCGAGGCATGCTCGAACGCCCCACGCACGACGGCGCCCACCGCCTGGGCATTGTTCAAGACGGGAATGACGACGCACGCCTTCGCGAGGTCGCAGCTTTTGGCGTTGGGAGTTGGCTCCAACACGGCCGCAACACTTGGGCACCGAGTGGCTTCGGTTGTCAACGGTAGGTGGCGGCAGAGCAAGGAAGGCACTAAATCCCGGGGGATGATTCTCGATCAGCCGGTGCCCACCGAGGGGGCCATCGAAATGGGGGAGCCGCCCGGCCGTCGAACCTGGCTGGGCAAGATGGCGAGAAAGACGTTGCGCCACTTCCGAGCGCAGGTTCAGCTTCTCAGCCGGGAACATGCCAGTCCGGTCCGAATCGGCATTGCGGTGGGAGTAGGTGTGATGCTGGGGTGCAGCCCCTTCTTGGGTGTGCAGGTGCTCCTGGCACTCGTGCTTGCACGGTTCGTCGGCCTCAATCGAATTGCCACCGTCCTGGGTGTGCAGATTTCGATTCCTCCGCTGACTCCCGTCATCCTGTTTGCCACCGCTCAAGTTGGTGCCCTGGTGCTGCGAGGACATTGGCTCCCGATGCGGCTTGCTGGCTTTCGCGGCCTCCCGGCCGCGAGGCTCTTGGCCGACCTCTTCATGGACATGCTGGTGGGGGGAGTCCTGGTCGGCGCATTCTTCGCCATCATCCTTGGCACCGTTACGGCCCTCGGGCTCCGAAGCTTCAAATCCAGGCGCAACCTGCTTGAGGCGCGCCCCGCCCCCCTGTCGCGCCTCCCCTAGCGGCATGGACGCCGACGTTGTCGTCATCGGTGCGGGACCAGCCGGAAGCGTCGCCGGAGCGATTCTGGCCCGGCACCAGCATCGCGTCGTGACGCTTGAAGCTGGCACCTTCCCGCGCTTTCAGATTGGCGAGTCGCTTCTCCCGCGGTCCAACGACCTTCTCGCAGAAGCCGGGTTGCTCGACGCGGTGGTCGCCCGCGGTTATCAGGCAAAGAATGCGGCCCTCTTTCTTCAAGGGGAGACGCACGAGCGGTTTTGCTTCGCGGACGTCTTCCCCGGACAAAGGACGGCAACCTTTCAGGTCCCGAGGAACGACTTTGACCAGACGTTGTCCACGGCCGCACGCCTCTACGGGGTGGACGTTCGTTTCAATCAGCGTGTGGACGGGGTCGAGTTTCACGACCAAGGGGTGGTGGTCACTTCCACCGACCTCGAAAGTGACCAACGCGTCCAAACGCGCGCGCGGTACATCATCGACTGCAGCGGCTACGGGCGGGTCCTTCCCCGGCTCCTGGACCTCGAGCGCCCTTCCGTCATCGCCCCGCGGGTGGCGCTGTTCACGTGGGTGGAGGGGGACCGACGACCGAGCGGCGACCGCGAGGGAGACATCTGGATTTGCATCCACCCTCGTGGAGCCTGGGGGTGGATCATCCCTTTCTCCAATGGGCGGACCTCGGTGGGTCTGGTCATGGAGCCGGAGGTTTACGACAGCGTCTCCGGTTGCGATCGCGACCGGCTGTTTCAACTCCTCGTGGAGGACGAGAACATTCGCGCGCGACTGCAGCAAGCGACTCCGGTGCTCAAGACGGTCAAGCTTCAAGCGTGGTCGAGTGCCGTGCAACGTCTGCATGGACCAGGGTGGGCCCTCACCGGGAACGCAGCGGAGTTTCTCGACCCGGTGTTTTCCTCGGGAGTGACGCTGGCCCTCGAATCGGCGGCTCGGGCGGCGGCGCTTGTTCACCGGTCCCTGGGCGGGGAAGCGGTGGACTGGGACGTGGAATACGATGGAGTCGTCCTCAAGGCTGTTGGCGTCTTCAAGGCCTTCGTCCGTTCCTGGTACGCCGGCGACCTGCAGCGCGTCTTGCTCCGCGCGAACAAGACGGACGCCATCAAGCGATCGATCACGGCCATCCTCGGCGGCTACGTGCTCGACCCGCAAAACCCCTTCGTCCGGGAGCCCGAGGCCGCGCTGGCGGCGCTCTTGAAGCTGGGCTGACGGACGGCTCAGCCCTTCATGAGCTCGGTCAGCGTGAGAATGGAAAACCCGCGCTCCTTCAGGACCGCGAGCACGAGCGGCAGCTGGCGAATGGTGTGTTCTCGCAGCGAAGGATTCCGCAGGCGCTGACCATCGTGGAGCGCGAGGATGCTTCCGGGCTCGGCGCGCTCAGAAAGAGCCCGGGCCCGTCGCGGCGACAGAGCGAAGAGCCCGTCCCGGGCCGTGTGCGTCCAGGTGACGACCGTCAGGCCCAGGGCGCGAGCCGCGGCATGAACGGGAGGGTTCCGGATGCCCACCGCCGGGCGGAAGTAGCGGGGAAGGGCTCCGGCCAGCTCCCCGACCAAGTCCTGACACCTTTTCAAATCCTTCGTCAGACGGGTCGCACTGAAGAGGTCCATCCCGGTGTTGTGACTGTACGTGTGGTTCTCGAGCTCGTGCCCTGCTTGAAGAAGAGACTTGGCCAGCGGCCGACAGGACTCCAGCAACTGGCCGATGCAAAAGAAGGTTGCCCGGACCTGGTAGGCATCCAGAACCGCTGCAATCTGCGGCGTGTACTGCGGGTCCGGTCCATCGTCGAACGTCAAGGCCACCGCCCGTCGTGCGGTGGGGCCTCGCCAGACGGTTGGACCGAAGAGGCTGGCCCGCGGATGAACGACACCGAAGCCCACCGCCGCGAGGCCGCTCCCTGCGGCGAGAGCGGCTCCCACGGCGGCATAGCTGGGCAAAGGTTCAAGCCCGGACATGTCGTAGAACAGTTATGGACTGACCCCCGCCGAGCGCAAGACCGTGAACGGCGCAGGCCGAACCGACGGGCCCGGCCTGGACGCGCATCGCCGCAGCAACCGTGCGAAGCAACCCTGCGGACGGATGAAACCCGAAGGTCTCTGTGTCTACCCAGGCCGTCGGGCGGGGCGTCACCTCCGCGAGGACCGACAGCTCCGCCTCGTGCACGGGCGCATTCGGTGCCGCCAGCGAAACGGACATCTCGTCGCCCGGCGTCCCGGCCGCTTCGAGAAGCAGGGGCCGCAGCTGCTCCCGGGTGGGAAAGGCGAGGACCGGGCAGGTGTGCCCGGTCATCGTGCAGGTTTCCAGCTGCAGGGAGCCGGGACGTTTCGCCAGCAGGACGGCGGCTGCACCTTCGCCCATCCGCAAACCACCGCTGGACGCGGCTTGACCCGCGGCGGCGAGCGAGCCAAATGCCCGGTAGCCGGCCTCCAGGGCGGGCGTCCATTCGTCGGCGGCGACCACCAGGACCTCCTCGGCGCGACCGGTGGCCAAGAGGGTCGTGGCAATCCGCAGAGCCGACTCCCCCGAGAGCTCGCGGGCACTCGTCGTCAAGGCCGGGCCACGAGAGCCAAGAAGGATGGAGATTTGTCCGGCCGGCGAATGGTGGACCGACTGCTGAAACGAGAGCGGGCTGCCGAACTCCGGTCCCCGCGTGGCCACGCCTTCAAGGAAGTCCCGTGTCGCGGTCAGCCCCCCGTACCCGGTCCCGAACACCAGTGCGAGGCGGCGCAGGTCGGTGGCGGACGCCAGTGCCTGCCGCGCGGCAGCCAACGCCATGTGCTCGAGCCTTGGCAGGCGCTTGGCGCGGATGTCCTCGAGCTGCGGCAGCGTCCGGACGCGTCCCGCGTCACCGACACCAGGGGCAATCAGCCCCAGTCCAAGAAGTGTGACCTTCACGGGGTCGCTCGGCCGAAAACCAGGGACGCATTGTTTCCTCCGAAGCCGAAGGAATTGGAGAGAGCGACGCGCAGCGAGGTGGCCACACCGCCAGGAGGAACGTGACGGAGGGGAATGGTCGGGTCCGGGTCGACGAGTCCGGCGGTGGGCGGTGCGAAGCCGGCGCCGAGGGCCATGACGCAGAAGACGGCTTCCATCGCGCCAGCGGCGCCCAGGGTATGGCCGGTGAAGCCCTTGGTGGAGCTCACCAGAGGACCCGGGGCCTGGAAGAGGGCGGCAAGGGCGAGACCCTCCACCCGGTCATTGGCCGGCGTCGCAGTTCCATGCGCGTTGATGTAGTCGACGTGGGAGGCATCGACTTCCGCATCCGAGAGGGCAGCCCTCATCGCCTCGAGCGCGCCCGCGCCTTCCGGGTGGGGCGCCGTCATGTGGTACGCGTCTGCCGAGCACCCCCATCCATCGACTCGGCCGAGGATGGGCGCGCCCCGCCGGCGAGCTCGTGCTTCGTCCTCGAGCAGGAAGAAGGCGGCGCCCTCGCCCAGCGATAGCCCTCGGCGGCCCTGGTCGAACGGGCGACAGGGCTCGTCGGAGAGAAGCTTGAGCGAGTGAAAGCCGGCGTACGTCAAGCGGGAGAGCGAGTCAGCCCCCCCTACCAAGGCCCAGGGCTTGCCCTCTTGGATGCAGGCGGCGCCATAGCCAATGGCATTGGCGCTCGAGGAGCACGCCGTCGAGAAGGTGTGTCGTTCACAGGAAAGAGCCAGTTCAGCCGCGAGGACGTCGGCGACGGCGCCCGCCGGATGGTACCGCAGCAGGGCGCGGTCAGTCCGCCCGTCCTGACCGCGGTGGCGGAGGTAGTGCTCCTCGGACTCGAGGATGCCGCCGGTCGTGGTGCCGACGGCCACCACGCCGTGGCCGGAAAGCTCCTGGTTGCCAGTTGCTTGCCGCGCCGCGAGCAACGCGAGCGCGATGGTACGAGAGGGATGTTGCCCGCGGACCAGGTCCGCATCCACTTCACCGACGGGCACCGGAGGCAACCCGGGGAGGGCAAAGAGGGAGAGCGGCCGCAGGCCGCACCGCGAAGCGCGCAGCGCTTGCAAATGCGCTGCAGGACCAAATCCGAGGCCTGAAACGATGCCCAGGCCCGTGATGGCCACACCGCGCATCGGTTACGACCTCGCGGACGAGATGGAATCAGCGAGGGTCGCGATGGACTCGAAATGTTGTCGGGCCGAGCCATCGTTCGCGAAGCGCACCTTGAAGGTGAACTCAATCGCCGAGAGCAACTCCAGGGCACACAGCGAGTCGAGACCAAGGCGGTTGTTCGGCGCGAAGAGAGGCGCCACGTCGTCCAGTTCGTCCGGCTTGACGTCCTCCAGCCGGAGGGTGCTGACGAGCAGTTCCTTGAGCTGGGTCCGGAGTTCTTGCTGCGATTTCTGTGTCTCGGGCATGGGCCTAGCTCAAGCAACCAGGGATGGCGAGGCATGGGCCCGTGATGCAGGCCGCTCCGTCCTCGCCCAACATGTTGACCGTTCCGGCGCGGGCGGCGTCTTCCCGGGGCGCATCATCTCCACGCGCGAGCCGACGAACCACAGAACGGCCGATTCCCTTGGTACCACCCGTGACCAGAGCTTGGTGTGCGGTGAGAGCCATAAGCCATGGCTCTTCCTACCACTGAAGGTGGAAGCGGGCCCAGTGACCCTCGGGAGAACGGCCGGAGATTTCGATGGGGGTTGCCGCGCGTGGATCGGCGCACGCCGAGGCCATTCGGAGCAGCGTGGTGGTGGCCGAGGCGAAAGGCTCGCCGAGGTTCGAGGGCCTCTCGGGGTCGAAACCGAGCTCCGCACCGGTGATGCTTGGCCAATGCCCGGCCGTGGCGGACGGCTCGAGAAGGAAGAGGGCGGCAAGCTCGCCCTCGGCATCACCCAGACCCAGCCTCGTCCCGGGAAGCTCCACGCCGCCGGCGATGCATGCCCGTGAGCGACCTTTGCCCACATGGTTGGCAGCGCTCACCAGGGCCGTCAGGCCGCTGATGCTCCCGGCGGTGAGCGTCGCGAGTGTGCCTCGGAGGCCAAGGGCGAGCGCCACCTCCGCCGGTGCGGCCGTGGCCAGCGTGTAGACGAAGGTGGATGGGGAGCCGAACCCACTTCCCCGGTCCTCAACGCCTTTTAGAAAGTCGCGGTCCGCTGCTTCGGAGCCCGTCGCGGTGCCCAGGAGGACGTCCGTCTGGGACCATTCCGGTGAAGCGGGAGCGCTGCCCTGTATGGCCCCTCGTGCCGTGAGCAGCGCGTGCGCGAGCTGCACAAGGACTGCGGCCTGTCGAGGCGGCCGTCGGGCATTGGGGTGAATCGCCGACAGCGTCGGGGCCTCTGGCCATGGCGCGAGCGGCTCTCCACCGCGTGGCGCGGGTGGCCGCGAATTCACCGAGACACCGGCCGAGCTCCACACCGCAAACGAAGTGACGGCGACACGGGTTCCCATGGACAGTCACCCCGGCCATCGCAGGACAACCGCCGTGTTAATCCCGCCGAAGCCAGCGTTGGCGACGAGCCCCAACCGCCCCTCCGAGGGCCGTCCCATGCCGACGACGGCTGGGACATTGGCGGCCGGGTCAAGGTGGCGAAGGTTGACGATGGGGGGAAGGACCCGCCGCGCAAGCGTCCGAGCACAGACAGCGATGTCCAGTGCTGCCGCGGCACCCAAGGTGTGCCCGAGGGCCCCCTTGATGCCGCAGACCGGAACGGGGAGCTCCGAGAACAGGAGGGCGTGAACGTGGGCTTCCATCCGGTCGTTCTGCACCGTCGCCGTTCCATGGGCATGGTAGCGGTCGATGTCTTGGGCCTCGACCCCGGCTCGAGCCAGTGCGCTGCGGCAGGCGGCAAAAAGTCCGGCGCCGGATGGGTCGGGGGCAGTCTGGTCGAAGCCGTCGACCGCGGTGCCAAACCCCTCGACCAGCGCCAATGGACGTCGGCCGTGCCTCTCGGCGTGGACCAGCGATTCGAGGATGAGGACGGCCGCGCCTTCGCCCAGCGACAGGCCGGTACGGGCGGCATCGAAGGGGGCGGCTGGCGTGGGCGCAAGCGCCTTGAGCGCGTGAAAACCCTCGTAGATGAAGGGGTGAAGCGCCTCGGTGCCTCCGACGATGACCTCGTCGCAGAGCCCAGCCTCGAGAAGCGTGAGCGCTTCGCCGAGCGCTACGGCGCTGGAAGCGCATGCCGCTCCAATCGTGTACACGGGTCCTCGCGCCCGCGTCGCCGTGGCCAGCGTGCGTGCCGGACCGCCAAGCAAGTCCTCGGTGTGCGGGACGCCGCGCTCCCAGTCGTCCACCAGCCGCTCCAGGGGCCCCTTCGTCGTCCCCACCACCACGCCCCGTCGTCGCGTTGGCTCGAGGCTGCGGCCTTTCAGCGCGTCCGCGAGGGCGGCCAGAAGCAGCCGCGAAGCTCGGTCGGACGCGGGTGGGGTCGAAAGCCCCCCCGCGGCGTCGAGCAATTCGCTGTCCTCCGGCGCTTCTGCACCGAGGGCGCTGCACAGTCCTTCCGTCGAGAAGCGCCGGACAGCTCGGATGGCCGACTTACCTTCGAGAAGCGCGGCGACCGCAGGCTCCAAGCCCACTCCGAAGCCGGTCACCGCTCCGATGGAGGTAATCGCCCACGTCATTGGAAGTCGCCTAGCACGTGAGTTGGGCGTTTGCCTGCTCCCGCGCCACGGTTTTGCAATCCGCGAGGCGGTGGCACGCACAGCCAGGCGTGCCTACCTCGTGTGGTATGCCTCTTGTCACTTTGACCGGGCTCCTCGCGACGCTTGCGCTTCTCGCATCGCCGTCCGCCGCCCCTCAGCCGACCGAGGCGCTGCCGCAAGACCTGGTGCCGCTGCGTGAGTCACTGCAGCGAACCAAGAAACTGTCGGCGCGCTTCACTCAGACGCGTCACCTGGCCGCTCTTCAGGGCGCCCTGACCACCGAGGGCACCCTGGAATACGAGAAGGGTGGCCGTCTTGTCTGGCGGACCCTTCCCCCCGCCGAGAGTGAGCTGGTGCTCGCCGGCCAGAAGGTGACCATCAGCTATCCCGGCATGGGTGGGGCCCAAACCATCGACTTCTCGAGCGACCCGGGCATGGGGCGGGTCTTCGAGACCATCCGCGCCGTGCTGCAGGCGGACCTCGAGGAGCTGCAACCGCTCTTCAAGCTTTCCGTCACACGCCGGGAGCCTTTGAGCCTGTCGTTGTTGCCGCGGAAGCCCGAGCTGGCGCGCACGCTTCGGTCGATTCAACTCGACTTCGACCGTCAGCTCCGACTGGTGCACGTCGGGTTGACCGAGCCCGACGGGGACTCGACCGAGATTGCCTTCCGGGACCATGTCGTCCAGACCGCGGCGCCGTGAGGATGCGAGCGGCTCTCCACAGAGCGCACGCGTGGATGACTTCCCACCTGGGCGTCACGTTGCTCCTCGCGGTGCTGCTGCTGCTCGGCGGAATCAGTCTCAGCGCTCGTGCCACGACTGAGCAGGACGTCGGCGCGATGCTGCCCGATGGCCCTGGCTCTCCCCGGGAGGCGGCGCGCCTGCTCGGCGAATTTGGCGTCCTCAACACGCTGCTCATCGACGTCGAGCTTCCCGGGGCGACGCAGGAGCAGCTGGCGGCACGGGGCGCAGCGCTCGCGGCGGGCCTTCGGGCTTCCGGAGAATTCCTCGAGGTCTACACGGGTCCCTCGGCGCAGGAGGTGATGCAGGTGGGGAAGGTGCTGTTTCCTCGCCGTCTCTACCTTTTTGACGACCCGGCCCGGGAGATTGAAGGGCGCCTGGAACCGAAGCGCCTGCAGCCGGCCCTCGCCAAGCTGAGGGCCCGTCTCGGTTCACTCCAGGCGCTGGTCACGAAGGGCGACTTGCTCCTGGACCCGCTCGACCTCGACGCCGACCTCGTGGCTGGCCTGGCCCAGCAGGCAGGAGACGTGCATGCCTCCGACGGACAGCTCTTCTCGAAGGATGGTCGGCACCTGCTTCTGGTGACGACACCGGCGCGAACGGCGCTCGATGCGCGCGCCTCCAAGTCTCTGCTCGCGACGGTGGCCAGCGAAGCGGCGAAGCTGGCTCCCGGCCCATCGGGGCGTCCGGTGGTGAAGGCGGTGGGCGGCCCCCGGTTTGCGGCAGAGAGCGCCGGCGCTGTCCGCAGCGACATCCTCATCACGCTGCTGACCTCGCTTGGCGGCCTCATCGTCCTGTTTGCCGTCAGGTTTCGAAGTCTCCGCCTCCTGTTGCTCGCCTCCGTCCCCATCGGTTTCGGCATGGTCGGTGGCCTGACGGCCGTCGTCCTCGCGCAGGGCCACATCCACGCGCTCACCTTTGCCTTTGGCTCGGTGCTGATTGGGGTTGGCATCGACTACCCGCTCTACCTTCTGAACGCGGCGTCGGTGCAAGCCGGAGATTCCCTGGAACGGATGAGCGCGGGGCTGGACGCGACATGGCGCTCGTTGTGGCTCGGGTTCTCCACCACCTTCATCGCCTTTCTGACGATGTCCCTCTCGCAGTTCCCGAGCCTGCGGGAGCTGGCGCTCTTCGCCGGCGGGGGCATTCTCACCTCCTTTGCCGTGACGCTCATCCTGCTGGTCCCCCTGGCCGCAGTCTTCGGGCCGCGTCGGTGGCTGGGCATTCCACGGTGGATGCCAGCGCTGCGGATACGCAACGTGCGGCCGTGGGTGGCCTGTGGCGTGTCCGTGGCCATTCTCGGGGCAGCTGCCTTCCTCGCGCCCCAGTTGCGCTTTGACGGGGAGCTCCGTCACCTCGACGCTCAGCGCCCCGAGACGCTTGGCGAATTCGAGCAGGTCATGGACCGGTTTGGCATCAGGAGAGCCGACACGCTGGTGGTGGCGCGCGGCCATACTCCCCAGGAGGCACTCCTGCTCAACGATGCGGTGGAGAGTGCGCTCCGCCGTTTACCGGAAAGCGGGACCTCGTCGGCCACCTTCAGCCTCGGCGCTCTTCTGCCGGCGGTGGCCACGCAACAGGCCCGGGCCGCCAAGCTGGCCGCGCTGGACCTCTCCTCGGCCCGGTCGCGTCTGTCTGCCGCCGCGGTGGAGGCGGGCTTCTCCGCGAGGGCCTTCGACGCCTTCTGGGAGGAGGTGTCCGCGGTCCGTGAAGAGAAGGTGGCACCGTTGACGCCAGCGGACTTCGAGCACACCTCCCTCGAGCCCCTGCTGAAACGGATGCTCAGCTGCTCGGCAGAGGAGTGCATCGCTGTTACGTCGGTCGACCCTCGTGGCAAGGACGAGCTCGACGCTCTTGCGAGCAGCCTCCCGGCCGGCGCCGTGCTGCTCAACGCCAACGCGCTGGCCCGCAACACCGTCGCGAGGATTCCACGGCAGATGGCCCTCCTCACCGGCCTCGGCCTGCTCCTCAACGTCGTGCTTCTGACGTTGGCCTACCGCTCGTTGCGATTGGCGGTGCTGGCCTGCCTCCCGGGCTGTCTCGGCCTGGCCGGGACGATGGCCATCCTTTCGGCCGTCCATGCGCCGCTCAACATCGTCTCGGCGACTGCGCTGGTCCTCATCCTGGGGTGTGGTGTCGACTATGGCATTTTCGCGCTCCAGGGCCTCGCCAGTCCGTCGACGGTTTCCGGCGTCGAGGCGACGGGCGTCCTGCTCACGTCTCTGACGGCGCTGGCCGGCTTCGGGACGCTGGTTCTCGCCTCGTATCGCGCGCTGCAGTCCTTGGGCGCCGCCGTCGGGCTCGGAATCATCATCAGTGCCACGTCCGCACTCTTGCTTCTGCCGGGCATCTTCTGGGTGCTGAGGCCTCGCCTCGCCACACCCGCGAGGGCCTCATGAAGGCCTCGTCTCGTGCGCTCTGGCTCCTCTTCACCGTACTCCTGGGGTGCTCCCACACAGGAAGCGTGCCGCCGGCGCCGCGCGCCGTGTCGATGACGACAGAGCAGGCGGAGGCGGCGCGGGCGGCGCTTGTCGCCCGCGAGCCAGCGTCATTCAAGCTCCTGCACCAAGTTGTCGCGACCTACGGTGGGAAGAGCTACTTGATGACTGGCTACGTGCTCGGGCGCAGGGACGGTGCCTTCCGAGTGTCCGCGACGTCGGCGATGGGGCTCAAGCTCTTCGACGTCGCCAAGGTGGCTGGGCGCTGGGAGGCCCGCGTCTACCTCAAGCAGATTGGGGAGCAGTTCGACCCGGCCAACCTCGGACGAGCCGTTGAACGTATCTACTTCCTGCCCGCCACCGGGCCGCTCACGGCCGATGCCGGGAGCTGGGTCTCGAGGTCGAGCATCGCTGGCGAGACGGACGTGGATGCGGTCGAGGACCGGCGCGATGACGGGACGCTCGCGCTTCGGAGGAAGCGATTTTCGAGGGATGGGCAGCAGGTGCTTCAGGTGGACTTCGACAAGCTCGAGCTCGTGGACGGCGTCTGGCTCGCCCGCAGCGCGCTCCTCACCGACAGTCGGGGCTTCAGCCTCGAGCTGCGGGTGACTGGCTACGAGCCCGGGTTCCCGGTGTCCGACGAGGTCCTTCGCGTCCCGAGTCCGTAGCAAGCCCTACGGGCTGACCCCAAGGCCCCCCGGCACCCGGACGAAGCCCCGGAGCGTCGCTTCGGCCACGGTGCGCCCCGAGACGCTGACCCGCCCGTGGCCGGTGAGCAGCCCAAACCGCTGCTCGCCCGTCTTCACCTCGAAGATGACTTCCGCTCCGGGCTCGACTCTGACCCGGAAGCGGGCGCGGTCCACGCCGACCAGAAAAACTTCGGGCGCCGATTCCTGGACCAGCGCGTAGTAGGCCATGGTTTGGGCGAGGCCTTCGATGAGCAGGACGCCCGGTACAACCGGGTGCCCGGGAAAGTGCCCGGCGAAGAAGGGCTCGTCCGGGCGGAAGGTACGAAGGCCGGCGACGTAGCCGTCGCGAAGCTCGAAGATGCGACTGACCATCAAGAACGGCGCTCGATGGGGAAGCACGGACGTCACCGGAGGGAGTTCCGTCGTCGGCACGAGGAAGCCTTTGGACCTCGGTACCGCGCGGTTTGCAAGAGCCGCGGCCTGCCCCGGGGGATTCCTCGGCTCGCTCCTTTGACGACGACCTGCCTCATGGGAGCCTTGGGCAGAGGGGCTCGACGGCCAAGCGGCTCGTAGCACGCGAAGGGCCCTCCCCAACCAAGTGCTGTCAGGCAAGAGGTGGCAAACGGCAGGAAGCCGGGCACGCTGGCAGTGAAGGCCCGACGGCCGTTTGTCGAGTCGTCAGGAATGCCATCCTCGGGCAGGCTCTGTCCCCCGGCAGTCAGCGGAAGGAGAAACGCTCCATGACGAGGCTCCTGTGCAGTTTGGTGCTGCTGAGCGCGCCCTCGGTTCTCGCCGACGACACCGCGCAGAAAGCGGGCGCGAAGGTTGACCAGGCTGCGGACGCCACGCGGCGTACCAGCCAGAAGGCCGCCTCCGACACGGCAGAGGGGAGCAAGAAGGCAGTCAACGGCGCCGCGAACGGCACGCAGAAGGCGGCGTCGAAGACGGGCGATGGCCTGAACAAGGCGGCGTCGAAGACGGGCGATGGCCTGAACAAGGCGGCCTCGAAGACGGGCGATGCCTTGAACAAGGCGGCCTCGAAAACGGACGAGAAGGTGAAGAAGGTCACCGGGGACACGGCGCCGTCGAAATAGCGAAGCCCGCGGCCCGGCGGCGCCGTTGTCTAAGGGGGGCTTCCGTACTTCGTGACATGCAAGCGTCGCGCGGCCGTCGTCCATCGGTCTCGCACGATGCGCTCCTTGAAACCCGGGAGTTTCTCGCCGATGGCGAGGATGTCCTCGCGCGTCCAGCTGGCAATCTGCGCGTAGCGGTAGATGCCGGCCCGGTGCAGCGTCCGCTCCACGGCCGGTCCGATGCCTTTGATTTTCTTCAAGTCGTCCCGTTCCGCCTTCGAGACTGGCCCGGAGCGAGCCACCGCGTCCGGCGGACGCGCGGGCTGCACGGGCGGGGCCTGGACTGCCTCGGGCAGTGAACGGAGTGTGGCGAGTTCCACCTGGGCGTCGAGGAGTCGGGTGGCGAGCGAGTCGCGTTCCACTTCCGAGGCTGCCAGCAGCTGCTGGGTGGCGTTGAGCTGTTGAAAGGCGGCCTCGGTGTGAGCGCGGGCTGCATCCCACCCCGTCTCGGCGGCCTGGAGGGTGGCCTTCAAGGTTTCAAGGCGTTGACGCGTCGGCTCGTCGGGGGGCGTCGTCGACACCTGAAGCTTCTTGAGCCGCTCGTTCTCCTGTCGGACTGCGTCCGCCTGGGTCTCGACTTCGACGATGCGCAGTCGGGCGCCGGCGACGGCCGTTCGCTGCGCATCCACTTCCACCTTGGCCTTTTCGCGTGCCGTTTCGGCCTCCTGAAGGCGGGAGGACAGCTTGGCCACCACCTCCTGTGCTTCGGAGGCTTCCTTCCGTGCGCTCTCCCGCCCGAGCTCGGCTTCCTTCAGCTCTCGCTGAAGCGTCTCTGCCTGTCGTCGGGCGAAGTCAACCGACGTTTGAAGCTCGCTGAGCTCGCGCTGCTCGCCAGCCCGGGCGGATTCGGTGACGCGCAGGAGGGCTTTCGCCTCCTGCAGGGCGTGACGCGACGCGCTTGCCTCGCTCGCGGCCAGCCGCCGAGCGCGAAGGCCGCGGGCGAACCAGCCGATGGCCGCGCCAAGGACAGAGGCGGCGAGGAGACAGAGGAGGATGTCGCGCACGACGTCGAACATCACCGACTCCCAGGTGCGAGGATGCGGAACTCGATGCGCCGGTTGAGCTCGTCCGCCTCGGCATTCCGGCCGCGGACGAGTGGGCGCGTGGACCCGGAGCCGAGGGTGTGGATGCGCTCCGGAGCGATGCCGTCCTGGGCGAGGTAGTTTTTCACGGCTTCGGCCCGCTTCTGGCTGAGACGACGGTTGGCCGCCGCGTTTCCGCGACTCTCGGTGTGGCCCTCGACCTCGATGTCCAGCTCAGGAGCCGAGGCGAGCTCCCTGGCCACCGCGTCCAGAAGAGGCGCGGACTCGGGCCGAAGACGCGCGTTGCCGGTCTCAAAATCCACCCGTCCTCCGGCCAGAAGCCGGTCCAACGCGGCCTGGACGCGCAAGGGTGCAGGTGCAGGAGGGGGTGGTGGAGGCGCCGGTGGCGGTGGCGGTGGGGCTTCGAGGGGTGCCGGAGTGGACGCCCTGGGACTGGCAACGACCGCTGGGCTCGCGCGCGCCAGCGCCAGAGCGGGTGCGTGCCGGGCGACGCAAAACCACGCGAGTGCCCCGAGCGCGACGAGGCACGCCCCCAACGACAGCCGGTCCGACGTGCCAGCCGCCGAGCCCACGTCCCGCCGTGTAGCAGATTTCTAGTGGGATTGGCTTTGAGACGCGATGCGTCATGAGGCACCTGAAGAAACGCGTGCCTGCGGGATTGAGCCCGTTGGGGCCCACCCCTAGACTCCCTTGCATGGTTTCCGAGGCAAAAACCTTCCAGGCGCGCTCCGTGGCGCAGACGCGGGCCCTCCAGGTGCTGGGGGCCGGTGCGCTGGCCGGGCTTCTCGGGGGCGTCGCCTCGGGCAAGCTGTGGATGGGCGTGTGCTTCGCGGCGGGTGGCGTTCTCGTCACCCTCAGCGCCATTGACTACCGCTGCGCTGCCCTCGCAGCGCCCCAGAAGGACCGCGAGAACCGCGAGTAGTCAGCCGCGCCCTCACAGGGGCCGTGGCGCGGCAGCCTCTCGCCGGTAGCGCTCCCACGTTTGAGCGAGTGCCGTGAGTCTCTCGACGCCCATGGGGCCGGCGGACGTCACCGTCACCGCCCCGGCGCAGGCCGCCCAGCCGGCCGCCTCGAGCGGGGGCATCCCGCTCGCGAGTTGGAGGGACAGGACGGCAAGGAAGACGTCCCCTGCGCCGGTGGGGTCCACTGCCTCGACGCGAAGTGGGGGAATGTGCCACCCCAAGGGGCCCCGGTAGAGGCGAGCGCCGGAGGCGCCGTCGGTGACAGCCACCAGGGGGACGGTGGCCCGAAGCGCCTGCAGCGTCTGTGGCCCGAGGCCCGCCAAGTCCTCCTCGCTGCAGCAGACGAGGCCGCATCCGGCGAAGGCCCCCGCCTCCGCCAGGGGGGCAGCGACGGCCGTCCCGTCCGGGCCGAAAGCGCGCAACCAGCCCTGAAGCCCCGCGGCCAGAAGGCGGGGCGGCCGGATGGCCAGCATCGACGCGGAAACCTCGTCGGCGACGGGGCACAGGAGCACCACGTCGGCGGCCGGCAGGGCCCCGTCGATGGGGGCGGCCCGTGCCAGGAGCCGGACACTCCGCCTCCCGTCCACGTACCGCTCCTCGAAGGCCGTGGTGCGTGGCGCCGCAAGCACGTGCACCCCATGGAGTTGCTGCAGGAGGTGGCCTCCCACGAAGTCCGCGCCGGCGCGGGTGAGGAGTGTCACCTCCGCTCCCAGGGCCTGCGCGGCCAGGGCTCCGTACAGCGCCGCCCCCCCGGGGTGGATGGCGTCAACGAGGCAGTCGTTGGTGACGTGTCCGACGGTGAGGACGCGCATGGACGTCATGGGCCCTCTCCCAGCGCGACGGCGGTGCCGCCTCGCACCGTGCCTCCGTCGACGTCGATGAGCCAGTAGCCTTCGCGACCGGCCTGGGTGGAGCTCCCGGCGCAGAAGAGGTGCGGACGGGTGGCGGTGGCCGGGTGGTGGTAGCGGTGGTGGATGTGGCCGTGCAGGACTGCGAAGCGAGGCCCGGGAAGCAACTCCAAGAGGGCGTCGGCGTCGAGCAACCGGTGCGACAGCTTGTCCGGCCTGCCGTCGGGACGGCGGGGGGCATGGTGCACCACCACCAGCACGGCACGTCCCTTCAGCGCGGGGTGGGAAATGGCCTCGCGCAGGCCTTCCAGTTGCTCGCTGCCCACCCGCCCATACGAGACGCCCGGGATGGAGGGAAGCAGCGAGGTGTGCAGGGCGATGAGCGCCAAGCCGTCGCCCACGAGGCGCACCACGGGCCAGGGGCCCAGCGTGCTGCGGGTTTGCACGTCGGAGGAAAGGAGCGCCCCGAAGTGGGCCTCGAAACGCTTTTCGCGAAGTGCCGCTGGGTGGTGACAGTCGTGGTTGCCGGGGATGACGGTGCATCGGCGCGCGTCGCGCGCCCAGGGGCCGAGCGCCTCGGCGGCCGAGGCGAACTCGGAGGGGAGCGCCGAGGAGGTGAGGTCCCCGGAGAGGACGAGATGGTCCACGGCCTGGCGCTCCGCCTCGCGGAGGACGGCCCTCAGGGTCTCGGGAGCTCGAGCGAAGGCCCGGGCGCGCCCGTCGACTCTCAGCTCGTACCAGGCCATCCAGAACCGAGGGCCGCGGCGGAAAAACTGGGTCCGCGTCGGGTCCTCGGTGAGGTGGACGTCAGAGCAGTGAAGAACTCGCATCCGTGGGCGTGGGGACGGGCACCGGCTCCCGCAAGGCAATCCACGCCGGCAGGGCGAAGAGGGCGGCGCTGAGGCAGCACAGCTCTCCAAGCGACGCCAACAGCCCGAAGCCGCGGAGCGCCCGGTTGTCGGCCACCAGGAGTGAGGCGTACCCGATGACGGTGGTTGCCGAGCAGAGGGCGACGGCGGCACCCGTCTCCCGGATGACGCGCGCCATCTTCCCCGGGCCCTCCAGCCGGTAGCGCTGGACGATGTTGACGGCGTAGTCCACGCCGATGCCGAAGGTGATGGGCAGCACGACGAAGTTGAGGAAGTTGACGCGCACCTGCGCCGCGGCGGCGGCACCCACGAGCCAGGCCACTCCCAAGAGGAGGCTTCCGCACGTCATGAGGATGGGGCCCATCTTCCGGAAGACGACGGCCACCAGGATGCACACCGCCGCCAGGGCAAGCAGCGTGGCCCTGGGCCCGTCCCGGACGATGGCCGCGGTGATGTCGGCGAAGAGCAGCTGCTGCGCGAGCGCCTGGGTGGACGTGCCGCTCTCGGCGATGGAGCCCCGCAGAAGCTTGCGGATGGCCTCCAGCTCGTCGGTATTCAGCACCCCCACCTTTCGCGGGAAGGCGAGCGCGATGCGCCCCGTCGTCCCATCCCGCTCGACGAGCGCCCGGCGGATGGACTGTGGCAAGTCACCGAGCGCCGGCGGGTGGGCGTCGGCCGGAGGCCGCAGCCGCTGGGCGCGGTTGCGCACGTCCGGGGTGAGCTGCTGCAGCCGGGTCTCGCTCAGCGCGTCGCGCAGCTCGTGCACCAGCGGCAGCTTGTCGGCAGCGTCGGGGGGCAGGGCGGTCTTCAGCGTGCGCACCTCGCGCAGTGGGTCGGCGGCACCCAGCTGCGCGCGCCTTCGGGCGAGGACCTCCAGCGTCTTGTCCAGGTCCTCGGGCGTCTCCGCGCGCAGCACCATCGGGCTCAGGTAGGTGCGGAAAATCTCGTCCAGCTTGAAGGACCAGAAGGTGGCGCCCTCCTCGAGACTCTTCTGCGAGCGGATGCGGGACACGTCGTACTCGATGAGTGGGCCCCGGTAATTGAAGACGGCCACCACCGACGCCCCGAGGAGCACCACCGAGAGCGCCCGCAGGAGGCCGCTGTGGCGCTGCACGAAGTTGGCGCTGAGGACGGCCCAGGGATGCTCGCCGCTCGGGCGGAGAAAGCCACCCGGGCGCCACTTCTCCAGGGCGAAGATGAGCGGCGGAAGGAGGACGAAGGCGGAGACCCAGTTGAGCGCCATCCCCAGCCAACCGATGACACCAAACTGGCTGAAGCCGCGGAAATCCGTTGCGGCGAGCGAGAGGTAGGAGAGTCCGGCGGCGAAGGAGGCGACGAAGGTCGCCGCCAGCGAACCGGTCCAGGAGAGACGGATGGCCTCCTCGGTGGTCAGGCCGCGCGTCCGCTCCTCGCAATAGCGAGCCACGACGATGATGCCGACATTGATGCCGTTGCCGAGCACAATCGAGCCCAGGAAGGCGGTGTTGGCGTTGAGGTAGCCGATGAGGAACCAGCAGAGCCCGAAGGTTGCCGCGGTGCCCACGGTGAGCGCCCCGAGCAGCGCCAGGATGGGCGCCCAGCGGCGGTAGAAGAGGTAGAGGGCGAGGAAGACAAACACCAGCACCACCGCCGTGGAGGAAGCGAGGTCAGAGACGAGTGACTCCTGCTCCTCCAGAGGCGCGACGACCTCGCCGGTGAAGCCGACGCGGAGGCTCTTGTCATACTTCGCCGGGTTGAGCGCCTTGACCTCGGCCCGGGCGCGCTCCACGAAGCGCTTGCTGGCGTCGAAGCCATGCACCTTCTCCGAAGGCCCGACGAGCAGCGCCAGGAGGTGTCCGTCCGGGGTTTGGTAGTAGCCGTCGCGAAACTGGTCAGGGCTCTGGATGCCGTACTTCGCCTCGAGGTCCGAGAAGTCGAGCGAGGGAGCCACCGAGACGGGCTTCTCCTCGTCGTCGTCGACGATGTTGAGGAGTGGGTTCTGCCGCTGCTTTTCCCAGGCCACCCGGGCGCGGATTCGGTCCAGCACCGTGCGGAGGTCCGGCTGGCTCAGGTAGAAGGCACCGAAGCGCTCCAGGAAACGCTCCTGGTCATCGGTGCGGTAGGTGACGTCCTGCACCAGGTCCGGACCCAGCGCCCGGAGACGGGCGGCCAAGTCATTGGCGAAGTGCTGCACGGCCGAAGCGTCCGTCCCCTCGAGGACGATGAAGAGGTTGTTCACCGGGTGCAGCTTGGGCCCGATGCTCTTGGCGGCCAGGACGCTGGGTGCCGTCGCCGGCAAGAGCTCCTCGAGGTCGCTCTTGAGGTTTCCGTAGAGGCGGGCGGAGTAGAAGCCGCTCACCAGCGTGACGAGGAGGGCCGTGGCGAGGACCCTCCAGCGGCGCCGAATCAGCCAGGGGATGAGACGCTGGGCGAGGCTCTCAAATCCCGGGCTCACCTTTTCTCCTCACCCGGGATGCTCGCCGAGAGAGGTAGCTCGCGACAGCCGTCTGCGGCGGAGCGGTACGCGGCGTCGATGAGTTGCACGCAGAGGAAGGCCTCGCTGGCCTCGGTTCCGACGAAGGTGCCCTGCGCGATGGCGGTCCGGAACTGGTCGAAGAGCGAGTTGAACCAGGAGACGTGGCTCGCATCCATCCAGTCCGAGGAGACGCTGCGGCGCTCGGTGTGCCAGCGGACGGCCCCTTGGGCCACCTCCGGTCCGGAGGTGCGCTGCATGAGCGCCAATTCCAGGTCGTCATCGACGACGGTGACTGCCCCGCGCTCGCCCTGGACGGAGTAGATGACTTTGCGCACGCCCGCAGTCCAGCTGAGGTGGGCGTGGGCCAGGCCGTTGGGGAAGGTGAGGACTGCGCTGAAGTTGTCCTCGGTGTCCCAGCGGTCAGGCTCGAGGTTGGACATCTTCGCCGTCACCGCCGTCGGGTAGCTGCCCATCCACTCGAAGGCCAGGTAGAAGCTGTGGCTCCCGTGGTCCATGGCGATGCCGCCGCCCGAGTACCGGCGCTGGCGGCGCCAGTCGGTGTTCCACTCGGGGACGCCCTTGGCGTGGGTGTTGCGGAAGGTGCTCAGCGTCACGCTGCGCACCCGGCCAATCCGCCCCGAGGTGATGACGTCTCGAATCGCTTTCACCACCGGTGCGTGCTTGTAGTTGTGGCAGGGGAAGAGTACCCGCTTGGCCCGACGCGCGTGCTCGAGCAGCGAGCGCGCCTCGGCGACGGTGGTGGTCAGCGGTTTTTCACACAGCACGTGCAGGCCCGCATCCAGCGCCAGGTGAGCGATGGCGGCGTGGTCGCAGGGCGGCGTCGAGATGTCGACGAAGTCGAGAGAACCGGCTTCGGCGGCGAGGAGCGCCTCGGCGCTGTCGTAGAGACGCACCCCGGGGAGCGCGGCGCGAGCGGCCGCGCGCCGCGGCGCGGAGTTGTCCGCTACCGCGACGATGTCGACGTCACGAAGTGTCCGCTGACGCTCGAGGTAGGCCGGGATGTGGCCCTTGCCGGAAATGAAGCCGTAGCCGATGACGGCGCCACGCAGGGCACGGGAAGAGGGGGGTCCGGCCATAGAGGGAAGACGGGCTCCTTAACGCCGAGCCGGGGGTCAGCGCCAGCGGCCGCTACGGTCCAGCTCGGCGAAGACTTCGCCCAGAAGGCCCAAGCCCTCGTCGGCAGCGGCCTCGTCGATGGTGAGGGCCGGCTGCAGGCGGATGTGCGGCGAGTAGGTCATGGCCAAGAGTCCACGCCGGACGCCGGCCAGGTAGACCTCCTTCATCACCGAGGAGGCGACGGGCTCCTTGCTCTTCCTGTCCCGCACCATCTCGATGGCCAGAAACAGCCCCTTGCCCCGCACGTCGCCGATGAAGGGGTAGCGTGTCTGGAGCTCACGCAGGCGCGAAAGCATGGTGGCGCCCACCCGCTCGGCGTTCTCCCAGAGGCGCTCGCGGCGGATGGTCCGCACCGAGGCCAGCGCCGCCGCCGCGGCGAGCGGGTTTCCCCCGTAGCTGCTGGAGGCGCCGGAGGGCTTGTTCCACGGGGGCGTCTCGGCGATGTCGGTCCGGGTAAGCACGCCGGAGACTGGGAAGCCCGAGCCGAAGGCCTTGCCCAGCGTCACCACGTCCGGCTTCACACCGGGGGTGTGGTCGATGCCCCACGGGCGCCCGGTGCGTCCGAACCCGGTAATCATCTCGTCGGCGATGAGGAGGGCACCGACCTCGCGCGTGGCATCGGCCACCGCCGGCAAGAACTCCGGCGGTGGAATGACGTTGCCCGCCGTGCCTTGCATCGGCTCGATGATGACCGCCGCCACTGGCCCCTGGGGCTGGGACTTCAGCGCCTTGCGGACGAAGTCGGCGCAGGCGATGCCGCAGCTTCCGTACTGCAGGCCGAAAGGGCAGCGGTAGCAGTCGGCGTAGGGGATGGAGGTGGTGTGGGGAAGCAGCGGCGCGAAGCCGTACTTGGCCTCGCTCCCCATGAGGGACATCGCTCCGGCCGTCTTCCCGTGAAAGCCGCCCCAGAAACCGACGACGTCGAGCCGCCCCGTCTTCACCCGGGCCAGCCGCAGCGCGGACTCGACGGCCTCCGCGCCGCCGGAATACAGCTGGAGCCGGTCGAGACCGGCCGGCGCCATCTCCGCCACCTCGTCCATCAACTCCACCCGGGGCAGGCTGGTGAAGCTTCCCACCGTCAGCTTCTTCGTCTGCGCGGTGAGGGCCTCGACGTAGGCCGGGTGCGCGTGCCCGAGGGCGTTGACGCCAATTCCGCCGATGAGGTCGACGTAGGTATTTCCGTCGACGTCGGTGACGTGACTGCCCTGGCCATGGTCCATGGCCACCCCGGCCCAGAGGGCGAAGCCTTGTAGCCCGGGCGCGAGGTGCTGGGCCTCGCGCGCGACGAGCGCGCGACTGTTGGGCCCTGGCACCTCAGTCTTCAGCTCCACCTTGGACATGGGCGTCAACCAGGCCGGGGCGTCCGGAAGACGTAGAGGCGGTGCATGGGGTAATTCCACGCCAGTCCGACGGCCACCGCCGCGACGAGGACGCCCACGCCGGCTCCGAGGCCCACCCCTTCGACGAGAAGCCGCGCCAGGCCGAGGTTGAGGAGGAGCGAGGTGCCCCAGGCCAGGAAGTAGCGTCCGGCCTGACGAAGCAGCCGCTCGTTGCCGGTGCGGAAGATGAGGTGGCGCTTGGCGGTGAAGTCACTCACCCCGCCGGCGACGTGGCCGGCGAGGATGGCCCAGCCGTAGGGCGTCCCTAGAAAGATGAGGCCCTCCATGACGAGGACGTCGAGGGCCGAGGCCACGCTGGCCGAGGCCTGGGAGGCGACGAAATGCCATACCTCGCGGAGCCGCGCGGAACGAAGCCCGGCGGCATTGCGGACGGAAGGGCTCACGGGACGTCCTAGCGGCCCCGCTTCCGCAACTCGGAGCGGACGAAGGCCGTGCGCTGGATGCCGGTGGCGTTGGCCAGGACGGCGATGAGCGCCAGGGCGGCGAGCACCAGGTGGTAGCGGGGATGCGTCGCGTCCGGCTCCCACCAGTAGGCGACGAGCGGGGAGAGCACCGTGGACAGGCCGAGGTAGGCGGCGCGCTCGTGACGCTGCATGAGGCCCATCCGCGCATCCACGCCCATCGCCTCACCCTTGGCCCGGGCGTAGGAGACCATCACCGCGCCGGCGCAGGCCGCGGCGGCGAGGACGAAGCCGACCGGGTCATTGCGGTAGTAGTAGGCAAAGCCGAAGAAGACGGCCATCTCCGCCCAGCGGTCCACCGCGGCGTCGAGGACCTCGCCGGCGTCGGACGCCAGGCCCCGCTCGCGCGCCACGGCGCCGTCGAGCGAATCGCACATGGCCCCGACGACGAGCGTCCAGCCGCCAAGGCCGAACCAGCCCACCGCCACGGCGACGGCCGCCATGAGGTGCAAGACGAGCGACGTCCAGGAGAGCGCATCGGGGTGGATGCCGAGGCGGACGCAGGCGCGCACCACCGGGCGGAAGACCCACAGCCCGTACTCCATGATGTACTCGCCGAGGAGCGCCGTCCCTCCCTGCTGGGTGACGCGCTCCGTCTGCGGACGGCCAGTGAGGGTGGTCTTCACCGCGAAGGCGCCCAAAGCGACGACGAAGGCGCCGGCGAGCATGGCCAAAGCGAAGAGGCTGGTGAGGTTGCCGGTCATGCGTTGCGCAAAGAGATGGCCGTCACTAACCGCGGCGCTGGAATGGAACACCACATAGCGTGTCCAGGGCCGGAGTCAACGGGAAGTCCATGAAATCCGGGGGGGTAGGGGAGAGCGGAGCAGATGCAAGTAATTACGTACGTTGCATCAGCAACGGATTTCGCCCCGGGATAATTTCGCGGATGCTGGGCGCCGGACGAGGCCCGGTACCACGGGTGCGGACCGCTCGAACCGGCGAAGGAGAGACGGTGAGAATTCTAATCGCGGCGCTCGTCCTGGCCGAGGCGTCCACGGCGACGCAGGCGCTGAAGGCCCGGGACGCGGAGGTGCGCGCCGCGGTGCCGGCCAAGGGCGCCGAGGTGACTCCGGCCGTTCGCCAGAAGCTGGAGAATATCCTCACCCGCGCCGTGGACCTGGAAGGCGTCGCCCGCGCGGCGCTGGGGAAGAATTGGGACGACGCCACGCCGTCGCAGCGGAAGCGGTTTCTCGACGCTTTCAAGCAGCGTTTCCGGAAAGCGACCGCCGACCAGTTCACCGACGACTACCGGGGGACGGAAGTGAAGTACCTGCCCGAGGCGGCGGGAGATGACGGCGCGGTGAAGGTCCCGACGGAAGTCACCATCAAGGGCGAGCCGACGCACATCGACTACGCCTTGCGCCGCGAGGGCGGCGACTGGCGCATCGTGGACATCGTCGTCGACGACGTGTCCACCGTCGACAACTACCGCTCCAGCTTCAGCCGCATCATCAAGAAGGAAGGCATGGAGGGCCTCATCACTCGGTTGAACAAGGCAGCGGTCAAGGAAGCTCCGGACAAGGACGCGCCAAAGGCACACTGAGCTCGTCCCGCGCCCGGGGCCTCTCCCCCCCCAGGGCCGCGGGCGACGTCGCGCGCCCCTCTTTCTTTCTCTTGTCAGCGCGACCCCTGGGCTAGAAAGAGTGCGGCGTCAGCTGCAAAAGAGGGGAGGGCGGAGCGATTGACAGCCCACGGCAAGCGTCGCCTTCCAAAGGGGCTCATCGGCGGGCTGCTCGGGCTGCTCGCCGTCGCCTCGGCCTGTTACCCGAGCGCCGTCGACCAGACGTCGGACTTGAATACCGTCACCACCGTCTACGACCCGGCCTTCAGCTCGAGTGGCGGCTTCCAGTCGCTCACCACCTACTCCATGCCTGGCGCGACGCTCGGAAGCCCCACCGACTGCGTCATCGAGGACTTGGCGGACGGCGGGCCCTTCCCCTTCCCGATGGGCTCGGCGCTTCCGGCCACCATCTGCGGCACCATCGAGAGCGAGCTCGACGGCCTCGGCTACGTGCTGGTGGACGCTGCCACGACGCCCGGCCAGTCGCCGCCTGACTTCATCGTCACCGTGGGCGGCCTGCAGCAGAGCTACACCGTCTACGTGAGCTACCCCTGGTACACCTACTGGGGAGGCTACTACCCGGACTACCCGTGGGGCGGCTGGGGCATCTACTTCCCCTGGAGCGGCTTCTCCTACAGCTACCAGATTGGCACCCTGGTGCTGGTGATGGTGAAGCCCACGCTGGATGCCGGGCTGCCTGGCGGAGGCGAGATGGCCGCCATCTGGTCCGGAGCCCTCAACGGCGTCATCACCCAGGCCAACACCCAACCCGACGTCATCTCCTCGGGCATCACCCAGGCCTTCCGCCAGTCGCCCTACCTCGGAAAGCAGTGAGGCCCATGACACTGCCTTGGCCAATGCTGCGCAGGACGGCCCTCTGGGCGGGGCTTCTGACGTCCTCCGTGGCGAGCGCACAGAGTTACGCCTATGCCGACCCGCAGGCGCTGTCGGGACCGGGCTTCTATGGCGCCGCGCTCTACCAGTTCGGCATTCCCGTCGGAGGGACACACGGCTACATCGCCGACGTCGCGTGGCGAGGGGTGGGCGTGGAGCTCGGCTGGACGGTGCGGCAGTCCATCTCCGTCGGTGTGGCGCTGGGCTGGAACGTCTTCTACGAGAACACGACGGGCGTCGTGACCTCGGTGCCGGGAAACAAGCAACCCGGGTTTGCCATCTACGGAAACCAGGACCGGAGCTTCAACTTCTTCCCGCTGCTCGTGGACTTCCGCTACATCCCGAGGCTGAAGGACGGCATCCGTCCCTTCGTCGGTCTAGGCCTCGGCGGCTACATCACCGCCCAGTACTTGGGAATTGGCCTCACCTCGTACACCCAGACGGCCTTTCAGCTCGGCGTGGCACCGGAGGTGGGCGTCGTCGTCCCCGTCCAGGGAGGCGCGGCGGTGCAATTCAGCGCGCGCTACAACCTGGCCTTCTCCGGCGGCGGCGTCGACTTCCAGCAGTGGGTGGGGCTGTCGCTGGGCCTGGCCTGGGGCTCGGCGCTGTAGAGACGGGTGGTGCGCCGGGCGCGAGTCGTCCGCTTCAGGACTCGTAGTACTCCGTCCCGAGGTGGGTGATGAGCTCCTCGCCCATCAGGTGCCGGAGGTTATTCTTCAGCTTCATCTGCTGGATGAAGAGGTCATGCTCGGGGTCGAGTCCCGGGGCGGCCATCGGGCTCTTGTAATAGAAGCTGAGCCACTCCTGGATGCCGGACATGCCCGCCCGCGAGGCGAGGTCGCTGAAGAGCGCCAGGTCGAGGACGATGGGTGCGGCGAGGATGCTGTCGCGGCAGAGGAAATTGATTTTCAGCTGCATCGGGTAGCCGAGCCAGCCGAAGAGGTCGATGTTGTCCCAGCCCTCCTTGTTGTCTCCCCGGGGCGGGTAATAGTTGATGGTGACCTTGTGGCTGAAGTCCGCGTACAGCTGGGGATAGAGCGCGGGCTCGAGGATGGTGTCGAGCACCGACAGCTTGCTCACCTCCTTGCTCTTGAAGGAGCCGGGGTCGTCCAGCACCTCGCCATCGCGGTTTCCGAGGATGTTGGTGGAGAACCAGCCGTTGAGGCCCAGCATGCGGGCCTTGAGCATCGGCGCGATGACGGTCTTCACCAGCGTCTGCCCCGTCTTGAAGTCCTTCCCGGAGATGGGCACCTTCTTCTTCTTGGCCAGCTCCTGCAGCGCGGCGATGTCGACGGTGAGGTTGGGAGCCCCGTTGGCGAAGGGGACGCCCTCCATGAGGGCGGCGTAGGCGTAAATCATCGAGGGAGCGATGGTCGGGTCATTGGCCCGCATAGCCGCCTCGAAGGCCGCCAGCGAGGCGTGCGCCGGCCCCGGGTCGATGTAGCTCTCGGTGGAGGCGCACCACACCATCACGCAGCGGTCGAGCTCGTTGCGCTTCATGAAGCCCCGGATGTCCGCGCGGAGCTGCTCGGCCAGGTCGACCTTGGTGGCGCCGGTCTTCACGTTGGGGCCGTTGATGCGCTTGACGTATTCCGGGTCGAAGACCGCGGACATGGGGGTGATGGCTTCCAGCTGGGGCTTGAGCTTCTCGACGAGCTCCTTCTCCAGGACGCCGGCCTTGCGCGCCGACTGGTAGGCATTCTCCGGGAAGATGTCCCAGCCGCCGAAGACCAGGTCGTTGAGCTTGGCCAGCGGCGCGAAGTCACGGATGTAGGGCTGTCGGTGCTCGGTGCGCAGGCCGAGACGGATGGTTCCCATCTGCGTCAGCGAGCCGATGGGGAGCCCGAGGCCCTGCTTCACCGCCTCGCAGCCGGCAAAGAAGGTGGTGGCGACGGCGCCCATGCCGGGGGTGAGGACGCCGAGGCGTCCCTTGGCGGGACGGATGGAGCTGCGGTTTTGCTGGGTCATGTGGTGGAGACTCGAGGGGATGGAACGGCCGATTCGGGGACCGCGGTGCCTTGCGAACCCAAGCGTCGGCCGAGATGGACGCCCGCCCAGGCGGACCCGACCGCCACGGCGTACCCGGCGAGAACATCAAGCACATAATGGTGCGCCAAGTAAACCGCGGCGAAGGAGACCAGGAGGGTGAAGGTGATTGTGGGCACCCGCCAGCGCCAGCCGCGGGCCCAGGTGAAGAAGGTGACCATCAACGGGTAGGCCACGTGCAAGGAGGGCATGGCCCCGAAGACGTTGGGATTCCGTGCATAGAAGCCCTCGAAGTAATGGATTCCGAAGAAGGTGTCGAAGCGCGCCGCGCCGGCGGCGCTCCCCAGGGCGTGCGGGTCGGCCGGTCCCAGGCCGTGGGCGATGATGTACCAGGGCGGTGCGACGGGCAGAAACACGTAGATGACCGCTCCGGCCAGGTTGGCGACGAAGAAGGCCCAGACGAAGGCATCGAAGCGCTTCCGGTCGCGGAAGAAGAAGTCGACGGCGACGCCGAAGTACTCGTAGATGAAGAGGGCGTAGGCGGCACCACAGAGGAGGTCGAGCGCGAGGACGGGCCTGACGTACAGCCACTCCGCCCAGGAGACGGGTGGGTGGCCGGCCCAGAAGAAACGGAGCTCCAGGGCCCGGAAGTCGCCGGTGCGAATCCGGCCCAGAAGAGGAAGGAATTTCTGCCATTCCACCAGGACGCCGGTGAACCACAGCGGCAAGAAGGCGCGCGCCACGTCTTGCGCCTTCGCTCCGCACCAGGGCAACACCATGATGAGGCCATCCAAGAGCAGGTGCTCCCAGCGGATGCCCCCGGTGAGGGCCGTCACCACGAGGTGCGCCGCGCCGAGTCCCGTCGTGACCGCCGCGAAGCGGACCGAGGGCGGCGGCGGGGCGGGCCTGCGGCCGGTGCTGGAGGTGAGGGACGGCGTTGGGGAGGACACGCGAGCGGGGGCTCCCTAGCATGAGCGAGCTCGCTGACGCGAGCGTCCCCAAGGGCGTCCTCGGCGTCCTGGAGCGCCTGCAGTCCGCCGGGCACGAGGCCTACCTCGTGGGCGGCTGCGTGCGGGACCTCGTGCTTGGCCGGGTGCCACAGGACTGGGACGTCGCCACCCAGGCGCTGCCGGCCGAGGTGCAGGGGCTGTTTCCAAAAGTCATCCCCACCGGCATCGCGCACGGGACGGTGACGGTGCTGGTGGCCGGCGGACAGGTGGAAGTCACCACCTACCGCGTCGAGGCCGGCTACGCCGACGGCCGACGGCCGGACAGGGTGGAATTTCGCCGAGACCTCGTCGAGGACCTCGCGCGGCGCGACTTCACCATCAACGCCATGGCCTTTAACCCTCGGCAAGGCGAGCTCCGCGACCCCTTCGACGGACGCCTGGACTTGCGCCGCAAGCTGGTGCGCTGCGTGGGCGACGCGGTGGCCCGCTTCGGAGAGGACGGGCTTCGCCCCCTGCGGGCGGTCCGCTTCGCCACCGTGCTCGACTTCGAGCTCGATGCGGCCACCGCGTTGGCCATCCCCGCTGCGCTGGACGTCTTTCGCAAGGTGGCCAAGGAGCGCGTGCGGGACGAGTTTCTGAAGCTCTTGCTCGCGCCAGGCGTGACGCGAGGCCTTCGTCTCCTGGAAGCCACCGGGCTCTTGGGGGCCGGCTTTCCTGAACTCCCGTCTCCCCTTGCCGAGGAGACGCTGCGCCGGGTGGGGGCCTCCGAGCCGCGGCCGGAGGTGCGCCTGGCGGCGCTCCTCCTCGGGACGAAGGCGCCCGGGGCGGTGCTCGCGCGACTCAAGCTGCCCGCCCGTATGGTGGAGGACGTCCAGGCGCTCCTCGCCCATCCCTTGGCGGCCGGGTGGAGTGACGCGGAGGTGCGCCGCTGGGCGGCCGGACTCGGACGGGCCCGCGTGCCGGAGGCGCTGGCCCTGGCCACCGCTGAGGGGCTCGACCCCGCGACGCGGGCGCACGTGGAAGGCGTGCTGGAGGCCCACCCGCCGCTGAGTGTCCGCGAGCTCGCGCTGGGTGGGCAGGCGGTGATGGAGTCCCTCGGCGTCGGGCCCTCGCCCCTCGTGGGCGAGGCCACAAGGTGGCTCCTGGAACAAGTGCTGGAGGACCCACGGCGCAACACCGAGGCTGCCCTCCGGGAGGCGCTCCTCGGCTGGGCCGGGGCGAAGGGCTTGAAGCCAGGCCCCCCGGGCTGACATAGGACGGCTAAACCGAAATGCGCGTCGTGGTCGCCATGAGTGGCGGGGTGGATTCGTCCGCTGCCGCCGCGCTGCTTCAAGAAGCCGGGCACGAGGTGCTCGGCATCACCTTGCGCGTCTGGAGCTACGGGGACGCCGCCCGGTGCGGGAGCTGCTGCAGCCCGGAGGACATCGACGACGCCCGCGGGGTGGCCGACGCGCTGGGCATCCCGTTTTACGTCGCCGACGCCGAGGAGCTGTTTCGCGAGCGTGTCGTCCAGCCCTTCGTGGACGGGTACCTCCAGGGGCGGACGCCCATCCCTTGCGTGGCGTGCAACGAGGACGTGAAGTTTGGCTTCCTCCTGCGGCGCGCCCGCGCCCTGGGCGCGAAGCTGGCCACTGGGCACTATGCCCGCATCAGCGAGGAGGGCGGCCGGCTGCGCCTTCTGCGGGCCAAGGACTTGGCCAAGGACCAGAGCTACTTCCTCTTCTCCCTGGGGCAGGAGGCGCTGCGCGACGTCCTCTTCCCGGTGGGCGGCCTCAGCAAGGCCGAGGTGCGGGAAGTCGCCGAGCGCCGTGGGCTTGCCACCAGCCACAAGCCGGAGAGCATGGAAATTTGTTTCGTCCCGGATGGGAATTACGCGGGCTTCGTCGAGCGCGTGGCCGGCCCCCAGCCCTCCGGCGAGGTGGTGAATGCAGCGGGGGAGACGCTGGGGCGGCACTCCGGCGTTCACCGCTTCACCGTCGGCCAGCGCAAAGGGCTGGGGCTCTCCTCCGACGCCCCGCTCTACGTCGAGCGCATCGACGCTGCACGCCAGCAGGTGGTGGTGGGGCCCAAGGCGGCGCTACAGCGCGAGCGCTTCACGGTGCTCAGGCCGGCCTGGGTGGACAGCTGCCCGTCCCCCGATGAAACCGTCCAGGTGCGCATTCGCCACCGCCACGCCGGCGCGCCGGCCCGCGTCGCGCCACTCGGTGCCGACCGGCTCTCCGTCGAGCTCCTCGAGCCCGTCCGGGCGGTGACGCCCGGTCAGGCGGCCGTCTTCTATCGAGACGCCGAAGTGCTTGGCGGGGGCTATATCGGTTAGGAAGGGTGCATGGACCGTCGCGCGGGTTGGGTCATCGGCATCGTCTTTGGCGGGCTGTTTCTCTGTCTCTTCTGCTTCCTCGGGCTGGCCTGGTACGCGCTCCAGGACGAGCACGGTTCCTCCTTCGCTAGCGGGCGCTTCAGCGGCGGCCCCCGGGTGGGCGTGGTGGAGGTGACCGGCACCATCATGGACTCCAAGAAGACGCTCAAGGAGTTACGGGACTTCGCCGACGCGGACACCATCAAAGCCATCGTCGTCCGCATCGACAGCCCGGGCGGCTCGGTGGGCCCTTCCCAGGAGATTTATGAGGCGGTGCGCAAGCTGAAGGACAAGAAGCACGTGGTGATGTCCATGGGCTCCATCGCCGCCTCGGGCGGTTTCTACATCGCGTGCGCCGGGGAAAAAATCTACGCCAACCCCGGCACGCTGACGGGCTCGATTGGCGTCATCTTCACCTTCTACAACGTGCAGGGGCTCTTGAAGTGGGCCGGCGTCCAGGTGGCGCCCCTCACCGCGGGGAAGATGAAGGACGCCGGGAGCCCCTTCAAGGAGATGACGGCGGAGGAGCGGGCCTACTTCCGTGGGGTGCTCGACGACGTCCATGACCAATTCATCCAGGCGGTGGCCGATGGGCGCGGCCTCAGCGTGGAGCAGGTGAAGCCCCTGGCCGACGGCCGCGTCTTCACCGGCCGTCAGGCCAAGGAGATGAAGCTGGTGGATGCCATGGGGGGCCTCGAGGACGCCGTGGCCGAGGCTGGACGGCTGGGCGGCATCAAGGGCACTCCGAAGACGGAGTACCCGCGCAAGGACAGACGGATGCTGGCCGAGCTCTTCGGTGAGGAGGCGGACACCTTGCTTCAGGGCGTGGCGGCGCGGGTGCAGGAGGCGGTGGGAAGCGACGGCTTGCAGTTCCGGCTCGCGCCTGCGGCAGGCGGGCTGCCCTGAGAATGGAGCACCTCTGGGCGCCGTGGCGGCGGGCCTTCGTCACCGGCGAGAAGCCGGTGGGGTGCATTTTCTGCCAGTTCTCCGCCGAGACAGGGCCGGGAGAGGACCGGCGCAACCTCGTCCTCGGGCGGACGGAGTATTCCTTCGCCGTCCTCAACAAGTACCCCTACAACAACGGCCACTTGATGGTGATGCCCAAGCGTCACCTGGGGGACTTCACCAAGCTCAGCGAGGCGGAGCTGCTCGACTTGCACCGCCTCCTGCAGACGTCGGTGCGCCTGGTGAACGAGGTCTACTCCCCGGAGGGCGCGAATCTGGGGATGAACCTCGGCGTGGATGCGGGCATGGGGGTGGTGGGGCATCTGCACTGGCACGTGGTGCCGCGCTGGCGGGGGGACACCAATTTCATGCCAGTGGTGGCTGGGACGAAGGTGATGGTGGAGCACCTGGACACGACCTGGGAGGCCCTTCGCCCGCGCTTCGACCAGGCCCTTTCCGTCTGAGCCGTGGTTTCCGACTCCACCCTCGTGCTGCTTCTGGCCACCACGGCCGCGGCGGCGCTCCTGGCGCTGGTGCTGGTGCTCTTCCGCAAGCAGACGACGGAGAATGCCTCGCGGGCCTACCTGGCTGGCGTGCGCTACGTCCTCTCCGACGAGCCGGACGCCGCCTTCGCCGAGCTGTCGCGCGCGGCAAGGATGAATACCGCCACCTACGACACCTACTTCGCCCTGGCCGCTCTCATGAGGCGCAAGGGCGAGCTGGCTTGGGCCATCCGCCTGGCCCAGAACATGCTCCTCAAGCCGGCCCTGCCCCTCGAGGTGCGACGCCGGGCGCAGCTGGAGCTGGCGCTCGACTACCGACGCTCCGGGATGCAGGACCGGGCGCGCGACACCTTCGAGGCCTTGCTGGCCGACGCGCCGGACGACGCCGAGGCGCTGCTTTCCTACCGGCAGCTGCTCGAGGAGGCGCGCGACTGGCCGCGCGCCGTGGAAGTCCAGGAGCGGCTTCTGGCCGCGTCCGGGGAGGGGCAGGGCGTCCTGGCCCACCTCCTGTCGGAGCTGGCGGCCGTCTCCCGGCCGGCGGATGCCGGGGCCGCACGGGCGCTTGCGGACCGCGCGGCAGCGCTCGACCCCGCATCGGCACACCCGCGCGTCGAGCAGGCCCGCGCGGCGCTCGCGCTCGGGGACCGCGCGGCCGCGCAGTCCGCGCTGCAAGAGGCGCTGGAGCGAGAGCCGGAGCTCGCGCCCTCCACCGGGCTGCTCTTGCTCGACGCCGGCCTGTCCCCGGCCGCCGCGGCGAGCTGGTTCGCGGCCGCGGCGGAGAGGCAGGCTCTAGCCATCGGCCCCTTCACCCTGGCGCGCGCCGAGGCGCTGGTGCGCGGGGGGCGCGCCGACCAGGCGGTGGAGACGCTGCAGGGGCTCCTGCAGCGCGAGCCAGGTTTCCTCGAGGCGCGCCGGGCGGTGGGGGAGCTCCTGCTTGCCGGGGGGCCGGTGGAGTCGCTCCGCGACGCGTACCGGGACGTCCTCCGGACGCTGGGCGAGCCGGTGCTGGCCTTCGTCTGTCGGGGCTGTCAGGCCAAATTCCCGGCCTTTTCCTTCCGGTGCCCTGGCTGTGGCGCCTGGGACCACCTCGGGCGCGCGGAGTCCCAGGAATTTGACCAGGCTTCAGCGCGGGCATAATCGACAGGTGAAGATTGGCGGACCATGCGCGACTCGCACCGGATGAAGGAGAAGTACGACCTCTCGCTGGACAGCCGACAAGTCGTCAGCCTCCTCGTGGCCGGCATCGTCGTCCTCGGTGCCGTCTTCGTCCTCGGCGTCCTGGTGGGAAAGAAGCTGGCCGCAAGCCAGCGCCCGGACCGGACGCAGGACCTCCTCTCGGCGCTGGACCAGAAGTCCGCGGCCCTGGAGCGCGCCCGGACGGCGCCCGCGCTGACATTCCAGGAGGAGCTCACCGCCGACGCCGGCCGGCCCTCCGCGCCTGTCGCCAAGGCCCCGGACAAGAAGCCCGAGGCGCCGAAGGTGCCCGACGCCAAGGCCGAGGCGGCCAAGGCGGTGGTCGACAAGAAGCCGGAGGCCCCGGCCAAGCCCGCCGACGCCGGCGCCCTCGCCACCAAGAGCGCCCCCACCCCTGTCCCTCCTGCGGCGGCCAAGGCCTCCACGGACACGACGGTGCCCACCGGGCCCTTCACGCTGCAGCTCGGGGCGAGCCAGAACCGGGATGATGCGGAGCGAATGGTGTCGCGCTTGCGCGAGAAGGGCTATGCGCCGTACATCGTCACGGCGGACGTCCCGGGGAAGGGGACGTTCTACCGGGTGCGGATGGGAAGCTTCGCCACCAAGGAAGCCGCCGGCCGCTACCTGGAGGACTTCCGACGAGAGACCAAGACCGAGGCCTTCGTGGCTTCGACGAAGTGATGGCCCACTAAAAATGGAAACCAAGCGCGTCGAGAAACCGTGGGGCCACGAGCTGATTTGGGCCCACACCGAGCGCTACGTGGGGAAGCTGCTCCACATCAAGAAGGGCCAGCGCCTCTCGCTCCAGTACCACGAGCGCAAGGACGAGACGGTGCACGTCCTGTCAGGCACGTTGCTCCTGGTGGTGGACGAGGGGGCGGGCCTGGTGGAGAAGACGATGCACCCGGGCGAGGGCTACCACATCAGGCCCTTCACCAAGCACCGCATGGTGGGCCTCACCGACTGCGACGTCCTCGAGGTGAGCACCCCGGAGCTGGACGACGTCGTCCGGCTGGAGGATGCCTACGGGCGGGCGGGGACGAGCGCTCCCTAGAGGGGCGCCCGGGCTGAAGGGCTACTTCGTCGGACCCGCGGGCTGGGCCGGTGTCGCCGGGGCGGTGGTGCTCACCGACTCCGGTGAGCGCGTCCAGCGGTCGACGTTTCCATCCCCGTCGAGGTCCTCGCCGATGCGGTCGATTTGCCCGTTCTCCCAGAATTCCCAGTAGTCGACGCGGCCGGTTCCCTTGGTGTCGCGCTCTTTTCGGACCAGCTGCCCGCGCTCGTAGAAGAGCCAGGTGTCGACCTTCCCGTCGCCGTTGAGGTCGCGCTCCTTGCGGACCACCTGTCCCTTTTCGAAAAAGATGGTCTCGTCCACCTTCCCGTCGAAGTCGAGGTCGAGCTGCTCGCGGACCTTGTCGCCCTTGTCGTCGTACCAGTAGACGGCGTCGACCTTCCCGTCGAAGTTGAGGTCCATCTCCTTGCGCACCAGGTGGTCCACCGACTTTCCGTCGGCGTCCTTGACGGTGACGGAGTACTCCCAGACGTCGGGTTTCCCGTCGCGGTTCAAGTCATACTGGACGACCTTCTCGTCACCGCGCTTCTCGAGGTGAATGTCCGGGGCGCCCTTGTCCTTCTGGGCATCGGACTGGACGGCCTTGTTTCCTCCGCAGGCGGCGAGCGCCAGCACGCCGAGGAGTGAAAGTTGCCAGCGATTCTGTGGACTCAACGATGACCTCCCGCCGAAACCGGTGCAAACCTGGCCCTCGGGGTGACCCTTCATGTAGCTTCACCTACGTCCATGCCGCGCAAGAAGCTTTCCACCACCATCTACATTACGCCGGAGCAGAGCGAGTTGCTAAAGCAGCTGAACCAGAAGACGAAAGTTCCCGTGGCAGAGTACATCCGGCAGGGCATCGACTTGGTTCTTGAGAAATACCGCTCGCAGCTTCCCGGGCAGTCCACCTTCGACGAGTTGAGCCGATGAAGCGCTCCTTCCGGGGCAAGCGTTGTCTGGTGATGGGAGGGGCGGGCTTCATCGGCTCGCACCTCTGCGAGCGACTCTTCGCCGAGGGCGCCGAACGGGTGGTGACCGTCGACAACCTGGTGACAGGCAACACCGCCAACCTGGCCGGGCTCGTCGGTCGCCCGGGCTTCGAGGATGTCCGGCACGACGTCACCGAGCCCTTCTCGGTGCAGGGCCCCCTGGACTACGTCTTCAACCTGGCCTCGCCCGCCTCGCCCGTCGACTACCACCAGCTCCCGGTGGAGACGCTGCGGGCCGGTTCGCGGGGGACCGAGCATGGCCTCCTGGTGGCAGAGGACAAGGGCGCCGTCTTCCTCCAGGCCTCGACGTCGGAGGTGTACGGCGACCCGCTCGTCCACCCGCAGCGCGAGGACTACTGGGGCAACGTCAATCCCGTTGGCCCGCGCGCCGTGTACGACGAGGCGAAGCGTTACGGTGAGGCGCTCGTCTCTGCCTTTCGCCGTACCCGTGGCCTCTCGGTACGGATGGTCCGCATCTTCAACACCTACGGCCCGAGGATGCGGCTCAACGACGGCCGGGTGGTACCGGCCTTCGTTTCCCAGGCCCTGGCCGGCGAGGACTTCACCGTCTTCGGAGATGGAACGCAGACGCGGTCCTTCTGCTACGTGCAGGACCTGGTGGACGGGCTTCTCCGCCTCGCGCTGTCGGACCTGCAGGACCCGGTCAACATCGGCAACCCGGACGAGATGACCATCCTCGAGTTTGCCGAGGCGGTGCGTGCCGCTGCCGGCGGAGGCGGAAAAATTGTCTTTCGTCCCTTGCCCGCCGACGACCCCAAGCAGCGCCAGCCGGACATCGGGCGTGCGCGCTCGCTGCTTGGCTGGGAGCCGCACATCGGCCTCGAGGAGGGGCTGGGGCGCACCATCGCCTGGTTTCGCGAGCAGGAGAGCCGAGGGCTTCCGGGCGCTGCCGTGAGGCGGATGGCCGCCCCGTGAAGGTGGTGGTGAGTGGCGGGGCCGGTTTCATCGGCTCCCACGTGTGCGACGCCTTTCTCGCCGCCGGGCACCGCGTGCTGGCCATCGACAACCTGTCCACCGGGCGGAAGGAGAACCTCCAGCCGGCCGTCACGCTGGTGGTGGCGGACATCCGCGGCCCCGAGGCGGCCGACGTCATTCGGCGCGAGCGCCCGGACATCCTCTGTCACCTGGCCGCGCAGATGGACGTGCGCAAGAGCGTGGCGGACCCGCGCTTCGATGCCGAGTCCAACATCTTGGGCTTGCTCAACCTGCTCGAAGCGGCCCGCGAGGTGGGCGTGCGGAAGCTGGTGTTCAGCTCGACGGGGGGCGCCATCTACGGCGAGCAGGACGTCTTTCCGGCGCCGGAGACGCACGCCACCCGGCCGGTCTCTCCCTACGGGGTGTCCAAGGCCGCCGGTGAGCTCTACCTCGGCTACTACCGCACGCAGCACGGCCTTCCTTCGGTGGCCCTGCGCTACGCCAACGTCTACGGACCGCGCCAAAACCCGCACGGAGAGGCGGGGGTGGTGGCCATCTTCGGCGAGCGTCTTCTGGCCGGAGCGCCCTGCACCATCTACGGGACGGGTGAGCAGACGCGGGACTTCGTCTTTGGTGCAGACGTGGCCCGGGCCAACCTCCTGGCGGCGGAGCGCGAGGTGGAGGGGCCCATCAACATCGGGACGGGCGTCGAGACGAGCATCAACCGCCTGTACGCGCTCCTCGCCGATGCGGCAGGCGTGCGCGAGCCGCCGCGTTACGCCGCGGCAAAGCCCGGAGAGCAGCTGCGCTCCTCGCTGGACATCGGCCTGGCCGCGCGCGCCCTGGGCTGGACGCCCTCGGTGGCGCTCTCGGCAGGCCTTGGACAGACGCTGAGTTGGTTCCGGGGGCAACCCCGCGGCTGACGCACCAGGCGCGTGCCCGCCTCGCGTGGACGGGCGCCCCCCTTGGTGTGCTAGGTGACCGCCCGCCGAACGTCTCCCGAATGCCGCCCGAGAACGCCCACTTCCGCAACTTCTGCATCATCGCCCACATCGACCACGGCAAGTCGACGCTGGCGGACCGCCTCCTGGAGGCGACCGGGACGCTAAGCAAGCGCGAGGCCCAGGCCCAATTCCTGGACAACATGGAGCTGGAGCGCGAGCGGGGCATCACCATCAAGGCCCAGTCGGTGCGGATGCACTACACGGCCAAGGATGGGAAAGCCTACGTCCTCAACCTCATCGACACGCCGGGCCACGTCGACTTCGCCTACGAGGTGAGTCGCTCGCTGGCCGCCTGCGAGGGGGCGCTCCTGGTGGTCGATGCGAGCCAGGGGGTGGAGGCCCAGACGCTGGCCAACGTGTACATGGCGCTCGAGCAGGGGCTGGAAGTCATCCCGGTCATCAACAAGATTGACCTCCCCTCGGCGGATGCGGAGCGCACGCGGGCCGAGATTGAGGACGTCATCGGCATCGACGCCTCGGGTGCCATCCCCGCCAGCGCCAAGGAGGGCCTTGGCATCACCGACATCCTGGAGGCGGTGGTGAACCGCGTCCCTCCGCCCCTGGGGGACCCGGCGGCGCCGCTCAAGGCCCTCGTCTTCGACAGCTGGTACGACAGCTACCGGGGCGTGGTGATGCTGGTCCGGGTGCTGGAGGGCACGCTGCGGAACAAACAGGCCATTCTCCTGTTCAGCAACCAGAAGACCTTCGAGGTCCAGGAGCTTGGCGTGTTCAGCCCCTTCAGCCAGCCGGTGTCACAGCTGCAGGCCGGCGAGGTGGGAGTCCTGGTCGCCGGGGTGAAAGTCATTCACGACGCCAAGGTGGGCGACACCGTCACCGAGGCGGCGCGGCCGTGCAAGACGCCCTTCCCGGGGTTTCAGGAAGTGAAGCCGATGGTCTTCAGCGGCATCTTTCCCATCGACGCGGGCGACTACGAGAACCTGCGGGACGCCCTGGAGAAGCTGCGCCTCAACGACTCGGCCTTCACCTACGAGCCAGAGACGTCGACGGCGCTGGGCTTCGGCTTCCGCTGCGGCTACCTCGGGCTTCTGCACATGGAGATTGTCCAGGAGCGCCTGGAGCGCGAGTACAACCTGAACCTCATCACCACCGCTCCCTCGGTGGTCTACAAAATCTTCACCCACCAGGGCGAGCAGCTGCTGGTGGACAATCCAGCGCGCCTGCCGGCGGTGCAGAACATCGAGCACCTCGAGGAGCCGCTCCTCACCTGCCACATCCACGTGCCGGACGAGTACCTGGGCGGCGTCCTCAAGCTCTGCCAGGACCGACGCGGCGTCCAGAAGGACATCAAGTACCTCGGCACCTCGGGTAAGCGGGTGCAGGTCACCTACGCCATGCCCCTGGCCGAAGTCGTCTTCGACTTCTTCGACAAGCTGAAGAGCGTCAGTCGCGGCTACGCCTCGCTCGACTACGAGCTGGCCGGTTACCAGCCAGCGGACCTGGTGAAGCTGGACATCCTCCTCAACGCCGAGGCGGTCGACGCCCTGAGCGTCATCGTCCATCGCGACCGTGCCTACCAGCGGGGGCGGGACGTCTGTGCCCGGCTCAAGAAGGTCATCCCCAAGCAGATGTACGAGGTGGCCATCCAGGCAGCCATCGGCAGCCGCGTCATCGCCCGGGAAACCATCTCCGCCATGCGCAAGAACGTGCTCGCGAAATGCTACGGTGGCGACATCAGCCGCAAGCGAAAACTCCTGGAGAAGCAGAAGGAAGGAAAGAAGCGGATGAAGCAGGTGGGAAGCGTGGAGATTCCGCAGGAGGCCTTCCTGGCCGTTCTCCGGACGGACGAATGACGTCTCCTGCCGCCAGCGCTGCCGACGCGCAGGAAGGGACGGGGCTCCTCGAGATGCTCTCCGCCCGGCGCACCGAGGAGCAGGCACGCCTGCAGCGCCGGCTGCACGTCCAGGACCTCCTCACCAGCCTCTGGGCGCCGGTGACGGCCCTGGCCGTGGCCCTCATCCCCTACCTCCTGGTGGTGGAACTCCATCCGCCGAGCGCGTCCTGGGCCGAGCCCCTGATGCGCTGGTTTGGGTTTCTCTGCTTTCTGTGGTTCCTCGGACTCTTGGCCTTTCGCCTCGGCGCCCGCCGGGCATCGACGCTCCGCCGTCTGCGGCACGAGGCGCGCGAGGCGACGGCCGACGCGGACGCGGCGCTGCGCGGGCGGGGGCCGAAAATCGAAGCCCGCGTCCGGGAGCGCCTCCTGGAGCTGGCGGTCAAAGTGGACACGGCGATGCTGGGTGCGGACGCGGAGAGCCTGGACAAGCACATCCGCGCGCTGGCGGATGCCGGGACGACGCTTCCCGGCCGTGCCCGGCACGGGACGCTGGACCTGGTGGTGGGGCTGGCCAAGGCGCTGCTCGTGGCGCTCCTCATTCGCACCGTCCTCGTCGAGCCATTCAAGATTCCCTCGGGCTCGATGCTTCCAACGCTCGAAATCGGCGACCAAATTTTCGTCAACAAATTCATCTACGGCGTCCGCATCCCGTACCTCAACGTGGTGCCCTTCGCGCTGGTGCGGGAGCCGGAGCGGGGAGACGTCATCGTCTTCAACAACCCGGTGGACACCTCGACCGACTTCATCAAGCGGGTGGTGGGAATCCCCGGCGACGTCATCGAGATTCGCGACGACGTCGTCTTCGTCAATGGCAAGGAGCAGCCGCGAACGTTGACGGCCACCGACGTCCCCATCTGGGACGAGGAGCACTCCCGCACCAGGTGGTCGCCGTTGGCCATGTTCGAGAACGACTGGACCAAGGAGCTGGACGAGCTCTACCAGGAGAACCTGAGCGGCCACCTCCACTGGACGCTGCGACGTCCGTGGATTCCGAGGTCCATGGAAACCGGCCCCTACCGGGTGCCGGAGAAGTCCGTCTTCGTCATGGGCGACAACCGCGACAACAGCGCGGACAGCCGCGTCGGCTTCAACGGGCCAGTCCATCCCGCCTACGTCCCCTACGGCAACATCAAGGGCAAGGCGATGATTGTCTGGCTCTGCCTCGGCCACGGCGGCCTCTTTTCGAGTGTTTTTGGCGGTACCGGCATCCGCACCGACCGCTTTTTTCACCCGGTGCGGTAGCCCGGAAGGCACCCCTGGGGACGGGGGTGCCGGTGCCCCGGGGTCCGGCATTGACGAGGTCGGACCGGCACTGTACCTACTCACCCACCGTGCTCAGGACCCGCGGAGCGGTCAGCCTCTTCACCATCATCCTTCTGTTGGGCCTGGCGGTCGTTGGTTACGCGGGCTGGATATACATCCCGCTCTTCATGGACAACCTGGACATGCGCGAGGCGTCCTCGGCTGCCTTCAACCGCATGGCGACCGACCCGGAGATGGACCGCATCCGCGCCTACTTCCTGGCGCGTGCCAACAACATTGGCAACCACTGGGAGACCAAGGACGGAAGCCGGGTCGAGGTGAAGGGCCTCGGTTTGACGGATGCCGACGTCGTCATCGAGCGCGACTCCTTCGAGCACACCGCCCGCATGCAGGTGGATTACCAGCGCGAGGTGAAGCTCTGGCCTCTCGAGAAGTACATTACCTTCGACTTCCACGTGGACAAGGCGGGGAAGCTTCCCCAGTGAAGCCCCGCGCTCGGCAAAGCCTGCTCACCACCGAGGGGATGTCTCGAGCCGACGTGGAGTCCATCTTCGTCCGGGCCCGGTTGCACGCCCGGGGCCTGGAAACCGGTCGCTCGGTGCGAGCGCTGGAGGGCAAGGTGGTGGCCAACCTCTTCTTCGAGGCCAGCACCCGCACCCGGCTCTCCTTCGAGCGCGCGGCCAAGGCCCTGGGGGCCGACGTGCTCAACTTCACCGCCCAGACGTCCAGCGTCTCCAAGGGCGAGACGCTCCTGGACACCGTCCGCAACGTGGAAGCGATGGGCGTCAGCACCCTCATCATTCGACACTCGGCGTCGGGAGCGGCCTACCTCGCCAGTCGCCACGTGCAGTGCGCGGTGGTGAATGCAGGGGACGGGACGCACGGCCATCCCTCGCAGGCCCTCCTCGACGCCTTCACGCTGCATGAACGCTGGGGTGCCCTCGACGGACGGACGGTGGCCATCGTGGGAGACGTCCTGCACAGCCGGGTGGCGCGCAGCAACCTCTACTGCCTCCTGGCGCTGGGAGCGCGGGTGGTGTTTGCCGGCCCGCCCACGCTGATGCCCGTCGGGCTGGAGGAGCTCGGGGGCCGGGTGGCGCCCTCGCTCGACGCCGCGCTGGAGGAGGCGGACGCCGTCATGGTGCTCAGGGTGCAAGGCGAGCGGCAGACGGCCGGCTACGTCCCCTCGGTGCGCGAGTACGCCCGCCTCTACGGCCTCACCGCGGAGCGCGCCGCCAAGCTTCGGCCGGGCGTGCTGGTGATGCATCCAGGGCCCGTCAACCGCGGCGTCGAGCTGGCCCCGGAAGTCGCCGACGGGCCAGGCAACGTCATCCTGGCGCAGGTGTCGCACGGCGTGGCGGTGAGGATGGCCGTCCTCGAGGCGTGCGCATGACGGCAGAGGGCTACCTCCTTCGCGGCGGCCGCGTCATCGACCCACGTCGCTCGCTGGACGCCGTCCAGGACGTCCTCGTCCGCGGCGGCGAGGTGGTGAGCGTCTCGGACCGCCCGCTGGCTGCGGATGGGGCGCGCGAGCTGGACGTCTCGGGCCTGTGGGTATGTCCGGGCTTCGTGGACTTGCACGTCCACCTGAGGGAGCCAGGGGACGAGGGCAAGGAGACCATCCTCACCGGGACGCGCGCCGCCGTGGCCGGGGGCTTCACCTCGGTGGTGGCCATGCCCAACACCCGGCCGCCCAATGACTCGGCGCTGGTGACGCGGCTGGTGCAGGAGCGCGCGTCGGCGGCGCGCCTGGCCCGCGTCTTTCCAGCCGGCGCCATCAGCAAGGGCCTCTTGGGCGAGGAGATGGCGGAGCTCGGCGAGCTGGCCGCGGCCGGTTGCGTCTGCTTCACCGACGACGGGCGTCCGGTGATGAATGCCGGGTTGATGCGGCGGGTGCTCCAGTACGCCAGGGCCCTCGGCCGTCCGGTGATGGTGCACGAGGAGGACTTGACTCTCTCCGCCGGCGGGGCGCTCACCGAGGGCACCTGGGCCACCCGGCTGGGGCTGATGCCCATCCCGCGCTCGGCCGAGGTGACGATGGTCGCTCGTGACCTCGTCCTGCTCGAGGAAGTGGGCGGTCACCTGCACGTGGCGCACGTCAGCTGCGCCGAGAGCGTCGGGCTGCTCCGGGCGGCCAAGGCGCGCGGGCTCCACGTCACGGCCGAGGCCGCGCCGCACCACTTCACTCTCACCGACGAGGCAGTGGCGGGGTGGAACACCGACGCGAAGATGGCGCCGCCCTTGCGCGGCGCCGAGGACGTGGCCGCGGTGCGGCTTGGCCTCGCGGACGGGACGCTGGATGCCATCGCCACGGACCATGCCCCGCACGGCATCCTCGACAAGCACGTGCCCTTCGCCGAGGCAGCCAACGGAGTCGTCGGCCTGGAGACGGCGCTCCCGTTGACGCTGGCCCTGGTGCGCTCCGGCGTCCTCACCGCAGCGCGGGCCGTGGAGCTCTTGTCCTCGGGACCAGCGGCCGCCTTCGGGCTCCCGGGCGGCCATCTGGCTCCCGGCGCCCCGGCGGACCTGACCGTCATCAACCCCAGCGCGGAGTGGACTGTCGACCCGCACCGCTTCCAGTCCAAAAGCCGAAACACGCCCTTCGCCGGAATGCGGATGGTGGGACAGGTGGTACACACCTTCGTCGGCGGGCGGCCGGTGTGGTTCGAGGGCGCGCTCGGGAAGGAGTCGTCTTGAAGCGCGCAACCCTGGCCCTGGCGGACGGGCTCGTCTTCGAAGGCTTGAGCTTCGGCGCCACCGGAGAGCGCATCGGCGAGGTGGTCTTCAACACCTCGATGTCCGGCTACCAGGAAATCCTGACCGACCCGAGCTACGTCGGCCAAATCGTCACCATGGCCGCTCCGGAGATGGGAAACGTCGGGGCCAACACCCAGGACCAGGAGTCGGCGCACCCGCACGCGGTGGGAATGGTGGTGCGCCACGTCAGCGAGACGCCGAGCAACTGGCGCTCCGAGCAGTCGCTGGGGGGCTACCTGCAAGCGACCGGCGTGGTGGGCATCGCCGGCATCGACACTCGGAAGCTTGTCCGGCACCTGCGCACCCACGGGGCGCAGATGGGGGTGGTGAGCAGCGAGGGCCATTCCGCAGCCGCGCTCGTGGAGCGGGCCAGGGCCGCACCGGGGATGGAGGGGCGGGACCTCGTCACCGGCATCTCCGCGTCTCGCCCCTACGAATTCACCGAGGGAATGCCGGAAATCTTCGGCACCGAGCGACCGCCCTTGACTCAGCGCTTCCACGTGGTGGCCTACGACTACGGTCTCAAGCGCGCCATGCTTCAACTCCTGGTGGAGGCGGGCTGTCGCGTGACGGTGGTGCCCGCGGCGACACCGGCGGCGGACGTGCTGGCCCGGAAGCCTCACGGCGTCTTCCTCACCAACGGCCCGGGCGACCCGGCGGCCGTGCCCGGCGCCGACGCCGCCGTCTCCGCGCTTCTGGGCAAGGTGCCCGTCTTCGGGATTTGTCTCGGCCACCAAATCATGGCCCGGGCCGTGGGGGGCAGCACCTACAAGATGAAGTTCGGCCACCGGGGTGCCAACCAGCCGGTGCGGGACCTCGTCACCGGCCAGGTGGAGATTACCGCGCAAAACCATGGCTTCGCCGTCGACGCGGAGAGTCTGAAGGGCAGGGCGGTGGTGACCCACCTCAATCTCAACGATGGGACAGTGGAGGGCCTGGACGTCCCCGACGCCCGGGCTTTCAGTGTCCAGTACCATCCAGAATCTTCACCAGGGCCCCACGACGCGCGACATCTGTTCGCTCGCTTCACACGCGCGATGGCGCGCTAGACTCCTCGGCCGCCAGCATGGAGGCCGCTTCCTACCCGTCGCTGCTTGACTCGCTCTTCGCGCTCGCCAGCAGCGAGGAGCGCAAGCCCGACGTCCTCGCCGCCAAGGCCGAGTACTTTCGCCTCACCGGGGAAGTCTTCGAGGACGACCGCACCTTCGAGATGCGGATGGCGTGCTTTCTCGACTACTACGTCTTCGACCATCGCTCCGCGACGTCCGGGCGCACGGCGGCCGAGGAATTCTTCGCGGCCAAGCGCTCTTCTGGCGCTCCGGAAGCCTCGGCCCTCGAGGCCTTCACCAAGACGGTGCACGGCCTCTTCGAGGTCCGGAAGCTGGGCCCGGGGTATGTCCGTCTGCGTGAGCTCTTCACCGGCGTCGACCACGACGTCACCGAGCGCCGGACGGTGGCCGGGCTTCAGAAGGGCGACGTCTTCGAGGCGCGCCTCATCCCCCTCGACGGAGGCCTCGTTTTCTCACCGGCCTTCTGCTTCCACCCCCGCGAGGCGGTGAAGTCCATCAAGCGCGAGGTGAAGCGAAGGAAGAAGAAGGAGCCGGACCGCCCGGCGGTGGAGCTGGTGTGGGAGGCCGCCAAGCGGGCGATGAAGGTGGACCGCTACCGCCAGATTGCCGTGGACAAAATCTACGACTTCGAGCAGTCGCGCCTCTGAGGCGGGAGTCAGCTGGGCCGGACTTCCCCGACGTAGATGAAGGCCACGCCTCCGGTGAGGGAGCGCGCGCGGCGCGAGGCGAACGTCCCGGCCTCGTCCATGAGTGCCAGGAAGCGCTCGCCGGCGGGGAAGGCGGCCGCGGTGCGAGGCAGGTAGGCGTAGGCGGAACGGTTTCCGGTGAGGAGTCCCCCCACCGCCGGCATCAGCCGGCGGGAGTAGAAGCGGTAGAGCGCGCCCCACAGGCCCCTCGGCTGTCCAAACTCAAGCACCACCACCCGGCCGCCAGCGCGGACGACGCGCGACATCTCTCGCAGGCACCGCACCGGGTCGTCCACATTGCGGATGCCGAAGGCGATGGTGGCGATGTCGAAGGCGCCCTCGGGGTAGGCGAGGGCCAGGGCGTCGCCCACCTCGAAGCGGACGTCGTCCAGCCCGGCCCTACGCGCCTTCTCCCGCGCCGGCTCGAGCATCGCCGCGCAGAAGTCCACGCCCTCCACGGTGCCTCCGGGCTCCACCGCCCGGCGGAGGGCGAGGGCCAAGTCCCCGGTGCCGGTGGCACAGTCGAGGACGCGGCTTCCCGGCGCGGCTCCGCTCTCCTTCACCGCTGCCCGCCGCCAGAGGCGGTCGATGCCAAGCGAGAGGACGACGTTGGTGACGTCGTAGCGGGGAGCGATGGAGGAGAACATTTCGCGGACTTGGTCGCTCACACCGCCCTCACGCTGGCCGGCGCGGCCGGCCGGGCGTGCAGGGTGCGCCCCACCGCACCGAGGACGGGCAGAAGCCGCCGCATGAGCTCCTCGAAGAGCGCAGGGGTGAGGGCCTGCGCGCCATCGCAGAGGGCCTCGTCGGGCGCGGGGTGCACCTCCACCAACAGTCCATCGGCTCCTGCCGCCGCGGCGGCCAGGGCCATGGGGATGACGAGCTCGCGGTTGCCGGTGGCGTGGCTCGGGTCGACAAACACCGGCAGGTGGGTGCGCGCCTTGGCCAGGGCCACCGAGGCGAGGTCGAGGGTGTTGCGCGTCGCCGGCTCGAAGGTGCGGATGCCTCGCTCGCAGAGGATGACTTGCTCGTTGCCTCCGTCGAGGAGGTACTCGGCAGCGAGTAGCCACTCCTGGAACGTCGCCGCCAGCCCTCGCTTGAGCAGGACCGGGCGGCGCACTTTCCCGAGCGCCCGCAAGAGGGGGAAATTCTGCATGTTGCGGGCGCCCACCTGCAGCATGTCCACGTGGTCGATGAGGGAGGCGAGTTGCTCGGTGTCGAGCACCTCGGCCACCACGCCCAGGCCGTGGCGGGCCCGGGCCCGCTCCAGCAGCACGAGGCCGGGCTCGCCGAGGCCCTGGAAGGCATAGGGGCTGGTGCGGGGCTTGAAGACGCCGCCGCGAAGCAGGTGCGCACCGGCGCCGGCGACGGCGGCCGCCGCCTCGGCCAACTGTGCCGGCGTCTCCACCGCACAGGGCCCGGCGGCAACGACGAAGGCCGGGCCACCCACCTCCACCGAGCCGACGACGACACGCGTCCCTGCCGGTCGCGTGGACCGGAGCACCCGCCGAGGGAGCGCGGGGTCAGGCGCTGGGCTGCTCCGGTTCATCAGGCCAAGTTCACGTTGTTCAAGGCAGCTTGAACTTCTTGGTGCATTGGTTAGCACGGGCGACGTAGAAAACAACTGCAACCGGCCCCTCCAGCCAAAGGGACTCATGGAAGACGTGATGCCAGCTGTCGCGCAGGTGGTGGGCATCGCCCGGTCGGTGCGGCCCGAGGAATTCGCGCCCCTTCGCCGCAGCCTCGGCCCGCTCGGGCTTTCCTGGCGCGACGCGGAAGCGCGCTTCCTCGGCGCGGGCGAGGCGATGGTGCAGTCCGGAGCGAATGTCGCCGACGTCCTCCTGGCAGCGACGCGGACGCAGGTGGAGGTGACGGGGCCGGTGGTTGCACCGCCAGCGCCGTGGTTTTGCGGTTTCGACTTCGACGCCACCTCGGCCAGGGACGCCTGGTGGGAAAGCTTCCCCGCCGCCCGGGCCTTCATCCCGCGTCTCCTCTTGGCCGAGGGGCCGACTGGCGCGAGCCTCACCGCCTACGAGGCAGTCCGCAGCGACGGGGCGGCGGCGGCCCGGGCGCGTGCCGAGGAAAGCCTGGCGCTCGCTTTCGCGAGCCGGCCTCCAGAGACGACTCCCGAGGTGCGCGGCCGCGCCTCGCTGCGGGAGGACGCCGCAGCCTGGGAGGCCCTGGTGGAGCGAGCGCTGGACGCCTTGCGCTCGGGAATGCTGAGGAAGGTGGTGCTGGCGCGAGCGCTCGACGTGACGGCGGAGGTGCCCTTCGACGTCGAGCGGGCCCTGGCCCGCGCCGAGGCGGTCTCGGGTGGGGCCGTCGTCTTCGCCGTGCGCGCGCCGGACGGGACGACATTCCTCGGTGCCTCGCCGGAGCGCCTGGTGCGCGTCCAGGGCCGGCAGTTTCTGACGCAGGCCCTGGCCGGGAGCGCGGCGCCGGCCGACGCCCTCGGCCTGTCGCGCATTCCCAAGGAGGTGCGCGAGCACGCGGCGGTGGTGGAGGACATCCGTGCCGCCCTGGACTCGGTGGCAGAGCAGCTTCACGTCGGGGACGTCACCCCGGTGTCGCTTGGTTACGTCACCCACCTCGACGCTCCCATGGAGGGGACGCTGCGGCCGGACGTCTCGCCGGTGGAGGTGGCGCTGGCGCTTCACCCCACGGCAGCGGTGAGTGGCGCACCGCGCGACCGCGCCCGCGGTTTTCTCCGCGCGCACGAGCGCCTGGCGCGCGGGTGGTACGCGGGCGCGGTGGGCTGGGTGGGCGCCGAGACGGCGGACTTGCGCGTGGCGCTTCGCTGCGCGTTGGTGCGCGGCCCGGCGGCGCGGATTTTTGTCGGTGCCGGCGTGGTGGAGGGCTCGAGCGCGTCCGGCGAGTGGGCGGAGACGCGCCGGAAGGCCTCGCCCATGCTGCAGGCCCTCCTCGGGGAGACGCCGTGGCCTCCCTGAATACCCTGTGGGCCCGCGCGGTGGTGCAGGAGCTGGTGCGGGCCGGCGTGCAGCATGCCGTCGTGGCCCCGGGCTCGCGCAGCGCGCCGCTGGCGCTGGCGTGCGCCGACGCGGCTTCGGGCCTGCGCCTCTACAGCGTCATCGACGAGCGCACCGCCGGCTTCTTTGCCCTGGGAGTCGCCCTGGAGACGGGGCGGCCGGCGGCGGTGGTGGTGACGTCCGGGACGGCCGGCGCGCACCTGCTTCCGGCGGTGATGGAGGCCTGGGCCGCCCACGTCCCCCTGGTGATGCTCACCGCCAACCGTCCCTGGGAGTTGCAGGGCTTCGGCGCCCCGCAGACGGTGCCCCAGGATGGACTCTTCGGCCGCTTCACCCAAGGGACGGTGGCCCTGGCCGTCCCCGAGGGCAGCTCCGCGGCCTTCCTTCACGCGCGGGCCCTGGTGGCGCGGGCCGCCTTCCGGAGTCAGGCCGCGCCGCGGGGCCCCGTCCACCTCGACGTGCCATTCCGCGAGCCGCTCGCGCCGGAGCCGGGGGCGCCCGACGTCGAGGGCCTGGAGCCCCTGGCGCGGGAGGGCCGGGAGACGTCTCTGCTTGCATCGCCCGCGCCCAGGCGGCGTCCCCCGGAGGAGGTGCTGGCGCAAGTCCGGCGGCGACTCGCCGGGACGGAGAAGGGCCTTCTGGTGGTGGGCCCGCGCGCCGAGGCCGACGGGCTGGCCGAGGCAGTGCTGGCCCTGGCCACCTCCTACGGGTACCCGGTGGTGGCGGATGTGGCCTCCAACGTGCGCTGGAGGGCCTCTGGCCGGGTGGTGGGACACGCCGACGTGCTGCTTCGCAGCGGCGCCCTGGCGACGGCGCTGCGTCCGGAGCTGGTGCTGCGGCTGGGAGGTGGCCTCACCTCCAAGCGGCTTTCTCAGTGGCTGGACGCAAGTGGTGCGGAAACCGTCCTCCTCGCCGAGGACGACAGCGTGGTGGACGCCTCCCACCGCGCCCGCCTCGTGCTGTCGGGAGACCTCCTCGAGACGTGCGACGCGCTCACCGCCCCCTCCGCGCCGCGGCGCGCGCCCTGGGCCGAGGCGTTTCTGGCCGCCGACGCCCGCGCCGACGCTGCGCTGGCCAAGGCCTTCTCTGCGGCAGGCCCGCTGAGCGAGCCCTGGCTGGCGCACCGCCTCGTGTCCTTGCTGCCGGACGGGGCGCGTCTGGTGGTGGCCTCCAGCATGCCCATCCGGGACGTGGACACCTTCGCCCCGGCGTCGGCCGCGCGAATTCGCGTCCTTGCCAACCGCGGCATCAACGGCATCGACGGGACGGTGTCCACGGCGCTGGGCGTGGCCGCCGCCAGTGGAGCGCCGACGGTGGTGCTTCTCGGGGACTTGGCCCTCCTGCATGACTTGGGAGGGCTCCTCATCGCCCGGCGGTCAGCCATTCCCCTGACGGTGGTGGTGGCTAACAACGACGGTGGCGGGATTTTCTCCTTTCTCCCGGTGGCGCGCGTGGGGGAGGCCTTCGAGCCCCTCTTCGGCACGCCGCACGGGGTGGACTTCGCCCACGCGGGAGCGCTGTTTGACGCCCGCTTCAGCCGCGTGGCGAGTGGCGACGAGCTCTCCCGGGCCCTGGAGGCAGGCCTTCGGGGGGGACTTCACCTGGTGGAGGCGCGGGTGCCGTCCCGCGCGGCCAACGTCGAGCTCCACCACGCGCTCGGCGAGCAGGCGGCGCGCGCCGCGGAGGGCGCGCCGTGAAACGCCTGGCCCACGAGCGCTGGGACGGGGATGGCCCGCCGCTTCTGCTCCTGCATGGCTTCACCGGAAACCGCACCAGCTTCGCGCACCTGCGCCCATGGCTCGCTCCGCACGCGGCGGTGGTGGCGGTGGACCTCCCAGGGCACGGGGAAAGCGCAGCGGAGGAGGACACCAGCTTCGCCTCCACCCTCGCAGCCCTCATCGCGCTCCTGGACAGCCTTGGACTCGAGGCGGTGGACGTGGCCGGCTACTCGCTCGGGGCCCGGGTGGCGCTCGGCCTGGCCGCCGAGTGGAGTGGCCGCATTCGTCGCCTCGTCCTGGAGAGCGGCTCTCCGGGCCTGCGCCGCCGCCGTGACCGCGGCGAGCGCCGCCGGGCGGACGAGGCCCTGGCCGACCTCATCGAGGCCGACGGTGTCCAGGCCTTCGTCGAGGGCTGGGAGGCGCTCCCGCTGTTCTCGGGCATTCGTGCACTCCCCGAGGAGGTGCAGCAGACGCTGCGGCTTCGACGGCGGGGCGGGGACGCCGAAGGCCTTGCGCTGTGCCTGCGCCGTCTCGGCCTTGGCGCGCAGCCCAGCTACTGGGCGGCCCTGCCGCGCCTGCGCGTCCCGACACTGCTTCTCACCGGCGCAAGGGACGCCAAGTTCACCACGCTTGCCCGACGCATGGCGGCCGAGCTCCCGCTGGTGTGGGGGCACGTCTTTCCCGGCGTCGGCCATGCACCGCACCTCGAGGCGCCCGAGGCCTGGGCCAGAGAGGTGACGGGCTTTCTGTCCGCGCCCTTCATGGAGCGACCACTCGCGGAAACCGAAACCAGGAGCCACGGATGAAGGCGAAGTGGAAGCGCGTCGGGAAGCACGAGGACATCCGCTACGAGACCTGGCGGGGCATCGCCAAAGTCACCATCAACCGCCCCGAAGTCCGCAATGCCTTCCGGCCCCAGACGCTGTTCGAGATGAGCGCGGCCTTCGAGGCGGCGCGGGAGGACCCCGCGGTGGGTGTCATCATCCTCACCGGGGAAGGGGAGAAGGCCTTCTGTTCCGGCGGCGACCAGCGCATCCGCGGCAAGGAGGGCTACGTCGGCAAGGACGGCGTCCCGCGGCTGAATGTGCTGGACCTCCAGCGGCAGATTCGCAGTCTCCCCAAGCCGGTGGTGGCGATGGTGGCCGGCTATGCCATCGGAGGCGGGCACGTGCTGCACGTGGTGTGCGACCTCACCATTGCCGCGGACAACGCGCGCTTTGGCCAGACTGGCCCACGGGTGGGCAGCTTCGACGGCGGCTTCGGGGCCAGCACCCTGGCCTCGCTGGTGGGCCTGAAGCGGGCCAAGGAGATTTGGTTTCTCTGCCGTCAGTACGACGCCGAGGCCGCGCTGCGCATGGGCCTGGTGAATGCCGTGGTGCCGCTCGCCGAGCTGGAAAGGGAGACGCTTCAGTGGTGCCAGGAGATGCTGAAGCTGAGTCCCCTGGCCTTGCGGCTACTCAAGTCCAGCTTCAACGCCGCGCTCGATGGCCAGGCTGGCGTCCAGGAGCTGGCCGGCAACGCGACGCTTCTCTATTACATGTCCGCCGAGGCGCAGGAGGGCCGCGAGGCCTACGTCCAGAAGCGGCCGCCGGACTTCTCGAAGTTTCCGCGCCTCCCATGAGCGCCCCGTCCACGGTGCACAGCCCGTCTCCGAGGGCGACTGTCCGGACCTGGGCGCTCGCCGCGCGGCCGAAGACGCTGACGGCGGCGCTGGCCCCGGTGGCGGTGGGCACGGGGCTGGCGTTTGGCGCCGGTGCCGGGCGGTGGCTTCTGGCCGTGGCAGCGCTCTTGGGCGCGCTCCTCATCCAGGTGGGCACCAACCTCACCAACGACTACTACGACTTTCGCAAGGGGGCAGACACCGCGGAGCGCCTCGGGCCAGTGCGTGTGACACAGGCCGGCCTGGTGGCGCCGCAGACGGTGCTGGCGGCTGCGGCGCTGTGCTTCCTTGGCGCCACCCTGGTGGGACTCTTCCTGGTGGCCGCTGGCGGCTGGGCGGTGGTGGCCATCGGCCTTCTCTCCATCCTCGCCGGCTGGGCCTATACCGGAGGCCCGGCGCCCTTGGGCTACCTGGGCCTCGGGGAAGTCTTCGTCCTCCTCTTCTTCGGCTTCGCGGCGGTGGGCGGCACGGTGTGGGTGCAGGCCCTCCGCCTGCCGCCGGCGACGTGGCTCGCGGCCTTGTCGGTGGGCTGCACCGGCACTCTCCTCATCGTTGTCAACAACCTGCGAGACAGGGACACCGACAAGCGGGCGGGAAAGCACACCCTCGCTGCGCGCTTCGGCGTCCGCTTCGCCCGCGCCGAGTACGTCTGCCTCCTCGGGGTGGCCTTCCTCGCGCCCGTCGCCGCCTGGGCCCTCGGGCAGACTGGGCCGGAGGCCTTGGTTTCCCTCGCTGCCCTCCCGCTGGCCATCCCCCCGTTGCGGCTCGTCCTCACGGAGAAGGGGGCCGCCCTCAACCGCGCCCTGGCTGGAAGTGCGCGGCTGCAACTCGTCCACGGCCTGCTTCTGGCCATCGGGCTGTGGCGCGGAGGACAGGGATGAGTCTCCGGCTGGAGGTGCGGCCCTTTCGTCTTCCACTGCGCCGGCCGCTGGGCACGGCGCATGGGAGTCGGCTGGCCGTGGAGGGGCTCCGCCTCCTCCTCCGGGATGCGTCCGGCTGTTTCGGCCTCGGGGAGGTGACGCCGCTTCCTGACTTCGGCACCGAGACGCTGGAAGCGGCGTCCGAGGCACTGCGCTCGCTTCGCCTCGGCCCGGCGCCCCAGACGCTGGACGCGCTTCCCGGCGCCTTCACGCTTCCCGCCCACCTGCCGGCCAGCCGCGCCGGGGTGGAGATGGCCTTCCTGGACTTTCTCGCGAGGCGACAGGGGGTGGCGCTCGGGCGACTCCTCGGAGCGAGCGCCGTGCGTCGCGTGGACGTCAATGCGCTGTTGTCCGAGGAGGCGCCACGCGAGGCCTCCCTCGAGGCCAGGGCCGCCGTCGGCGCCGGCTTCCGCACCTTGAAGCTGAAGGTGGGGACGAAGCCCGCGTCACTGGAGACGGAGAGACTCCGGGCCGTGCGCGAGGCCGTCGGGCCCGCCATCCGCCTGAGGGTGGATGCCAACGGGGCCTGGACGGAGGCCGAGGCCGAGGCACGGCTTCGGCTCCTCGTCCCTCTGGGGCTCGAGTACGTCGAGCAACCTACCCGGCCGACGGACATCGCCGGGCTGCGGCGCCTCCGGGCGCTTGTGAGAGTCGCCGCCGACGAGTCCCTCGGGGCGGAGGGGGCCTTCGCGGCGCTCCTCGACGGGGCGGAGGGCCCGGCGGCAGACGTCCTCGTCCTCAAGCTTCCGGCGCTGGGGGGCGTCCTTGCCGCGCAACAGCTTTCCGCCCGGGCACGTGCCCGGGGCGTCGCCACGGTGGTGACGAGTGCCATGGACGGGGCGGTGGGCCGTGCCGCCGCTGCGCACCTGGCGCTGGCGCTGGGTGGCGGCCTCGCCCATGGCCTCTCGACGGGCCTCCTTCTCCTGGAGGACCCGGGCGCCCACCCGGTGGTGGAGGGTGCCCTCCTTCTCGGCGACGTCCCAGGCCTCGGCATCGCCCCGGAGGCGCTCGGGTGGTGAGCTGCCCCGTCCATGCCCAGGCGCTCTCTGCACCGCGTCGCCTCGCGGTGGTGGACGGGCTGCGCCAGCTGTCCTTCGCTGAGCTCGACGTGGAGGTGGCGGCCTGGGCCGGACGGCTGCAGGCCCTCGGTGTCGTCCGGGGCAGGCGGGTGGCCCTCCTTGCGTGGAATGGGCTTGCGCCAGTGGCCCTCCTCTTCGCCGTGCGCCGGCTGGGCGCGACGCTGTCGCCCCTCAACGCGCGCCTCACGCGGGCAGAACTGTCTCCCCTCTTGCAGCAGCTTTCTCCACAGCTGGTGCTGGCCGAGGAGGCGCTCCTCGAAAAACTCCCGGATGCCACCTGCCTCGAGCGCCTCGGGGCCGAGCCGCCCCCGACGGCCCCCGGGGCCGACGAGGGAAGGCTCGACGAGGACTGGGCAGTACTTTTCACCTCTGGCACCACCGGACAGCCGAAGGGGGCGAGGCTTCCGGTGCGCGCCCTCTTGGCCAGCGCCGCCGCCTCCGCCGCCAACCTCGGGGCCTCCTCCGAGGACAGGTGGTTGTGCAACCTGCCTCTCTTTCACGTCGGGGGCCTGGCCATGGCCGTCCGCTGCGCCGTGGACGGCGCGGCCCTGGTGCTGCACCGCCGCTTCGATGCCGATGCCACGGCACGGGCCCTCTCCGGGGGCTTCGTCACCCATGCCAGTCTCGTGGCAAGGACACTTGCCCTGGCCCTGGAGTCCGGTGCCTCGGCCGGCGCCCTGCGGGCGGTGCTGGTGGGCGGCGGGCCTGTGCCTCTCGAGCTCGCCGCCAAGGCGCGCAGCCACGGCCTGCCCGTGCTTCAGACGTATGGCCTCACCGAGGCTTCCTCGCAGGTGGCCACGGAGCGGCCCGCCGAGGCGGATGGAAGCACCGCCGGCCCGGCGCTGCCTGGCCTCTCGCTGCGCATCGTCACCGAGGAGGGGGCGGACGCCCGGGTGGGGGAGGCGGGCGAAGTCCAGGTGCAGGGCCCGACAGTGATGGCGGGCTACCTCGACGCGAAGGAAGCCTCCGCACGGGCGCTTGCCGGTGGGTGGCTCCGGACAGGCGATGTGGGACGACTCGACGGCCGTGGGCATCTGCACGTCCTGGCGCGGCGGCTGGACCTCATCCTCTCCGGAGGCGAAAACGTCTACCCCGCCGAGGTGGAGGCGGTGCTGGCCTCCCACCCGGCCGTCGCCGAGGCAGCGGTGGTGGGCCGTCTGGACGCGGCCTGGGGCGAGGTGCCGGTGGCGGCGGTGGTGCTGCGTCCCGGCGCGGGGCTGGACGGGCTCCTGGAGTGGGCGCGTGGGCGTCTGGCCGGCTTCAAGCTGCCAGCGGAAGTGGTGGCGGTGTCGGCGCTACCGCGGACGGCCGCGGAGAAGGTGGACCGCGTCGCTTTGCGGCAGGCACTTGCCGCGACGGACGCCAGTCGAGCCAATGCGGTGAGCGGGAAGGGGCGCTTGTGAGAACCAGAAGCAGGGCCGGTGAAAGCAGGGGCGGAGCACCTCAAGTTCACGTAGTCTTGAA